>OBLU010001781.1_pt1 | contig 19861 bp, 22 predicted proteins | sample 1518681 | NCBI WGS metagenome assembly OBLU01 (sample SAMEA3539304, study PRJEB22396) | soil metagenome | biome: tundra; feature: field; material: soil | place: USA | collected 2010-05 | depth 0.15 m
GGCGGATGGCGTCGGCCAGGCCGCGCTCTTCGCCGAAGTTCGGCAGCGTGATGATGAGGCCATCGATCTCCGCTGCGTGCTGCTTGAACAGCGCTGCGCACTTCTTCGCATCTTCATACGTCTCCACCGCGCCGTGGGCGGTGACGTCCGGATGCAGCACGATGGGCTTGATGCCGGCACGTTCCAGCGCGGCGATGATCTCAAGTCGGCCGCTGGTGGCGAGGTGGGAAGGGAAGAATCCCCGGTTGCCGACGAGAACTCCCATGGTCATTGGTCGAGACATTTTCGTAAAACTCCTTGGCCTGTGCGTGGCCGGTTGGAAAAGGCTTAACACCGATCCACACCGATGTTACCGATTTAAGGGATAAAGAAAAAACTCAAGAATCAAGTGCTGATCACCACCGGGCACCAGGACCTCAGGTGAGTGCTTTGGATCGGTTGCCTCGGGGGCGATTGGTGTCAGGCCGTTAGTCGCTTCGAGGACGAAAGCGGAAGGTGTAGAAGCCGCCGAACAGCACCATCACCATGCCCCACCAGAACGCAGGGTGCAGTTCGGCGAGCACGGTTGTGCCGGGGTGCGAAAACTCGTAGATGCCCTGGCCGAAGATGATCAGTCCGGAGGAGAGCATAAGGACGCCGACGAAGAACCAGATGGAGAGCGCCTGCTCGGTGCTGGGATCGACGTGGTGGGGATGTGGAGCTTCGGGTTGCGAGGTCATTTGCGTTTCCTTGTCGGGATTACCAGAGCCAGAGGTTGAGAACAAACAGAACGGTGGCCACCACGGCCGCCCAGAAGATGGGTTTCTCGAAGACGTTGGTCGACCCATCGTGCGGGACCACGGTCGATCCGTAGACCAGCCCGGTGAGCTGCGCCTCCGGTGTCGCCTTGGTCATGTAGCTGACCACAACCGTGACGATGACGCATACGATCCACGACCACAGCGCGCGGTAGAGATTGGCAGCCATGGCCTGCACGCGCAGGATGGTGTCGGCGGTCGCATGCGGCTCCAGGATCATGAAGCGGATATTCGTCTTGTCGTGCATTACCGCCAGCCACATAAAGATGGACGACGCAGTGCCGCAGAGCAGGCCCCAGAAGCCGCCCGCCTTGCTGGCGCGCTTCCACAGCATTCCCAGGATCACCGTGCCGAACAGCGGCGCAATGAAGAAGCTGAACAACTCCTGCACATAGTCCATGATGCTGGCCGCGCTCATCACGAGGTACGCCGTGCCCACTGAAACCGCCATGCCGACAATGGTCGACCAGCGGCCCATCAGCACGTAGTGGGCATCCGAAGCCTTCTTGTTGATGTAGGCCCCGTAGATGTCGTAGGTCCAAACGGTGGAGAACGCGCTGACGTTGCCGGCCATGCCCGACATGAAGCCGGCGATCAGCGCGGTGATGCCGAGGCCGAGCAGTCCCGGCCCGAGGTAGCGGACCATCATCATCGGCAGCACTTCGTTGAAGCTGTGCGCGCCGTGGTGGAGCACCATGTCCGAATCCGTCGGATAAAGCTGGATGAGGTGCCCGGCCGAATCCTTCAGCAGGACCAGGGCCAGCAGCCCGGGCAGAATGACGAAGAACGGCACGAACATCTTGAACGCCGCGCCGATGACCGGAGCCAGCCGCGCCGCGCGAAGGTTGTTGGCTGAGAGCACGCGCTGAACGACCAGGAAGTCGGTCGTCCAATAGCCGAAGGAGATGACGAAGCCCAGTCCGAAGACCAGGCCGGTCCATTGCACTCCCATGGGATTCGAACTGAAGCTGCCCGTGGTCGACCAGATGTGCATGTAGGCCGGATCGCCCATGCGCGCGATAATTTGCGCCTTCAGGTTGGTCCAGCCGCCCGCTTCGATCAAGCCGAGGATCGGGATCAGCGCCGCGCCCGCCCAGATCAGCACGAACTGCAGTACCTCGTTGATGATCGCCGACCGCAGGCCGCCGAGCATGACGTAGATCGCGACCGTGATCGCGCCGACCCACATCGAGAAGTTGATGTTCCAGCCCAGCACCACCTTCATCACCAGCGCCATCGAGTACATGTTGACGCCCGACATCAGCACCGTCATGAACGCGAAGGAGACGCCCGACAGCGCCCGTGCGCCCTCGCCGAACCGCAGTTGCAGGTAGCCCGGAACCGAGTGCGTCTTTGAGATGTAGTAGAAGGGCATCATCACGATGCCGAGGAAGAGCATGGCGGGAATCGCACCGATCCAGTACCAGTGGATCGCGAGGATGCCGTACTGGTAGGCCGCGCCCGCCCAGCCCATCAGTTCGAGCGATCCGAGGTTGGCCGAGACGAAGCTGAGGCCGGCGATCCATGCGGACATCTCGCGTCCGGCCAGGAAGAACTGCTCGCTGGTGTTGGTCGATCCCTTCACGTAAAAGCCGACGAAGATCACCATTGCGAAGTACAGCAGCAGAATGGCGAAATCGACAGGGGCGAGATGGGTCAACTGGGTTGCGAAGAGGAAGAGGGCAGGGACAGGGGCAACGTGCATCGGGATGATGGTTCCATTCCGCCGGACGGGCAAGCTACATCCCCAATCCCGGCCAGTTTCGTTCTGTTGTGCATCCTTGCAGGTAAAACTACCAGGCGGGAAGCAGCTTGTTCAGGGTCTAAAAAACGTAGAAAGACCCGTTAACTTCGAGACGACAAATATAAACTACTTCGGCCAGACATGCCATTCGGCCCGCTGTGAATCGCCCCGGACCGTACATCTCGCCATCGGTTTGGCGAATCTACCTTAGCTGGGCTTGCCATTCGGCAACCCGGAGGGCAAAGGATGACGAAGCTTTCGATGACACGAATTTTGCTGGCTGCAGGCCTTGCGGCTGGTCTCGGCTGCGGCCTGGGGCTGGCCCAGGATGCGGGACAGGATATGAAGGACGCCGGGCACGCCACCAAGGATGCCGCGGTCGATACCGGCCACGCGACGAAAGATGCCGCGAAAGACACCGGCCATGCGACGAAGAAGGTCTACCACAAGACAGCGCACGGAACGGCAGTCGCCGCCGATAAGACCGGCGATGCCGCCAAGGATGCGGGCCACGACACGAAGGTAGCCGCAAAAGATACGGGGCACGATACCAAGGTGGCCGCGAAGGACACTGCGCACGGTACGAAGAAGGTGGCCAAAACAACAGCGCATCGAACCGAGAACGCCGGGGATGCGGTCGCCGGCAAACCGGAAGAGCACTAGGCTCGACGATCGTTCCGTTCCATTCAGACGAAGTTCAAAGCATGACCCGGGCGTGGTTGGAGCGCCCGGGTCATCTTTGTGCACTTTGAACGGCTATGCGACGGTCGTCGCGACTGGAGCGGGTGAAGGGACGGGAGCGGTGAACTCGGGCCAGATCGTATTCGCCGCCAGCAGCACCAGCGCGACCCAGTAGAGATCGGCGCCGAGCAGGTGCAGCAACTGCATCCACGCCGGCGCGAGCAGCAGCACATCGGCAACGCCCAGCGCGAACTGCAGCCCCAGCAGGCCGAGCACGATCTGCGCCAGCCGGCTGGCAGCGTTGTGCAGCCCGCCGACGGGCAACGTAATGCGCGAGCGCGAACGCCGAACCAGCCAGACGACAAACAGCGCGGCGATCAGTGCGCTGACCGGATGGACCAGCCGTAGCCGCAGCAGCCAGGGCGAGTCGGCCGCGAAGTCCTGCGCGTACGCGGCCTGCAACGACGTGGCAGGGAAGAGGGTGTCGCCCAGCGCCGCCATCGATCCGCTCACGCCGACACCAATCGTCGCCGCCAGTCCGGCGACCGCCCAGCCGAAGCCCGGCACGCGCTGCAGTCCAGCCCAGCGCATGGTCTGGCGGGCGGAGAGGAATCGCGCCGTCAATGTCAGCGCGGCCACCAGCAGCAGCGTGTTGCTCAGATGGATCGACAGCAACACCATGCGCCCCGTGGACTGATTGCCGGTCACGTAGCCCAACTTCACCAGCAGCGCACCCAGCAGCGCCTCGTTCAGCAGCAGCACCATGGACGCGACCGCGAACCCGCGCGCCGCATGCCCCTTCACGGTAGCGCGAAAGGTCCAGACCAGCAGTGCGATCACAATCAGGGTCGAGCCGACCGTCATCTGCCGGTGCGTGAACTCGATGATCGTATGAAAACCGGGCGATACAGGAATCACCTGGCCGTTGCACAGCGGCCAGTGGTTGCCGCAGCCGGCGCCTGATCCGCTCGCCCGCACCAGCGCTCCCCACGCAATCACGAGCACGTTGTAGAAGACCGCCATCCACGCAAACCGCGGCAGCAGCCGATTGTGTGTTGCCGGGATTGCGGATGTTACAGGCATGATCTGATTCTATTCGGTCGCCCGTGCGCGGCGTTACCTGACGGAAACTCAGACCGCTGAAACGATCAAGAGGGCGGTCGCGCCGCCATTGGCCTGCGCGGCAGTGACCCGCACCTGATCGCCCTTGCTGAGGTCAGATTTCAACCCTTCGGTCACGCCCGTCGCCGTATCGGAAACGGTTTTTCGGTCAAGGTGAAACGTCTCTTCGGCCCCGGACGCGTTCTTGATCGTCAGCAGATGGTCGTTGCGGTCCAGTTTCACGACGGTCCCACTACTTTTCTCCAGCGACTCATCGCCGAGCTCACGCACCGCAATCGCGGTACGCACGTCGCCATCGCCGAAGTAGTACACAATCACGTGGGTCCCTTTGCTTGTGTACTTTTCCGCCGGGACCGCGTCTGCGCTGATCGTTTTGTTGAGCTCAACCGTGCCATCGGACTTCCTTAGCCAGCGGAAATGCCCGGAAGAGCCGTCATCCGTCGTGATCTCGATCATCTGGATATCCGGATTGATCGCCCTCACCGTTCCCGAGACGGCGTGGATCGTGTGTTGCGCTTGAGCGCCCAATGGAACCAGGGTCAAACATGTTGCGATTAAGCCAGCTTTCAACAGTGCCCTAATCATGGGTGATGCTCCTGTGCGCCTCGTCCGCCGGCTGCGTTGCAGTCCTGGACCAACTGATCAATATAGCGCCCCTTGCTCCTCAGAAAGCTGTGACCGCGGCCACACATCTGAAGCGCCTCAATTGTACTGCGAGACTACCCCGTAGCCAGTTCCTTTGCGCGCTGGGTCGCCCGCTTGACCGCCTTGATCAGCGTCACCCGCAGACCGCCCTCCTCCAGTTCCAGAATGCCGTCGACCGTGCAGCCAGCCGGAGTCGTTACCTGGTCTTTCAGCAGCGCCGGGTGGTAGCCCGTCTCCAGCACCATGCGCGCCGAGCCATAGGCCGTCTGCGCCGCCAGCAGCGTGGCCACGTCGCGCGGCAGTCCGACGTTAACGCCCGCCTCCGCCAGCGCCTCGATGATGATGTAAAGAAACGCCGGTCCCGAGCCCGACAGCCCCGTCACCGCGTCCATGTGCTTCTCATCGACCACCACGGTGCGTCCGACCGTCTCGAAGATGCGCTGCGCAATCGCCATCTGCTTCGGCGAGACGAAGCGCCCCGGGCACAGCGCCGTGATCGCCGCGGCCAGCATTGCCGGCGTGTTCGGCATCGCGCGGATCACCGCGAGATCGCATCCGGCCGCGTCCTCAATCGACCGCGTCGTCACCGATGCGGCGAACGACAGCAATAGCTTGTCCGGTGTCAGCGCCGGCGCAATCTCGGCGACCACGGCCGGCACCTGCATCGGCTTCACGCCCAGCAGGATGACGTCGGCGAACTCGGCCGCCGCGAGGTTGCTGGTGCCCACCTCGACGCCAAACTGCGCCGAAAGCGCCAATGCGCGATCCGGATGCTGCACGGTCGCGACGATCTGGTCGGGAAGCAGCAGGTTGTTCTTCAGAAAGGCCTGGAGCAGGATGCCGCCCATCTTGCCCGCGCCAAGGATGGCAACGCGCACATTGGGCAGTCCGCCTGCCTGGACTGGTAGCTCAAACGTCTCAGTACTCATCCCAACAGGCTACCAGAGGTGGTCTCCCACCCCGCCGTTCAGCAGCCTCTCCGGCGTGCGCCCAGGCCGCCGACCAGTGCATGTTCCAGCTCTACAAGATCGAGAACGGCGTAGGCCACCCGGTGAACGATCGCCAACGGTCGACCGGAGTCTTCAAGCCAAACACGACCATCACGCTCTCCATCATCGGGACGAAGTTCACCGCTACGGGATCGAACACGGTGGACAATGAGACTCTGTCGCTGGAAGGCACCGTCACCCCAAATAGCTACAGTAGCGCGGGCGTGTACTGGGCCGGTTCCGGTCCGGTCGGGAACAGCAACGTATACAGCGAGTTGCAAATCTCCTGCCCCGGGAAAGACGAGTCGCTGAAAACACGCCCGGCCCCAAGGTGGTGCTGACACCCCGAACATGTGACGCAGGACACTGCCCGCAAGCCTGAGGAGGAGGAGACTCGAGAGAGGTTCGAGCGGTGGTGCTTCCCGAGTTGCGGGCGCACAGGATCGTGCGAGCCGATGGAGACACGTATGTTCAAACTCCTCTTCGCTCTACCCGCCGCGCTCCTCTTCGGATTCCTGCCCCAGGAACCGACCGCTCCGGCTACAACTCCCGATCAGGCCCCGCCCGCTGCCGCCGCCGCGACATTGACCAACCCGGTTCGGCCAACACCCGAGTCCCAGACCCACGCCAAGTCGACCTATGTCATGGACTGCGCCATCTGCCACGGCGAGAACGGCAATGGAAAAGGCGAACTCGTCGCCGATATGCAGCTGAAGATGAAGGATTTCACCGACCCGTCGATTCTGAAAGACAGGTCGGACGGGGAGATCTTCACCATCATCAAGAACGGCGACGACAAGTTGAGGATGCCCGCCGAAGGGCCCCGCGCGAAAGACGAAGCAATCTGGAACCTGGTGATCTACCTGCGCTCGCTCGCTAAGTAGTGTCCTCCCCCGCCCGATCGGCATTCGCCGGAAATCCGAATGATGCGCCACCAACCCAAGGCCTGCTTCAGGCGGCTCCGCGGGCCTCGTCACTCCATTGCTGCAGCTGGCGCTTGGGCGTGGGCCTCAGCTTCTCCAACTCTTCGGCCTCGAAGATGGCCGCCGTTCCATCCGAGAAGCCGACGAGCACTTCGTTCCCATCCAGGAAGCTCGTCGAGATGATATGCAAAGGCTTGCGGGCCGAAAAAGAAATAGAAGGTCGCAAAGTCACACCTCATTACGCTGGAACGTCGGGCTTGGCTGCGTGAAATGTCGATCGTCGTTCCTGCCCTGTAAGATGCACGCAACCTCGCCGTAGCAGCCTGCTCGCGCCTATTCTGTTGTGAATTTGGCGTGAAGGATTTTCTATGATGAGGGAGCCGAGTCTAAGGCTTTTTCTGTGCCGCAATCCACGCGTCCACCTGCTTCTCCAGCACATCCATCGGCAGCGCACCGGAGTCGAGCACTACGTCGTGGAAGGCCTTCAGATCGAACTTCGGCCCCAGCGCCGTCTTCGCGCGATCGCGCAGTTCCAGGATCTTCAACTGGCCCATCTTGTAGCCCAGCGCCTGCGCGGGCCACGCAATGTAGCGGTCGACCTCCGACTGCACATTCGTCTCGTCCAGCGTCGAGTGATCGTGGAAGTAGTCGACCATCTGCTGCCGCGTCCAGTGCTGCGAGTGAACTCCGGTGTCGACCACCAGACGGATCGCCCGCCACATGTCCGCCTCCAGCCGCCCGTAGTCCGAATAGGGATCCTGGTAGAACCCGATCTCCTTGCCCAGCCGCTCGCTGTAGAGCGCCCAGCCCTCGGTGTACGCCGTGTAGTAGCTCTGCTGGCGAAACGCCGGCAGCCCGGTCAACTCCTGCGTGATCGAGATCTGCAGGTGATGCCCCGGAATCCCCTCGTGATACGCAACTGCCTCCACATCAGACAGCGACCGGTCAGCCCACTTATACGTGTTCACGTCGACATTGCCGGGACGCTTGCCGTCCGGCGTGCCCTGGTCGTAAAAGGCCTGCGGCTGGTCCGGAGCCATGTAGGCCGGCATCGGCACCACCTCCAGCTTCGCCTTGGGCAGCGTGCCAAACAGCTCGGGCAGGCGCGCCTGCATTTGCCCAATGTAGCCCTTGTACGCGCCAAGCAACGCGTCTGCGGACGCCGGATGCTCCCTCGGATTTGCCTTCAGCGCAGCCGAGAAGCTCTTCAGATCGGAGAAGCCCAGCTTATGCACAATCGCCAGCATCTCCGCCTCGTCGCGCTTCACTTCGTCCAGGCCGATCTGGTGGATCTCCGCGGCGGACTTGTCCAGCGTCGTGCTTCGCCGGATCGCGAAGGCGTAGTAGGCATCGCCGTCCTTCAGCGCCCACACGCCTGGATCCTTGCGGCAATTGGGGATGTAGGTGAAGGAGAGAAACTTGGCGAAGCGCTGGTAGCTGGGCAGCACCTTGGTGGCGATCGCGTCCAGCACCGAGTCGGTGATGCGCTTCTGCTCCTCCGGGCTCACGGTCTTCGGAAACTTCTTCAACGGTCCCGCGAAGGGGCTGTCCGCCGGCTTCTGCGCGGCGATCCCCTGGACCTGCGTCAGCACTTTCTCCATCAGGTACTGCGGCGGTGTGCGGTGATCGTCGATGCCGGTCTGCAGGTTGGTCATAATCTGCGAGAACGCCAGCGGAACCTTGCCCAGCCGCGCAATGTAGTTGTCGTAGTCATCGGCGGTGTCGAAAGAGGTGTGCTCGGCGAGCTGCGGTAGATCGAGCTGGATGCCGTCGTACTGATTCACCGGCATCTCCCACTCCTTGAACGGCGCGCCCTCCTGGTCCTCGATCAGCGAGCGCAGCATCAGCTCCGCGGAGAGCTGCTCCTGCTGCGACAGCCCAGTCGTGTCGATGGCCGACAGCCGCTCGATATAATTGCGCCCTCGCAACAGCGAGTCGTTCACGGCACGCGGAGAGTAGTCCGTCAGCTCGGCGTCGTAGCGCTTGTCGCCCAGGAAGGTCGCGTACTCCGGCTCGTGCTTCAGCCTGTCCTGCCAGATGTCGTTCAGCACCCGGGAGAGGTCCCGCGAGCGCGAGGCAATGTCCTGGTTCAACCCCTGCGCCGGCACAGCGGCAGTCGTAGGTGGCAGCGTCTGCGCGCGCAACTGCGCTTGCGCAGCGAGGGCCAAAACAACGGAGTAGACGCACAGAATCGAGAAGAGCTTTTTCATTCCACCTCGGGAAGCTACAGCACCCGAGTCCTATCTTATGCGAGGCACTGGGTTCGTGGGTTCAGGGCCGAACCGGCCCGCTTTCCCGCGCCGCACACAGGCTGCGCTGTTTTTTTCAGTGAGCTCCCCGGTGTTTTCTCCGCCGGCCGCATCGCGCCGCATCCACGCGCAACGAAGCGCATCCAAATTAACGGCATCCGTTCGCCGCGGCTCGCGCGTCCAGCATCCGGTACAGCGTCGAGCGGCTGATCCCCAGCACCTCCGCCGCACGCACCTTGTTCCCACCGCATCGAGCCAGCACGTCCAGCACATGCTGCATCATCACGTCGTGCAGCCGCTCCAGCTTCACCTCAGTCGCAGCGATAGGGATAGCAGGCCCCGGTTCCGCCAGCGCGAGCAGATGCCGCGGCTCAATCAGCCCGCCTTCAGCCAGCGCCGCCGCCTGCGCAATCACGCGTTCCAACTCGCGCAGATTGCCCGGCCAGGCGCGCTCCTGCAACTGCGCCGCCGTAGCCTCCGTCAGCAACCTGGGCGCTTGTCCGCTCCCATCCGCCAGCCGGCGCAGCAGCCACGCGGCAAGAATCGGAATGTCCTCCACCCGCTGCCGCAGCGGCGGAACGAAGATCTCCACGGCGGACAGCCGCGCATACAGGTCCTGCCGAAACTGTCCGATGGCCGAAAGCGTGCCCAGATCGCGATCCGACGACGCCAGAATTCGCATGCCCGCCCCCCGCACGTCAGCCACGCGTCGGTCCGGCTCGTCGAATCGCCGGACAGCCGCCGGCGGTACGACAGCACGACGCGCGTCGCAAGTCCGCAGGAAGCGTAGCAGCACCTCCTGCAGCCCAAAACTCAGTTCGCCGACGCCGGCCAGGAAGAGCGTCCCGCCGTGAGCTGACTCCAGCAGCGACGCCCCCGACCGAGCAGAGTCCCCGAAGGCCGGCTCGCCCAACTCGCACGTATTCGCCACAACAAGAGGGCCGTCCGCTCCCGGCGACCGAGCATGCAGCGCGCGCCCGACCATCTGCTTGCCCGCGCCAGTCTCGCCGCGAATCAGGGCCGTCCTGAAGTGCGGAGCGATGCGCTGAACCTGCGACCGCAGCCGCCGCACCGCAACGCTCTCCCCCAGCAGAATCGAGTCGCCCTCCTCGCTCGCTGAATCAGCGTCGCCTCCGCCTCCTGCGTATCGTTTCTGCGATTCCGGCGGCGGCAGCCGGAGTCGTCCTTCCGAGGTAACGTAAGTGCTGGACATGGCCTGCAGACTTCATCGGCACAAAGGGAACTTAGGTTAAGCGGGCCCCCGGCGGGCAGGGACGTGCACCGCCAACCTCGATGCGCAGCCGGCTGCAATGAAAAAGCCCCACTCCGCGGCGATTCATCCGCCGCGAACGTGGGGCCTTCCCAAAACATACGCAGAACCTAAGCAGTCGTCGTGGCGCAATACGCGTCGAACGCCTGCGTCAGCGCCTGAGCAATCGCCGGCGCCGTCGAGGTCTCGATCGCCGAACGCTGCATCAGGTACACCAACTGCCCGTCGCGCAGAATCGCAATCGCAGGCGACGTCGGCGGATTGCCGCCAAAGTAGCTGCGCGCCTTCTCCGTGGCTTCGCGGTCCTGCCCGGCAAACACCGTGATTGCATGGCTCGGCGTCGTGCCGTGCTGCATCGCGAGGCGCACCGCAGGCCGCATCTTGCCCGCCGCGCATCCGCACACCGAGTTAACAACCAGCATCGTCGTTCCGGGTTCCGCCAGCGCCGCATCTACTTCTGCAGCGGTTCGTGCTTCCTTCAGACCGGCGCGCGTCAACTCTTCGCGCATCGGAATCAACATAATCTCTGGGTACATTAATCCCTCCTGGGAAAACCGCCGGTCGTTCGGGCAGCCTCAATCTCGATTGTACGGGTGTCGAGCACGGTACGCCACCCGCGCCGGCCGCAGCGCGCGCATCCCATTGCAATACTCTAGAGGGCGTGGCATTTCTCGAAAATATCCCGCTGGCTCCCTTTACGACGCTCGGCGTCGGCGGCCCGGCCCGTTGGTTCGTCGAAACGGGCGATGAAAATGAGACGCTTACCGCCATCCGCTTCGCGCGCGAGAACCACCTGCCCCACTTCATCCTCGGCGGCGGCAGCAATCTCCTCGTCAGCGACGACGGCTTCCCCGGCGTCGTCATCCACGTAGCCGGCAGCAATGCGGAATGGACCGATGAAGGCAACGGCACCGCGACCATCGTCGCCAGCGCCGGAACTGACTGGGACACCGTCGTCCAACTCGCTGTCGACAAGAACTGCGCCGGCATCGAGTGTCTCGCCGGCATTCCTGGCAGCGTCGGCGGCACACCCGTCCAGAACGTCGGCGCCTATGGCCAGGAGGTCTCGCACAGCATCGTCCGCGTCCGCGCGCTCGACCTCGAAGCGGAGAAGGGAATCGATCTCACAGCTGCAGACTGTGGCTTTAGCTACCGTCGCAGCATCTTCAACACCACCCACATCGGCCGCTACGCCATCACGCGCGTCGTCTACTCGCTAGAACTCGACGGGCTGCCTCATCTCGCCTATCGCGACGTCAAGCAATACTTCGCCGAGCGCGCCATCGCACATCCATCCCTCGCAGAGACCGCCGCCGCGGTCCGCATCATCCGCGCCCGCAAGGGCATGCTCCTCGACGAGCACGACCCCGACTCGCGCAGCGCCGGCTCGTTCTTCAAGAATCCCGTCGTCCCCGCCGCCACGATCCCACGCCTCGCTGTGCTGGCCAACTGCCGCGCCGACGAGGTCCCCCAATTTCCCGCCGGCTCCGGCCACACCGCCGCCGACGAGATGGTGAAGCTCTCCGCCGCGTGGCTCATCGAACTCGCCGGCTTCCGCAAAGGTCACACAATGGGCCGCGCGGGCCTCTCCACCAAACACGTCCTCGCCATCATCAATCGCGGCGGCGCCACCGCATCCGAAATCCTCGCCCTGCGCGACTCCATCCTCGATGCGGTCCAGGCCCGCATCGCCATCCGCCTGGAGCAGGAACCCGTCATGCTGGGCTTCCCGCCGCCCCATTGAGCTGCGCCAGCAACCGCGCCCGCTCCTCCGCCAGCACCACCTCCACCGGCCCCTGCTCCACCACGCGCCCCTCTGCCAGCTTGATCACCTCCGCGCCCAACTGAAACGCCTCCGCCACATCATGCGTCACGGACAGGACGCAGAGGTTTCGCTTGGCAGCCCACGGTTGAAGGTCCTGCATGATCTCCGACGCCAAAGCCATGTCGAGCCCCGAGAAGGGTTCGTCCAGCAGCAGCAAATGCGCAGCGGCAGCGGCCGCTCGCGCCATGCTGACGCGCTGCGCTTCACCGCCCGAGAGCGCGCTAGGCTGTTTATCCGCCAGGTGAACGATGCGAAACAGGTTGAAAATCTCCTCCGTCTTCTCGCCGTAGACTTCCTGCCCGGAGTTCTCATCCTCCGGATCCTTCGCCATCAAACGCATGCCGTACCCAATCTGCTGACGAACGGTCATATGAGGAAAGAGGCTTGCCCTTTGCGCGGCGAGCGGGATATGCCGCCGATGGCACTCGACGAAATGTCTCTCGTGCGTGTCGACCAGTCGCCTGCTTTGTTCCTGTCCGCGAACGTCAACGAGGGTGGTGACGATCGTCGCGGACGCAGGGTGCACCAGTCCCGCGATCGCGCGCATGATGGTTGTCTTGCCCGAGCCTGATGGACCGAACAGAATGGTCCACGGCTGGGTCAGAGAAAACCGCACATCGACGTTGAGCGTTCCGATTCGATGACGCAGATCGACATCCACCTGCGGCGTCGTCTGGATGGGCAGAATCGCTCTAGCCGACAAGCAGCGACCTCCTCTCCGCCCCGCGCCAATACACGACCAGCAGCGTCACCAGGCTGAACGCCAGCAACACCTCAGCCGTGCGATTCGCCGCAGCATAATTGAAGTCCTGCACCTGGTCGTACAGCGCAATCGAAAGCGTCCGCGTCGCCCCCGGGATATTTCCGCCCAGCATCAGCACCACGCCGAACTCGCCCACCGTATGCGTAAACGTCAGCACCGCCGCCGCAATCAACGACGGCCTCGCCAGCGGCAGCGTAATCGTTCGAAACGCCCGCCACGGACTCGCTCCCAGCGTCGCCGCAACCTCCAGCAGCGCGGTGTCCACCGCGCGGAACCCCGCCACCAGCGGCTGCACCGCAAACGGCAGGCTATACAACACCGACCCCACCACCAGTCCCGCAAACGAGAACGCCAGTGGATGTCCCAGCAGTCCGATGATCAGTCGTCCCGGCGCGGTCAGCGGCCCCAGCGCCACCAGCAGGTAGAAGCCCAGCACCGTTGGAGGCAACACCAGCGGCAGCGCCACCACCGCCTGCACCAGCGCCCGCGCCGCGCTTGTGCCCGACGCAATCCACCACGCGAGCGGCAATGCGATCACCAGCAGCAGCGCGGTCGTCGTCAGCGCCAGGCGCAGCGTCAGCCAAAGGGCTTGCGTATCCATCTCGGTTCAAGTGTATCGGGAGTTGCCCCGGGGGTCGTCGCGAAAGCCTTAATCAAAGTTGTTAGCAAGCCAAACGAGGTTGGCGTCAGTCCGTCCAGGGGTTCACGATAGGAGTTCTCGCGGCAGTGAACGGATCGACGTCCCGCGTCGCCACAGTGAATCCCGTCACCAACGCAATTGCCGCTATCTGTGCGTCCGCAACCGAAATCGTATATCCAGCCGCTCGGGTGCGCCGGACCACCGAGGCATAAGCGATTGCTGCCGGCTGATCGAACGGCAGGATGCGTGGACCGAACAGTCTCTCCAATAGCCTGGTCAGCGACGCTGCAAGATTGGTCCGTCGCTTCCCCGCAGGGATCAGTTCGATGCCGACGAGCAACTCGGAAAGGCTGGTAGCCGTGATGTACAAAGTCTCGGCCTCCTGACGATCCAGCCAGGCCTGGACAGCGGGGTCGCCTTGGAGCTTCATTGGCTCAGAGATTACATTCGTATCGAGAATGATCAATCGAACGCCGCTGGTTCCGTCGGCCGGGAATCGCGAACGAGGTTCAGGCCATTCCCAAGTGCCCTTTTTCCGAACTTGACCAGTTCCGAGCCAATCTTCACGCGGGGACGAACTGCCTCTTCCAGAATCAGCCGGATTTCGCCTTCAGTGCTGCTACCGTGAAGTTTCGCACGCCGCTTGAGCGCACGATGAGTCTCTTGCGACAGATTTCGAATCGTGACAGCCGGCATCGTTCCCCTCCGAGGGGATGATATCACCTGCACAATAGTGATATCAAGCTTCTCACCCCGGGCCGGAGCCATATTCGGACCGGCACGCTACTGCTCCGGATCGAGGCCATACTTCGTCAGGCCTTGCTGCACATCCCGCGAACGCAGCCAGTCCAGGAACGTGTGCGCATCGTCCCTATGCGCGGACTTCTTCATCACCACCGCACACTGCCGAATCACCGGATAAGCCACCGTCGGTATGCGGACGAATGAACCGACCTGCTGCATGTGCTCCGTCGAAGCCGTCGTCAGCGAGATCAGCCCCAGCTGCGCATTGCCCGACTCGACGAACTGCGCCGTCTGCGCAATGTCCTCCGCCTGCACAATCTTCGGCTTCAGCGTGTCGTAGAGCTTCATATAGGTCAGTGCAGCCACCGCAGCGCGCCCGTATGGCGCATGATCCGGATTCGCGATCGCCAGCGAAGCAAACTTCCCGTCGCGCAGCGTCATCTGCGTCAGCGGCTGCAGCGGCGAATCCTTGCGCGCCCACAGCACCAGCGTTCCGCGCGCATACGGAATCGGCGCGGGCGTGTCGGCCAGGTTCGCGGCAACGATGCTCGAGGGGAAACTAAAGTCGGCGGCCATGAACAGGTCCGCCGGATCGCCATTCAGAATCTGCGTCGCCAGCGTCGACGACGACCCATAGCTCACAATCAGCTTGATCCCGCTGGCGTGCTCAAAGGCGTCGGCCAGCGCCGGCATCACGGACTGCAAATCCGCCGCGGCCAGCACATGCAGCTCGCGTGCCGGGGTCTGCGCCCGGCCGCAGGGAAGCACCACCAGCAGGCAAATCGCCAGCGCCAGACCCAAGCCCAGTTTTCCCAACTTCGCCCTCTTCATATTCCAACGCTTACAATAACCTAAAGGGAAGTCCGATGAGTGCCACACACCAACTACGATGCACAAATTGCGGTGCGCGAATCGCCGCCGACGCCAGCAGCAGCGATTTCCGCTGCCCGGACTGCAACGGCCTCTACGAGGTCATCTACCCGTGGAGTCCCGGCGTGGGCACTCCCGCAGACGTGCGCCTGCCCAATCCCGGCGCGCTCCGCTACCGCTGGCAGGAACTCCGCACCTCCACCTTGTCCATCGATCAGAGCGGCGTCTGGCGCTTCCGCGATCTGCTTCCCATCCTCAATAACCTGGACAACGTCGTCACCCTGCGCGAGGGCAACACGCCTCTCTACGAGATGCCCCGCTGCGCCGAAATCGCCGGCGTCGACTGGCTGTTCAGCAAGCACCAGGGCATGAACCCCACCGCCTCGTTCAAAGACACCGGCATGACCGCCGCCATGTCCGTCGCCGTCGAGCGCGGCTTCAAGTGGGTCGCCTGCGCCTCCACCGGCAACACCTCCGCCGCGATGGCAGCCTACGCCGCGCGCGCCGGCCTGCGCTCCATCGTCTTCATCCCCGAAGGCAAGATCGCCTGGGGCAAGCTCTCGCAATCGATGGACTACGGCGCCATGACCGTCCAGCTCAAGACCGACTTCGACGGCTGCGTGCGCCTCATGCTCTCGCTCGTTCGCCGCTTCCCCATCTACCTGCTCAACTCCGTCAACCCGTATCGCCTCGAAGGCCAGAAGACTCCGGCGATGGAGATCATGGAGCAACTGGAGTGGCAGGTTCCCGAGCACATCGTGGTCCCCGGCGGCAATCTCGCCAACTCCTCCGCGCTCGGCAAGGGCTTCCAGGAGATGAAGCACCTCGGCCTCATCCCGCGTGTCCCCAAGATCAGCATCATCCAGGCTGAAGGCGCGAATCCGCTCTACCGCTGGTTCAACGACACCAACAAAGAGATGAAGCCGGTGAAGGCGGAAACCCGCGCCACCGCCATCCGCATCGGCAATCCCGCAAGCTGGCGCAAGGCCGCCCGGGTCGTCGAAGAGATGGGCGGCTGGTGCGAGCAGGCCACCGAGCAGGAGATCGCCCTCGCCAAAGCCGAGATCGGCGCCGAAGGCATCGGTTGCGAACCCGCGTCCGCGGTCACGCTCGCCGGCCTCAAGAAGCTCGTCAAGCAGGGCCGCGTCAGCCGAGGCGAGCGCGTCGTCCTCATCCTCACCGGCCACACGCTCAAGGACTCGCAGTACACCATCGACTACCACCGCGGCGAGCTGCTGAACGCGTCCGAACTCGCCTCCGCCACTGCGTCCGAGCGCGCCCGCCACGAGGCTCTCCGCAAACCCCCCATCGTGCTGGAGGCCGATGAGTCCGTCGTCCTGCGCGCACTGGAAGAGCGAATGGCCGCCGCCAACGCCTCCGAGCCCGTCGCCCCTGGGATCCCCGTATGAGCCAGAACGCGGACCAGGAACCGGGCCAGAATCTACCGCAAATCCAGCACTCCGGCGCCATCCGGCTGGTTCTGCCTGCCACCTCCGCCAACCTCGGCCCCGGCTTCGATTCCGTTGGTCTCGCCATGGCCCTCACCCTCACCGTCGAGGCCGAAACAGCCACCGCTTCGGACGCCCAACTGTTAACTATTCAGGCAACAGGCCGGAACGCCGACCGCTGCGCCCGCACCTCCAACAACCTGATCTTCGAGACCTACCGCGACCTGCTCGAGCGTGCCGGCCGCGCCGTAACCCCTCTGAATCTGCGCATCCACAATGAAATCCCGCTTAGCATGGGATTCGGCTCCAGCGCTGCCGCCCTGCTGGCCGGAGTCTACCTGGCCAACCACTTCGGCGGGCTCGGCTGGGACCGGCAAGAGTGCATGGAGGAGGCCTGCCGCCGGGAGGGCCACCCCGATAACGTCGCCGCTTGTGCGCTGGGATATCTAACGGTTTCTACAGTAGTTGCCGACTCCGGTGGAGACTGGGTGATGGCCGCCACCTGCGGCGAGAAGACCCCCTGGAAGCTGCTTCTGGCCCTCCCTTCGGCCAGCCTGGCCACCGAGAAGGCCCGCGCGCTTCTGCCTGCCCAATACAGCCGCGCCGACGTGGTCGCGAACCTCCAGCGCACCGCGTTGCTGGTCTCCGCCTTCGCGCTTGGCCGCGGCGACCTGCTCCGCGTCGCCATGCAGGACCGCCTCCACCAGCCCTATCGCATGGAGGCCTGCCCGCTGCTGCCCGGCTTGCTCCCGCTGGCCGGAGAGGAGGGCGTTCTGGGTGTTGCACTTAGCGGCGCCGGCCCGGCGGTGTTGCTGGTGATCGAGTCTGCAGCCGCGGACGCGGTTGCCGCTCGAATCCGCCACGCCGCGGCCGACCCGTCGCTCGAAATCATCGCGACGGCCATCGCCCCGGGCGCGCAGCAATCCTGTTCGGGCTAAGTGGTTCAATATCCGGCTCATCTAATCCAGGAAGATCGCCTGCCACCCAGCAGGTGCTTACTTTAGTCACCACAAAATTCCCTTTACTTTGCGCAGAACCTTTCCATAAGATGAGCGCGTGTGCAGTTCTGGGGAGGGCTGCTACGCCGCCCGCTGACCCGTCAAAAAGCCGGGCAGCGGGCGTTACCGTTTTGGAACCTTTCCGGCGTTCCCGCGATTTGTACCCCCCACACCCCTCGCGCATCTATTATGAAGAGAGATATGGAACGCCTACTTGCCTCCTGGCACAGTAGCGGGAGGAGTACGAAATGGCAGGACAGTTTGTGACTGCGGTGAACGACGCCGAGTTTGAGAAGGAAGTACTGCAATCCGAGACGCCGGTCCTGGTGGATTTCTGGGCCGCCTGGTGCGGCCCATGCCGCGCCCTCGCGCCCGTGGTCGACGAAGTCGCGTCGCACTATAACGGCAGGCTGAAAGTGATGAAAATGGACGTGGACGCCAACACCGCTACCCCCATGCGCTACGGCATTCGCGGCATCCCCGCGCTGCTGCTGTTCAAGGGTGGCAAGGTCGCCGAGCAGATCGTCGGCTACGTTCCCAAGGACACCATCGACAGATCCATCGTCAAGCTGCTCGCGTAAAGTTTGCCTTGATCCAAAGAAACGCCCGGCTGGTACGGTCCAGTCGGGCGTTTCTTTGCGCCTCAAGTGCTATCCTCAGCACGGAATGCTGGAATGGATGCTTTTCCGCGCGATCATGGTGGCCTTCTTCATCCTGGCCAACAGCTTCTTCGTGGCTGCCGAGTTCGCGCTCATCAGCGTGCGCGAGACCCGTATGCAACAACTGCTCGCCCTGGGCCGGCCCGGCGCCCGCACCGCGCTGCATCTGAAGCAGAACATCGACGACTTCCTCCCCGCCGTGCAGTTCGGCGTCACCCTGGCCGCGCTCGCCCTGGGCTGGCTGGGTGAGCCTGCGGTTGCCGAGATGCTGCTCGCTCTCGCCGCCGGCTTGCTCACCGTCCTCCCGCCCCACGCCGTCCTCTACGCGCACACCGCCGCCGTCATTATTGCCTTCGCCGCCATCACCTATTTTGAGCTTCTGCTCGGGGAACTGGTCCCCAAAGCGCTTGCACTTCAGCGTGCGGAGCGCATCGCCCTCGCCGTCTCGGGTCCCATGGACGTCATCGTCCGCATCTTTCGCCCGGCGGTCCGGCTGATGAGCGCTTCGGCGGCTTTCGTCCTGCGTCTCTTTCAAGTTCCGCCGCAAGGCGAAGGCTCCGTCCACTCGCCCGAGGAGCTCAAGCTCATCGCCACCGCGACCCGCCGCATGGGCCTGCTTCCCGCCTTCCAGGAAGAGATCATCCACCGCGCCATCGAGCTGAACCACGTCACCGTCCGCGAAATCATGACTCCCCGCGGCAAAATCTTCTCGCTTCCCGCCGACCTGCCCATCGAGCGCGCCAGCGCCCGCATCGTCGAGGAGCAGCACTCCCGCGTCCCCGTCTACGAAGTCAAGCCGGGCATCATCGCCGACCCCGACCGCATCATCGGCGTCGTCTACTCCAAGGACATCTCCCGCCTGATGCACTTCCGCGCCGTCACGCTTTCGCTCGGCGGCCAAGTCAACTCCTCGCTCACCCTCCGCCAGGTCATGCACGACGTGTTCGTCGTACCCGAAACCAAGCTCGCCGTCGAGCTGCTCCAGGAGTTCCAGGAACGCCGCCGCCAGATCGCAGTGGTCGTCGACGAATTCGGTTCCACCGTCGGCATTGTCACCGCAGAAGATGCCCTGGAGCAGGTTGTCGGCGAGCTCGAAGACGAGTTCGACATCGCCGGCAAGGCCGCCGGCTTCAACGCCGAAGGCGTCATGGCGCTCGACGGCAGCACCACCCTGCGCGACCTCGGCACCCAGCTCGGCTGGACCTTCCCCCGCGAGGCCGGCGTCGAAACCCTCGCCGGCTTCCTCCTCACCCAACTCGGCCACTTGCCCGTCCCCGGCGAGAGCGTCGTCTACGGCAGCCGCCGCTATATCGTCGAAGAGATGGCCGGCCGCCGCATCGCCCGCGTCCGCGTCGAAACCATCAAACCCACCAAACCCGCCTCCGATTCCGACGACCTCCAACTCAAACTGAACATCTGACCAATAGTTCTCAGTTCTCAGTTCTCAGTTCTGAGTTGTCAGTTGTCAGTGTTCGCTGTCGCGGTCGGCCAGCT
>OBLU010001782.1_pt1 | contig 19860 bp, 12 predicted proteins | sample 1518681 | NCBI WGS metagenome assembly OBLU01 (sample SAMEA3539304, study PRJEB22396) | soil metagenome | biome: tundra; feature: field; material: soil | place: USA | collected 2010-05 | depth 0.15 m
TGTCCAGCCAAACCACGCCCAGGCAAGCTCACCGGATTCTGCAAATCCTAGTGTAGTGTCCTCGAAATAACTGGACAACTATTGTTGTTCTTTTCTCTTCTTTTTCTTTTTTCTGCTCCGTGGCAAGGTACAGCCGGACTGAATCTTCTCCAACGTCTGCCGGAAGCGAGACAGCTTCTCCAGAATCGATTCCACAGTGGCGGTCCAGACAAAGGGCTTGGGATCTTCGTTCCAGGCGTCGAGATACGCCCGAATAGCTTTTTTCAGATCGGGAACGCTATGGAATACCCCCCGACGAACACAATTGCTGGTCAGCTCTCCAAACCAGCGTTCCACTAAATTCAGCCAACTGGAACTGGTGGGCACAAAATGCAACACCAACCGGGGATGCTTTTTCAGCCAACTCTGGACTTCGGGCTTGTTGTGCGTCCCATAGTTATCCATCACCAGATGTAAGGGCACAGGACCGGGGAATTGTTGATCTAAGCGACGGAGAAACCGGAGGAACTCCTGATGGCGGTGCCGCTGATAACAATCCCCCACCACCTTGCCTTGTGCCACTTCCAGAGCCGCAAACAAGGTGGTGGTACCGTTCCGTTTGTAGTCATGGGTCATGGTTCCGCAGCGCCCCTTCTTCATGGGCAAACCCGGCTGCGTGCGATCTAAGGCTTGAATTTGGCTCTTTTCGTCGACGCAGAGTACGATCGCCTGCTGGGGAGGATTCAAGTACAGACCTACCACATCGGTCAATTTCGCCAAAAAGTGCGGATCGCGCGAGAGCTTGAAGGTTTTCACCCGATAGGGCTTGAGATTATGGCTCCGCCAGACGTTGTTCACCGTCGACTTGCTAACCCCCAAGTGTTTGGCCAAGGAGCGACAACTCCACTGGGTTCCCCCTTTGGGTTTGGTTTGCAGCGTGGTGTCCACGATCTCCTGGATTTTCTCCACGGCATAGGTGGGCTTGCACCCTCGCCCGGAAGCGCTCTCCCAAAGACTGTTTAAGCCCTGCTGAGCAAAGCGGGCCCGCCATAAAGTCACGGTCTTGCGATTGGTCTCCAATTCCTGCGCAATTGCGTTGTCGGATTTACCGCCGGCTGCAGCCAGCAAGATGCGACAGCGCAGGGCAACTTGCTGGGGAGTACCGAAGGCAGCTACCCACTGCTGCAATTGCCCTTTGTCGCTCTCGCTAAGGGATAGAGCTGAGACCGGAGCCGGCACGCAATAAACATATCGCACTCTGTCCCTGTTGTCCATCTATTTGTTGGACAGTACACTAGTGGGATGGAGTGATTCCCACTTCCACGAATTCCTCGTCGGCCAGCAGCAATATGGTGTTCCAGGTAGGCCGTGCTCTAAAGGAACTGGGTGTACAGATGATTCCGGCCTATTCGCCGCAGGCGCGGGGACGCCCGGAACGAAGCTTCTCGACCTGGCAGGGGAGGCTGTCCCAGGAGTTGCGACTCCATGGCGTCCTCACTTCAGAAGCGGCCAACGTATTTCTCGCCACAGAGTATGTGGCCGAGTTCAACCGCAAGTTCACATTGCCGGCCCCGCAGCTGGGCTCCGCGTTCCTGCGCTGCCCGCGCAGGAACATGGAACTGATCTTCTCGCAGCAATTTGAACGAACTGTCGACAGAGATAACACCGTCGGCTTTCACAACTTGGTCGTGCAAATCGATCCCGCCGAATGGCGAGGCATCATGGCCGGATGCAATGTGATCAACTGCGCGCCATTCGTTCGAGAGTTCCTCGCCAGCCGTTTCGGTAGAGGACCGGTGAAGCTGTCACAACTATGCGCCGGCGATGTCGTGCGATTTGTTCAGCGCGTGGCCCGGCGGCTGCATTTGAAGCGAGCGAAACTTCTGACCGCCGCATTGCGAACATTCCTGCATTATCTGCGCTATCGGGGAGCGATCCTGCATGACCGGGCTGGGGCAGTTTCCTCGCCAACCGGAACCGCGCTACTCTGTTGCCGCTGTGCTTTCGACTGCTCGACGGCTCAGAGGAAAACACAGCGTCGGCAGCTGAACCGTCTGAGGAACAGACTCACTCACTCTGGAACCGCCCGGTCTGCGACGGTACTATGCACGTCGTCGAACGGCTCTCCACCGCCCAAATCCTGCTTCGCTCTCCACCTCAACCTGACCGGTGCGCAGCATGAAGCTTTTTCTAAATCCGCGGCCTTTGCACGCGCTTCGGCGCGCATACGGATTCCGTGTCTCATCTGTCCGGAGATGCTCGCTCAGCTACCTCTTCAGCTCCCGATACTCGCCTCTTTGCGATCCCCCGCCGTTCTGTCCAACCCTCAAACGCGCAGACCGTACCTGTCATCGCATCTTCGTGGAACCTCCGGACCCGATCAGACCTATTCAAAGTGCATAGCCTTCCATGGGGGCGGCTTCCTTCAAGTCGCTGTATCAGAAGCGCCCCGATGAGAGCATGCGGCTGCGCACTGTTGCCTTCGGGGCGCTCCAGATACAGCACTAAAACATGCACTAAGACATATCAGGACTAATCCCAAGACATTGCCGCAAGTATCAGATTTTAATTGCGTTATTGCACTTGCCAAGGAGCGTCTCATGGGCTGCACTTTTGAATCCAGCGACGGCCTATTGACTCCAGTTGGCGGCGAGTTACCGTTTTCCCGTATTAGAGGAGGATTGAACAGGCGAGCGCAGGTTTCGCCATGAAGAGACGCATGTCACCCTGCGTAGCCGAAGTTCATGGTAAGAGGATTTACCAACAGTTGACCCAAGTTCCGAGTTGATGAAGGAGCTGTCCGTGACTAACCTACATTAGCGGATGCAGGAAGATCTTCGGCTGTGCAACTACTCTCCGCGCACGATTCGCTCACAACTCCTGCGTGCAGATAACGGAACGTACACAACAGGCTAATGTAGTGCAGCCGAAGCTGTCGAGGATGCTGTGCTGGTTGTTTGCATTTACTCATCTGCGTCGATCTCGGTATGGCACGCTGGAGGATTCGCGTACGACAAGTATCGCGGGCAGGCGAACCTTCACCCGCGGATTTGTTGACTTGCCCTCCGCGATACGTTGCAGGAGGACTTCAACCGCGCGATGACCAATATCGAAGGCAGGCTGCACGACCGATGAGATGCCCGGCTGAAAGAACTCCTCTAAAGTAATCTCGTCAAATGTCACAAACGCGATGTCACGCGGCGTGCTCAGTCCGGACGAATAGATGCTCCTTAGCGCTTCCAGCCCTGTCACTCCATTGGTTGTGAACAGCGCGGACGGCCTGCCCGCCGAGTTGAGCAGCCCTTTCTGGCAGGCGCGCGAAACCTCTCCCGGGTCGAACCCGCCCACCCAGATCAGCGAGTCGCGCACGGGAACGCCTGCTTTTTGCAGGGCCAGGCGGTAGCCGCGCAGTCGCTCCTGTTCGTTCCTCAACGAAGGCGGACCGGTCAGAATGGCTATCTTCTTGTGCCCCATCGCGAGCAGGTGGGAGACAGCCAGCCCCGCCGCGCTGCGGTCGTCCACGCATACCGAGTCAACATCGAGCCCGTCCGGCAGCCGGTCCAGGCAAACCATAGGCGCCCCTGAAGTGATTTCAGAGGCACGATTGTTCGGCCATTTCAGACCTCCGGCTGCGACCAACAGAATTCCGTCCACGCGCTGTGAGCGCAGCAGCGAGATCATCTCTGTCTCACGAGAGTGCTGGTTCTCTGAGTCCAGGACAATCAATAGGTAGCCGCGCTCGCTGGCCGCCGCCGCCGCTCCGCGAATGACTTTAGGGAAAAACGGAACCGTGATATCCGGAACGATGATGCCCAGGGTATTGGTGCGATTGGTCTTCAGGCTCCGCGCAATCAGGTTTGGATGATAATTAAGCGTTCTGATTGCAGCGAGAACCTTTTTGCGAGTTTCCTCGCCTACCTGGGTAGAACCGCTGATTACGTTGGATACAGTTCCAGCCGAAACACCTGCCAGCTTTGCAAGCTCTTTCTGTGTCGCCATCTGTCGATAATTTACATCTCCGCCAGCGTTTTCGGGAAGGAATCTTTGCCTCACCCAATACTTGGCCTGAGGTCAGTTCCAGTCCATGATCCTGAGCTGCCGGAATTGTTTTGCGGCGCGTAGGCTCTTTTTCTGTCTTTCAGACACTCAGCCTCCGGCATTCTCCGCTCCACACTTATCTCGTTTTAGGCACGCGTCAGGAAGTCAGGATTGACAAATGCGCTACTCCTTCTGTAATGTGAATGTCTGCAATGAGACGTCTCATGAACCGGTGAACATTTTCGCTGGGCAATCTTGTCCAGGCACCGGTAAGATGCACAATTGGCACCAAAGGAAAGGAATATAGAGATCATGTCAAACCGGCTTGTTTTTTCCGAGGCATTGCGGGCAGGAGAAGGAATCTATCGCCTGGAGCCAACCTGGGTTCCGCGCTCCTTTATGGTGCCCGGCGGCCGCTTGCGGCTGCATCCCGACGATCTCTACGCGCTGGGCGCGCATCGTGGCGGCATCAACGAACGCTGGTTCTCATCCACGACTCACGCCTCCAACGGACCCGATACTCCACCCACCGAGGGACTGAGCTACGTTGCCGCTGCAGACAAGCGTTTCCTGTTGAAGGAAGCTGTCGAGGAGATCGGAGATGAACTGCTTGGATCGAAGGCATTCGAGCGCGAACGCGGCTGGAACCTTCTCTGCAAGTTCTTTGACAATCTCGGTCCTATCCCGCATCACATGCACCAGACTGACAAATTCGCCAAGCTGGTCGGCCAGAAGGGAAAGCCGGAGGCTTACTACTTCCCCCCCCAGTACAACATGAAAGAGAATAACTTCCCCTACACCTTCATGGGCCTTGAGCCGGGCACCACGCGAGACGATGTTATTGAGTGCCTTGCCAAGTGGGGAAAAGGCGACAACGGCATTCTCAACTACTCCCGTGCTTATCGGCTCATACCGGGCACAGGATGGCGCGTCAATCCCGGCCTGCTTCATGCCCCGGGCTCGCTGGTTACCTACGAACCGCAGGTCAACAGCGATGTCTTCGCCATGTTCCAGTCAATCGTCGATGGCCGGCTTGTCGATCGCAGCCTGCTGGTCAAGGACGTCTTGCCGGAGTACTGGGAAGACCTCGACTATCTGGTGAGTATGCTCGATTGGGAAGAGAACGTGAACCCTGAGTTTGCGGCCAGCAATCGCGTTCTCCCCACTCCGGCAAAGCCCGTTGCCGAAACTGAAAGCGACGGTTACCGCGAGAACTGGATTACCTACGGAACGTCGTTCTTTTCCGCCAAGGAACTGACTGTGCTTCCCGGCCGCAAGGTAAAGATCCGCGACAACGCGGCCTACGGCACCATCGTCGTTCAGGGCCACGGAAAGATCGGTCCGTTTGCCGCGGAAACACCCTCGTTGATCCGGTTTGGCCAGTCCACGCGGGATGAGTTCTTCGTCAGCTTCGCCGCGGCCTCCGAGTCGGTTGCAATCGAAAACCACAGCGAATCGGAACCGCTCGTTCTGCTGAAACATTTTGGGCCCGGTAACCCCGATGCGGAGCCGTTGCGCAAGGATCGCGCATGAAGGCAGCTCCGAATGCTCGCTTCACTTTTCCGCGATCTGAAGACCAGGGCCGCAAATAGGCCTTGCCATAATCCCCGCTGGCTCTTGGTAGGGACGAAATCTGCGGCCTTTCACCTCGGCGGATAACTCGTGCCAAAAGTCTTGAGCAGACTTTCACGGCCTCGGCTCGGAATTGCGCGTGCGGATCAATGAAAGCCTGAACCGATTGAACGAGACATGTCGATCATGGTTCCCAGTTCGCCTTTCCTCAAACCCTCCGCCGCCGCATTGTGCGCAATGCCTTTCTCCGCTCCCGCTCCCGCAAAGACGCATCTCATCTATCTCCGCTCAGTGGATGTGGTCATCATTGTTGCCTACTTTGCCTTCGTAATCTTCATCGGCTTCTACGTAAGAAATTCGTCGAACACGGTCTCCGACTTCTTCATGGCGGGCCGCGAGATGACTGCCTGGATTGCCGGCCTCGCCTTTGTTTCGGCAAATCTGGGCTCGCTTGAGCTCATGGGGTGGGCCGGCTCGGCATACCAGTATGGCCTGCTTGCGGCCCATGCCTATTGGATCGGGGCCATCCCCGCAATGCTCTTCCTGGGTATCGTGATGATGCCCTTCTACTACATCTCACGCACGCATTCTGTGCCCGGATATCTGCAATTGCGATTCGGCAATTCGGCGCGAGCCTTCTCTGCCGTCACCTTTGCTCTCATGACCACCCTGATGAGCGGCATCAACATGTACTCCATGGCCCTGGTCATGAAGGTCGTCCTGGGTTGGGATCTCAATTTGAGCATCTGGCTTTCTTCGCTCGTCGTCGCCGGATACGTTGCCCTGGGCGGGCTCCGATCCGCCATCTTCAATGAGATTCTGCAGTTCGTCCTCATCTGGGCCGGCGCGCTACCATCCCGATCCTGGGCATGATCGAGGTCGGCGGCTGGTCCAACCTTCGCCGCCAGATTGAAATCAACCTGGGCAGATCAGACTATATGCACATGTGGAGCGGCCTGGGACATTTCAATCAGAACCCCATGGGTGTTCATTGGACAGGCGTCGTCTTCGGCTGGGGCTTTGTTCTTGCTTTTGGCTACTTCACCACCGACTTTCTGGTAATCCAGCGCGCCCTCTCTGCCCGCAACCTGCGCGCCGCAAGAATGGCTCCCATCATTGGAGCTGCCTTCAAGATGATGGTGCCGGCAATCGTGATTCTTCCCGGGCTTCTGGCGCTATCGGTCCTTCCATTTCATCTGCTTCCCGAGAGCGCCGCAATTGCCACCGGCGGCCACAGCTACAACGAAGTCCTTCCTCTCATGCTGGTTCGTTATTGCAGCCCGGGTTTGATCGGGCTCGGCGTTACGGCGCTGATTGCAGGATTCATGGCTGGAATGGCCGGCAATGTCAGCGCGTTTGCGACGGTATGGACCGAGGATATCTACAGACCCTTCTTCAACCGCCGCGCCAGCGACTCGCATTATGTCGCGATGGGCCGCTGGTGCACCGTGGTTGGCGTACTCGTCTCCGTAGCCACGGCCTATCTGGTGCAGCGCTCCGCAAGCATCATGGACTACGCGCTGCAGCTCTTCAGCTTTTTTATGGCGCCTCTCTTCGGGACCGTCCTGCTCGGCATGTTATGGAAAAGAGCTACAAATGCCGGAGGTTTCTGGGGACTGCTCGCCGGTACGACTACATCCATCGGCCTCTGGGTGTGGGTCGATCGAGTGCCCTCCGCGTTGCGCTACGTCGCGCTGTCTCCGAATGCAAAGGGAATGGCTGAAAATATGTACCGAGCCTTGTGGGCCTGGATCGTATGCGTGGTGGTAACCGTCGTTGTCAGTCTCCTCACCACCCCGCGTCCGCCCTCCCAACTCACCGGTCTGGTATACGGAGAAACGCAACTCCCGGTTGAGGAGCACGCCCATTGGTACGAGCGCCCGATGGTATGGGCCTCCGTGGTTTTCGTTATCCTTATTGCCTTGAATATCATCTTCTGGTGAGTGATCGGCCATGATGCCTGGTAAGCGCCCAATCTGGTTCTTCGTCGGACTCCTGCTCCTGTTTTACGGGGTTGTCATTCTCTCCGCCGGTCTCTGGGAGATTCGATATCCGCCGCTTCGCCCTCCGGTGCTCTTCCGGCTTCATGCTTCCATTTGGTGGGGCGCCGTGCTGGCCATCTTCGGGGCCATCTTCATCAGGCGGAACATGCAGCGGGAATAATGACAAATCGCATATGATATTGTGTTGCTCGCAGGCTATCGAATTCTTCTGCGCAATTGTGCGCGGCCGGCAGGCTACTACAAACTTCATAACTCCGGCGAAACTAAACAGCGAGGCTCATCCAATGCAGAAAGCCATTTTCCACAATCGCAGAGCTATCCAGATCGAAAATGACTCCATCCGAGTGACCACCACTGAGGAGGGTGGACACATCGCCGAGATCCTCAACAAAACCACCGGCGTCAATCCACTTTGGATTCCGCCCTGGCTGTCTATTGAGGCCAGCGCCTGGTCGCCGGTGGATACTCCCGAATATGGCGAGGATGCGGATGCTCAGTTGCTGGCGGCCATCATGGGCCACAACCTCTGCCTTGACCTCTTCGGACCGCCCTCAGCCGACGAGCAGGCCGCGGGTGTGGGAACGCACGGAGAAGCCGGCATTGTGCCCTGGGACTTCGAGTCATCCCCCGCAGGTCTGATGACCAGGTGCGTCATGCCTTTGTCCCAGCTTGCGTTTCAGCGGGTCATCGCCCTCGATGGCAGAACCCTGCGCATCCGCGAGACGGTCGAGAATCTCGCTGCCCATGACCGTCCCATTGCCTGGACACAACATGTCACCCTCGGTCCACCCTTTCTGGAACGCGGCCAAACGGAGTTTTGCATTAATACCAGCAAAAGCTGCCCAACTGCGAATGATGACGGTCAGGAGACTGGCCTTGAAGCGGATCAGGCCGGTCCTGCTCTGAGAGAAATCTTGAGTACCGCGCCTTCTTCCGGAGGTTACCGCGCATTCCTGATGGATGAGGATCATGCCGATTCGTACTTCATAGCCTGGTCGCCATCCTTTGAAACGGCATTGGCGTACTCCTGGAAGCACAGCGATTTTCCGTGGATAGGTATCTGGGACGAGAACCGCTTGCGGCAACACAAGCCATGGAATGGTCGCGTGCTTGCGCGAGGGCTCGAATTCGGTGTTTCTCCATTCCCGGAGACGCGAAAGGAAATGATCGAGCGTGGGGAGTTATTCAATACTCCGGTCTATCGGTGGCTTCCCGCCAAAGGCAAACTGACAGCCGAATTTCATGCTGCCACGATCGAGGCGAAACACATGCCTGCGTCCCTTGCGGCTTTTGATGCATAATCCAATTGATTTAGAACGTGCCGATAGATGCGGGTTATGCGGTCCCGCGGGTTCCCTTGGATCAGGAAAAGCCGGGAATGGAACGATTCAATTTCACAACGATTGAGGGTTTGCCGCCGGCTCCCGAGAATTCCAGGGGCCAATTTCAGGGTGAAACGGCCATGACCCGTTTTGAGAGCGCCAGTGCGGTCCGCGTTTGCAAAATCCTGGAGTAGAAGGATCGGAGTCTGCCTGCAACCAATCACCTAACTCTTAGAATCAACGACTTGCAAGATACGCTTACTCCCATAAATTTTTGATTTAGAGCCACTTACTTTCACAGCCAATCCGTCTCAGAGAGACTCCTTTTGCAGGTGCGAATTCGCGCAGTGTTAGGGAAGTTGCTGGGAGGCTGCATTCTCTTGAGGACAGAGCGCTTCGGGCCAGCGGTCCCTCACTTGCCACGGGCAGGCGCGCTGCGATTTCAAAAAATGTCGACAAATAGTTCGATGCCTCTTGACATCTGTCAGTTTCCGCGCTTAGTATTTCCTTCGTTGATTGAGACGTCTCATTTATGGGCGATGCGGTTCTTGTTTGCTCAATGAATCGCTTCCCTGGAATGCATTCGCCGAAAGTCCCGGATCGCTCTCTGGAGACCTAATGCGACCCCGTCGCTCATTCAGAGTGAGCAGAGAAGGAGCCAAGATACGTTTACTTCCGCCAGGACGAGCCGCAGTGAACCGTGTGTGCCTTAGACGAGGACATCGAATACAAGCAGTTCCTTCGATTGACGCTCATCGGAGTTCCATTGCTTCTTGCGGGAAAAGCAAGGCTGAAAACTCAGGCGCCCCGCAAGAAGAGAGCAATTTTCCAACTCACAACTACTTGGAGGCTTCAATGCAACTGACAGCTTGGAGTGTTTTGAATCGTATCGGCCGCGGATTTGCCCTTTGCGTGTTCTTAGTTACGTTGCTGTTTGCGTTGAACGGTAATTCGCAGACTGCGGGCACGGCAAACATACAGGGCGTGGTCACCGATCAATCCGGTGCCGTGCTTCCGAATGCCGCGGTTGTCCTTACCAATACGGCCACCGTGGTAAAGCACGCGGCGACAACGGGCACCGATGGTCGATACAGTTTCCCGAATACTGCAATTGGCAACTATTCGATCGAGGTGTCGGCTCCCGGTTTTGAACACTACAAACAGTCGAACATTGTCCTTGAAGTTGGCAGCAGCATTGCTGTCAATGTAGCCATGACTGTCGGTTCAGTGAGTCAGAACGTCGAGGTCCAGGCAACTGGCCTTGCCTTGCAAACCGAAGATAGTTCCTTCAAACAGACTATCGATCAGGCAACAGTGACCGAGTTGCCGCTCAATGGGCGGCAGGTAACCTCGCTGATCACCCTTTCTGGTGGTTCGGTCAATGCCAACGAGAACAGCGATCTGCAGGGAAGCAAGACCTTCTGGAGTTCCGCTGTGATCTCAGTCGGCGGTGGAATGGGCAATGGCACCGATTATAGATTGGACGGCGGCGATCACAACGACTACATGACCAATATTAATCTCCCCTTTCCTTTTCCGGACGCGGTGGCCGAGTTCAGCGTGGAAACTACGGACTTGGGCGCACAGAGCGGTTTGCATCCCGGCGGCCTGGTCAACGTGGTTACAAGATCGGGATCGAACCAATGGCATGGATCGGCATTTGAGTTTATCCGCAACAACTACATCGATGCGACCAACTTCTTTTCCACTTCGAAAGATACGCTGCACCAGAATCAGTTCGGCGGCACGTTTGGTGGAAGAATCATTCGCGACAAGGTATTTGGCTTCGCGGGATACCAGCGGCTCAAGAATGCTCAGTCCCAGTCGCTCACCACGGCCTATGTGCCCACGGCCGCGAATCTGCAGGGTGATTTCTCGGCGTCGGACCCCACGATTAAACTCCTCGACCCGGCAACTGGAATACCCTTGATCGGCAACAAGTATTCCGGTACGCCTGGCGTTACCTGGAGTCCGAACGCCAGTGCGCTCGCCCTGGACAAATACCTCCCGCCGACGACGGCTGCAAACGGCCTAGTGACCTATTCAATTCCTTCGCAGGTTGCCGAGAACCAGTTCGTCACCCGTATCGACTCGACCATCAATTCGAAACACAGCCTCTATGGCCGCTATTTCATCGATGGGTATCAGAGCCCCGCCTTCTATTCCCCTACAAACCTACTGATCACCACGCAGGTCGGTGAGCTTGAACGTGCCCAGGGACTTACCATCGGGGAGACCTATATTGTCTCTTCAAGTCTGGTGAACTCGTTCCACGCAACCGGAACAAGACGGCGTGACAATCGTGGTCCGGCAGCAGCGGGCGTCACTCCGGCGACTATTGGCCTGAACATGTTTTCGTCTTCTCCCGTGGGCATGCAATTAGCAGTGACGAGTAAATGGAGTATGTACTGCGGTACCTGTTCCGCGGCTCACTTCAACGTAAACACGTTTTCGTTCGCAGACGATGTCAACTGGGTTCATGGCAAGCATCAGGTCGGATTTGGCGGAGAGTATGTTCGTTCCGAACTCAACGTCTCAAATGTGTATGAAGGCAACGGAAATTTCGGATTCTCCGGAATTTACGGTCAGAAGGGTCCAAACGGTTCAAGTACTGGCGGTACCGGCCAGGATGCGAACCTGGATTTCCTGACCGGTTCCTTGAACAGCTTTGTCCAGAGCAGCGCCCAACAGAATGCACTGCGTGTGCCTGTTCCCAGCCTATACATCCAGGACACCTATCACGCAACCACAAAGCTTGTGTTGTCCGCAGGGGTTCGTTGGGATCCTGAGTACTTTCCCGTCGATTATTTTAATCGCGGCTCCACTTTCAACATGAACGACTTCGTGAATAACACTGTGAGTGCCGTCTATAAAAACGCGCCTGCTGGGATGTTATTTTACGGGGATCCAGGCGTTCCCAGAGCGTTTACTCAGAACACGCCTTGGCAGTTCTCTCCCCGGGTTGGTGCCACGTTCGATCCCTTTGGAACCGGCAAGACGGTCCTTCGCGTGGGTTCGGCGCTCGTCTACGACCAGCCAAACCTCTTCACCGGGCAACATGTGAACCAGAATCCGCCCTATTCTGCTGCCATCGCAAATATTCCCGTTGGCGCTCCCCTGAGCTTCACCAGTCCATGGACCGGCGGCACTACGCCCCATAATCCGTTTCCGCTGCCCTTCCCGCCCTCGGCCTCCACATCATTTATCAGTAGCCAGATCTTCGTGCTCCCGGTCCACTGGCGTCCTCCGTACGTACTGCAATGGACGGCCAGCGTGCAACAGCAATTTGGTCATGGCTGGCAATTCCAGATCGACTACATCGGCAACAAGACGACTTTCAATCCGTATGGAACGCCTCTTGACCCGGCTGTCTACATCCCAGGAACGTGCAACGGGAGTCCATGCTCCACGATTGGTAACCAGGCTTCGCGTTTTCTTCTGACGCGTGACAATCCTGTACAAGGCCCGCTCTATCAGGGTGGGTCGCAGGGTAATGTTGGTTCACTCGTCTTGAACTCAGGAGCCGATGCCAGCTACAACGGACTTGTAGTCACTCTGCAACATCGCATTTCCTCGAGCTTCGTCTTTATGACCAATTACACCTGGTCGCACTGTATCGATATTCAGGACAATGGTGGGGATGAGGGTAGTGTCTCCGTGCAGAATCCTGCGAATATCAGGGGCGACAAAGGGAGCTGTGGGTTTGATTACAGAGACGTGCTCAACAGTACCCTTGTTGCATCGAGTCACTTCTCGCTGACCGGCTTGCCGGCGAAGATCGTCAACAATTGGGAGATCGCGCCACTCGTGCATGTTACTGACGGGGCGCCCTTCACCGTCACCTCGGGAGTGGACAACTCACTCACGGACGTTGGCACCGATCGTCCGAATGTTATTACCCCAGGTGCCATTTACACGCACAATAAGATCAAGAGTGGACCGTCGGCAAACGCGCAATACATAAGCTCTTCGGCGTTCGCACAGAATGCCGCCGGCACATTTGGGAATTCTGGACGGTTTGCCTACCGTGGGCCTAAGTTCTTGGAGACGGATATTGCCTTGAGCCGGGTGTTCCCACTACATGAAAGGCTAAACCTCAACCTCCGGTTCGAGGCCTTCAATGTATTGAATCATCCGAATTTCAGTGCTCCGGGCAGCAGTGGCTTTGCCGGATCAAGTACCTCGCTAAGCTCTTCAACCTTTGGCCGGGTTACGGCTACGCCAAACAACTATGGAGCTAGAATCTTCCAAGGGGCGCTCAAGTTGACCTTCTAATCGGAGATTCTCTCCTGCAAGCGAATGCGGCGGTGATTGGGCAGGCAGGCAGATTCGACGATTATACCGGGAGCCGCGTGACACAAACAGGAACGTAACCCATACGAGGAGACAGTTTATATGGACCGCAGGCAATTTATTGAAGGCGCGGCATGTGTATCCGCGCTCTCTGCAACGCCATTTGCAGCATTTGCGCGATCGGCCTCCCCCGCGGGCGCGGGCAATCCCGACTTTGAGGTTCGCGCCCTGGAGATCGATGGCGACCGGATTTGGCAATGGAGGTCGGTCGCCGGGGCGTTCGCGTTTATGGAGAAGCTCAATCTGAACACGCTGGTCTTTAATCAGAACGATTTGACCGAGACTGTAATCTGGCCTCATAAGTACTATCCATTAAAACTTCGCAGATCCCGCTGGCCAACGCGTATGTCACGCGTCGAAAATGCGCGTGAGTACCTGATAAATGTCACGTCGGAAGCCAAGAAACGGGGAATCAAGTTTTTCTTTGAGGTCAAGGAAATCTCGTTTCCGGACGGCATCGTCGAGCTGCATCCCGAGGTGCTCAGTCCCAATGGAGCAGTCTGCGCCAATCACCCGTTTTGGTGGGAATTTCTTGAGACGAAGTATACCGAGCTCTTCAACGTCATTCCGGACCTAGGCGGTATCATCGTGAGCCCCGGCTCGCGCGAGAGCCAACTGTCCTTCGTGGCAAATAATTGTTCCTGCAAGACCTGCGCAGGTTATACAGCGACCGAGTGGTACACAAAGCTCATTAGTGCAATGTATGCACCGATAAAGAGTCATGGAAAGATACTCGCCGTCAGGGATTTCGGCAGCAATAGGGCGCTAATGGATCAGGTAATCGATGCGGCCTCGAACATGTCGAATGACATCGTACTCATGCTCAAGGCGATGGCTCAGGATTTCTATCCGCCGCAGCCAAATAATCCCAGGATCGGTCACGTGAATAACCATCCGCAATGGATCGAGTACGACTGCTGGGGGCAGTTCTTTGGTCAGGGCCTGTTCCCCTGTGGGGTCGTCGAGGATATGCAGCGCCGGCTCGTATACTGTAAGGCCAATGGAGCTGTTGGTATCCAGTTGCGGACCAACATCGAGTGGGAGACCGAATGCAGCGTATTCAACAGCTTCAATCTCCTCAATTTTGTCGCGGGAGGGCTGCTTTGCCAAAGTACAACGCTCGATCTCGACGAGGCTTATAAATCCTGGATGCAGTTCGGTCTGTACGATGCTCTCATATCGGAGTCGATGCAACCCGACCCTGTCCCCATCCCACCGGAGTACTTACCGCGCCTGAAGAATTTCATGAAGGCATGTTGGGGAGTGATGGAGAAGACCGTGTATGTCAGGGGCTTCCTCTTCTGTAGCGGCTCAGGGATGTTCCCACAGACAGTGGCCGAAGGTTATAACCACATGAAGGGGCAGGCGAGGCTCGCCGAGGAGAATGGAGGGGGCGACTCCCGGTGGAAAGATGCATCCAAGCGTGTCGACCCCACTGAAGAGAATATCGCAATCGTCTTTGCAGAAAAGGACAAGGCGTTGGCGGAAGTTCAGGAGTTGTCCGGCATACTGCAGCCTGACTCGCTTCCTGTTTCACCTGAATTCAAGGAGCATATCAAGACTTTGCTTCGGATGTACCACATCTATGTTAAGGGTGTGAGACTGTGCGCAATTGGCTGCTTCCGCGCGAAACAAGCGGATGAAACCAAAAATGCAGAAGTAGCCCGGCAAGCCTTGCGAGCTGTCGAAGATCTTCAGCAGTATCGAACTGAAGTCGTTCAGCTGCTTGCAGAAAGATACTACCCGCATTATGTCTTACGCATGTTTGCCGTCGATTATCTTGACGACTTTATTCGCGATGTTCACAATATTTGTTCGCCGTTGGCAAAGAAATAGCGAAAATGCGAGAGCGTGACAAAAGAGGGAGTTGCAATTCGCACAGTTCTAGGTTTTGCGCCGCACGCAACGAAGCTTCCGATGAGCCGCAAGCAAGGGTACAACAGGGCGGGGTGTTTGGCTTCGAACATTTTCGACCAGGGTAGATTGCTAAGCTAAACATCCACAGCCTGAACCAAGCGGGAGAATCAAGGACACTTATGACAAGGAAGGCTCTGAATGTAGGTCTGGTCGGCTACGGCTTCATGGGACGAACGCATTCGAATGCGTTTCTCCAGGCGCCTCGCTTTTTCGATCTTCCCTATCAGCCGGTGCTGAAAGCGGTTTGCGCGCGCAATGCGGACCGCGTCAAGGGCTTTGCCGATAACTGGGGCTACCAGTCCGTGGAAATAGACTGGCGTACGCTCGTCGAGCGCAAGGATATTGACCTGATTGACATCGCCAGCCCAAACGATACGCACGCTGAAATCGCCATCGCTGCCGCCAGGGCAGGAAAGATCGTTCTCTGCGAAAAGCCTCTGGGACGTACCGCGGCTGAAAGCAAGTCGATGGTCGATGCAATCGACGCTGCCGGAGTTCCAAACATGGTTTGGTTCAACTACCGTCGTGTGCCGGCCGTTGTGCTCTTGAAGCAACTTCTTGACGAAGGCCGCTTCGGCCGGATCTTCCACTACCGCTCGCAGTTCCTGCAGGACTGGACGATCTCCAGCGATCTTCCGCAGGGCGGCGAGGGACTTTGGCGGTTGGATGCCTCCGTTGCCGGCAGTGGAGTCGTTGGCGATCTGCTTGCACACAATATTGACATGGCGCTTTGGCTGAACGGGCCCTTCTCTGAAGTTGCGGGCATGACCGAAACATTCATCAAAGAGCGCAAGCATAATCTCACCGGTAAGGTGGAGGCGGTGAACATTGACGACGCTAGTTTATTCTTAGGCCGGTTCAAGAATGGTTCGACTGCCTTATTTGAGGCGACACGTTATGCGCGTGGCCACAAGGCGCTCTTTACACTCGAAATTAACGGCGAGTTTGCCTCCGCCAGGTGGGACCTCCACGATTTACACCGTCTTGAATTCTTCGACTACCGCGATGAGCACCGGTTACTTGGATGGAGAAGCATCCATGTCACCGACGGGGACCACCCCTATATGAAGAATTGGTGGGTACCTGGCCTGCAGATCGGCTATGAGCATACTTTTATTCATCAAGTAGCTGACTTCCTTCAGGCAGTTGGTCAAGGCCGGCAGTTTGCACCGTCGTTCCGGGATGGCCTCGCAGTGGACTATGTAACCGATACAGTTTTGAGTTCTGCAAAGACGAAGCAATGGGAGAACGTACCTGGGGCCTAGTGTAGTGGAGGTATGACGACGATTCACGATCGTGCGGAGTTCTGAATCAAGCGGAGTAGTCGCGTTACTCCAGGTTCTTGGGCAAGCCTGCTAAGCCCCATTACGAGATTCTTCGCAAGGATCTAACATTTGCGATTCATTGCAGACAGGTGGCTTTATCGGCTTCGGTTAGGTACCAGTGACGCGGCAAACCCTATTTCACTCGTTTGGAGATTGACATGCCATTCACAAGATATCGCCTTTCCTTACTCACTGCCGCTCTTGGTATTGCAGTAGTGTTCGCCGTTCTGGTCTCAGTCGTGCCTGCCCAAGGACAGGCTGCGGCAGGTGCGCAAACTCCACAGGTAACTGTGCGGTTTCACGAGCCAGACCCACTCCGTTTCTCGGATCATACCGGCTTTGAACAGATATTCGATGGCCATACTCTCGCAGATTGGGAAGGCGACCCCAGCGTCTGGCGGGCCGAAAATGGCGCTATCGTCGGCGAGTCGACAACTGAGAAGCCGGTCTTCAACACCTACATATGGCGCAAGGGACTGGAAGTGAAGGATTTTGATCTGAAGCTCGAAATAAAATGCGAGATAGGCGGTGGAAGCGGCATCCAGTACCGCAGCCAGATCGGAGTTCCATGGATCAGGCCTCTTCATCCCGGCGAGAAGCCGCGGAACCTCAATTGGATGATGACTGGTCCGCAGGCTGACATCTGGTTTCCCGTCAACCCGCAGCACGCCGCCTACACGGGCCAATTCTATTCAGAGAATACAACGCTTGGCATTGTCGCGTGGCGCGGAGAAGTGGTGAGCGCGGAGCCTCATTCGGCACCAGAGCTTATCGGGGGCACCGGTGATCGCGATGCGCTGGGCGGCTTCGTCAAGATAAATGACTGGAATGAGTATGAGATTGTTGCCCGTGGCGGCGTCAGTCTGCACATCCTCAACGGGCACCTGATGGTAGTGCTGATCGACGACGATCCTGCTTCCTCCAATAATCAATCGGGCAAGATAGGCATTGAGCTCGAGAGCACGCCCGCAAAGGTCTCGGTTCGCAACATCTGGATTCGAAAGCTTCAGTGAGCTGATTTCTTCGCTCGCCTTGCGGGTCTTACGCACCCACAACGGAGACCGAGATGTTCCTTCTCGCCCACCACGGTCCTTCACCACCGTGCAGCAAATCCCAGCGATGGCGGGTGTCGAGCGCTTCTTCTCGGCGACGAACATGGCGCGAAACCTTTGCTCGGAGGCAGGCGTCCTGCACCAGTTGTCGAGACTGCGAGTGGTGCGATGATGATCGAACGCCGAAAACATGCATTCAGCGATCGTTAACGCCAGACGGGGAAATGACTGAGGCTGAATTCATTGTCACTGCAGGCCTTGCCGGGGGGGTATTCGCATCGAGAATCCAAACGCATCCGATGCGCTCGCCCTGCTGAAGCATTTCGGGTCAGGTAATCCAGGTGCAGGACCGCATGATTAGAGAGAAGTGGAGGGATCGTGAACACAGCCAATCAACAAAAGAGGCCGGCAATCCACAACGCAATGTGGCCCGGTCTCGTAGGAAAGGGACCAGGCTCCGAGCCGTTCATCGATCTGGAGACGATGCTGAACCTGACGGCTGAGGCCGAAGTGGACGGCATCCGCTTCGATGGAGTCGATTTATTCCTGTGCTCGCCGCACATCGATATCGACTCGACCAATGATGATTTGAAGCGTCTCGCCGATAGCATCAGCAATCGCCGGCTCGTGGTGGGTTCTCTGGTCGCCCCCGTCTGGCCGCCCACAGGCGGTGGCTCAGCGATGGGCTCTCAGAAGGAGCGCAACAAATTTCTGGCGCAGGTCCGAAAAGCCTGCCTCATCGGCAGGACGCTGCGTGACATTGGCATTCGCCGCTATGGAGTCGTGCGGATTGATTCTGCATCGCCTCCGTCGGATTGGGCCAAGGATCCTGTTGGCAACACAAACCGAATCGCAGAGACGTTTCGTCAGGCTTGCACCATAGCCGAAGACTACGGAGAACGCCTCGCCGCAGAGGGAGAGATCTGTTGGGGAGGGATGCACAGCTGGAAGCGGATGGTGGAACTGCTTGAATTGGTAGGCCGGCCCAAAACCTTGGGCTTCCAGGCGGATATGGCGCACTCCCTTTTGTACACACTCGGTTACAACGCTCCCGATGACCGGCTTTTACCCGATGACTTCGATTGGTCGCAGCGGGAGGTCTTGATGGAAGCACTTCAAACTGTGACGCACGCTCTCAGACCATGGACGATCGACTTTCATGTAGCTCAGAACGATGGCACAGTGAAGGGCTCCGGCTCGCACGATAAGACAGGACGCCACTGCCTTGCCAACGACCCGAATGGCAAGATGGATATTGTCGCAGTCGCTGGCCTTTGGATGCGCGATGAAAACGGTGTGCCCACCCGTGCCTATGAGCATATCTGCTGGGATGGCTGCATGTTTCCCAACGCAACGATGCTAGCGTCGAATACATGGAACGACGTACTCGGGACATTGATCGCAGTACGAAATGCCCACGGATGGGATTGAGCGAGCGAGGGGAAACATGCGCCGTTTTTTGGAAGAAGGCCTGGATAGACGATAACTCGCTCGAAATTCGAAAGATCCAGCACTCGTTCACAACCGTCTGTTGCCAAGAGGCCTTCTCACCCAATGAGGCATTCGAGCCGATTCGTCGTTGAATAGGCCGATGCTCGTAAGGTCAGTAAACCAGAACCTGGGTCAAATGTTGGAAAATCCCCTTACCATGAACTGACCCGCCAGGAGCCGGACGGGGCGGTCGGGTGGTCCCTGAATCAGTCTCGATAAGTGCTAGTGCTGTATCTGGAGCGCCCACAACGCAACCGTGCGCATCTGCATGCTCTCAGAGGGGCGCTTCTGATACAGCGACTTGAAGGAAGCCGCCCTCATGGAAGGCTATGTACTTTGAATCGGTCTGAGCGGGTGCAGGGGGATCAGGCACCGGCCGAGTTGGGTAGGATGTGCGGCTTTGGCGGTGCGATGGTTCGGTGAAACACCGCAATGAGGCGTCAGTCGAGGGCTGAAGGGATAGCCGGCCGAACAATCCGGATCAGATAAGACAAGGGATCTTGGTACGTGCCGAAGCACGGGCAGTGACCGAGGATGTGAATAGAGCTTCATGCTGCGTGCCGTTTTGGTTGAGGTGGGGAGCGAAGCAGGAGTTGGGCGGCAGAGAGCCGTTCGACAACGTGCATGGTTCCGCCGCAGACTGGGCAGTTCCAGAGTGAGTGAGTCTCTTCAGTAGGCGATTCAGCTTCCGAAGCTGTCTTCTCCTTTGATCTGCCGAGCAGTCGAAAGCACAGCGGCAACAGAGTAGCGCGGTTCCGGTTGGCGAGGAATCCGAAGTTGCGGATGCGCACGAACCCCGGTGGCAACA
>OBLU010001783.1_pt1 | contig 19859 bp, 25 predicted proteins | sample 1518681 | NCBI WGS metagenome assembly OBLU01 (sample SAMEA3539304, study PRJEB22396) | soil metagenome | biome: tundra; feature: field; material: soil | place: USA | collected 2010-05 | depth 0.15 m
GGACGCGAACACCGCGGACAGCCATTGCGCCGTCTCGGGGGCGGGGTGCCCGCCCGCAGGCTCGGCCACCGTCAGGAACACCGCCAGTGCCGCGCAGACGGCCAGTACGGCGGCCCACGCGGCGCGGGCCACGTCCTGGCGGATCCACACCCGGCGCAGCACCAGGACGAAGACCAGCTCAGTGACGAGGACGGGCTGGACCACCGACAGCTGGCCGTCGTGCAGGGCGAGGGCCTGGAAGGCGAACGCACCCGCCGCAGCGACCCAGCCGGCCAGCCACAGCGGCTGCCGGAACAGGTAGCCGACCAGGCGCCAGCCCCTCTCCCGCTTCGGCGCGCCGGCGCTCGCCGAGTGCTGCGTCATCAGGTTGACCGCGTTGGAGAAAGCGGCGGCCAGGGCGAATACCACGGTGAGGGTCATGCCCCTGCCCCTGTTCCCTCCGCCATGCCGGCATCTGCCCAGGTGCTCCCCGGAGTCCCACGACAGGAACTCGGACCGAGCTTGGGCGAACCTAGTCACGAGCTCTGCCGCGAGCGGTGGCCTGGCCCCGGCAAACAGCACGATACCGACCAACGCGACGCCGAGCCCGACGGCCGCCGCTTACTTCATCCCCGGACTAGGTGCAGGTGACGGCCTGCCACCGGGTGACGTTCCCGCCGTTACCGCCGTGCGGCTCCAGCACACAGCAGGGGGCGTCGAAACGCCAAACTGCATCCGCCATCATCGCCACCTTCTATGGCGGCCTCAAGCTACGGCGGCATCCACTCCAGCCAGGCCGCGCCGGGGTGCGCGAGTGCCAGCAGCGCGCCATCGCGGCGGCCGCTGCGGTAGGCGAGGCGTCCGACGACGCCCAAGACGCCGTCGCGGCGGCTCCGCTCGACCAAGCCTGGTGGCGCAGGAAGGCCGGGCACGCTGTGGGTGGCGTGCCTGCCCATGGGCACGAGCGGGTCGACTGAGATCCAGTCCAGGTCCCGTTCCGCTCCGGCGGCGTCGATGAGCGCGCGGAAGCGCATCAAAGCGCTGCGGGAAAGGAAGACGCCAGCATAACTGTCGACGACGCACACCAGCGCGCCCGGGTCGCAGCCGCTGAGAATGCCGGGAAGCACGTCGCAGGCGTCGCCGCGGACGGTCCGGGCCGGATGGCTGGCGGCGATCTCGGCTGCCCGCTGGAATCGCGTGACCGCCGTGATTTCCTGCGGGACACAGGCCGCCAGCCACCCGCGGACAGCCGGCTCGGACAGATCCAGCGGCTCGGTGTCGATCCCGATGCGATCGACGATCGCCGGGAGCACCGGCGGGAGCGCAGGCGCGTGCTCGCCGCGGACCTCAACCTCGATGGTGAGCGGGGAGCCGGGATCGCCGGCCCAGGAGCGGCGGCCGCCCGGGCCGCGGTACAGATAGCGGTAGCGGTCCAGGTGCAGTCCAAGCCCGGCACCGGTGCCCACATCGACAAGGACGACATCCCGCCCGTCCGACACCAGGGGCGCCAGGGCCGGTATGACGTCGGCGCACCGGCCCACCTCGTTCATCTGATAACGGTGCTGCGAGCACAGTTCCAGCAGCCGGTCACGATGGTCGAGGCAGAACTGCCGGTACTCGGCGGGGAACGCCGCACCCAGCGGCAGCTGAGGCTCGCCCACTCTCGGGAACCAGCCCGCCAGCGGCTCCGGCCGCAGCTCAAGGACGAGGAACGTGGCCGCGGCGCTGAACAGCAAGGGCGGCAGCTTTCCCGCCGGGATGGTCGCCGCGATGTTCAAGAGCGCCTCATCATCCCGGAGCGTGCCGAACTGCGCAGCAGTTAGCCGCCACGACAGCGGAGCACCGGCCGGCGACCAGGCGGAGGCAATCATGCCGGCCTGGTCCGCGACCACGCGAGGATCGGTGGCAAAGGCCACAACCGAAGCTTAGGTCGGGTCGTCAGCCGCCATAGCGCCGCAGGCCGGTTCGGTGCACGCTCAGACTTCTGCGTTCGACCGAGCCCCGCACTTTTGCGCCGAGCGCGGCTGGCTTGATCTGCTCTGACGCCTCGTCCTGCCGGGTGCGACTCCTGCGGCGCCGTCAGCAACCGCAGCGAGGGCGCTGACCGATCGGCCCGCACAGCCGTGTGAACCAGCGAAGCAGCTGAAGACGTTCCACCAGGAGGCGCCTCGGCGTCACCAGAACTCTTGACGGGGGCCCGGTGAACCGGGGCGCCGCCCGCGCCTTTAGTACCGGACAGGGCACGGGAGGCGATGCCGCAGCGGACTGAGACAGATCCCGGACCGGCTGATCCCCGCGGAGGAGGCGCTCGTGAGCGGGCGGCCTGCGGGCGGCCGGAAAATCGCTGTCTGCCAGTTTCAGCCGCGGGATGAGCGTGTCGTCGGCGCTGAGCTACCAGGCCAGATGTCTACGTCACCGGCATTCCGTTCGCCAGGTCGGCCCTGGTTGCACGAGCCGCCTCGGCTGCCTCTTTCGCGGTCGTCATTGCGTCGTTCCCTGTACCCGCTCGCGGACTGGCCCGCTGGCGTTCCGGGCCAGGGGATGCGGGCCGGGAGGAGGCGGTTTGAGCTGTGTGGAGAACATGGCCCAGACGACTTTTCCCGTGTCGCCTGGTGTGGTGCAGCCCCACTTGTCGCTGAGCGCGCAGATGATGGGCAGTCCGCGGCCGGTCTCGGCGAGGGGACCCGGCGTTTGGGGTACCGGAGCCACTTCACTCGGGTCGGCGACCGCGCACAGCACGCAGCACCCAGGCTGGAGCAGGCCGAGCCGGATCGGCCATCGAGGCCGGGTACCGCCGGAACCCGGCCGGGCGTGCTGCAACGCGTTGGTCAGCAGCTCAGACACGACGATCGCGATGTCTTCGCAGCGTTCTGTCACGCCCCACCGCTGCAAGGTGGCGATGGTGAAGTCCCGCGCCGCGCGGACCGATCCGGCATCCGCGCCGGGCGTGCGCGTCGCGATCCGCGGCAAGGTCCAGCCCATGGGGGCGAGATCTGGCGATAGCGGCCAGTTGCCGCTCGCCAGATCGGCCATCTCCGCGGCCGGCGCCAGCCAGTGGCGGCTGGTGCTGCCCGCCAGGCGTGCTGGGTGTGCTGCCATCGCTATCCGATCAATCCCGTTGCGACAGGGAAAGCAGGCACGGGCACCTGCGGGCTGCCGTTGCGCGGGCGGCAGGCCTCGCCGGCGCATTCCCGGATCGTCAGCCGCTCATCCGTGCTCACCGGTTCGCCCAGTGCCGCCCGGCGGCCGCCACAAGCCCGCCGGGCTTCGGCCGCGATCAGCACCAGGCAGGCCCGGAGTCGGCTGATCATGTGCATTTCTCCTTAACATTCCTGCACGCCCCGGCCGCGAGTGTCAGCTCGCCGACCTCCGCATATGGGTGATCACGCCATCCGCGAGCCGACGTTAGCGAGCAGCTCCCTGCTGACCCGCGGCTCACCGACGAGGCCGAGGGCTTGTCATGCACCTGTGCACACCGCGGCCACCGCGAGCGCGGCCAGGCACGCCGACAGCGGGCACGGCGGATGTCGCCGTGGTGCCGTGGTGACGGCCGTCGCGCGGATGGATTGCCGCCGCCACTGCACTGCGCTGTTGTCCCGTGTCCGGTGAGGATCGCGGCGGCGCCAGCCGGGCTGCTGCCGTGGAAATGGAGGTGCCACGCTCCCGCTGAGCGGGTCGCTCGGCTGGCGGGCACGGTCTGTTCAGCCAGGGTGTTCCCGGTGCCGTCCCGGATCTGGCGGGCTGGCAGGAGATGGCAGCAGACTTGACCGGCCGGGATCATGCCTGCTGCCCGCCGGCCGGGCTGTCGGCAGTGCCATCGTTGCGCATGGCGGCGGCCATCTGGGCGGCCCTGGTGATGGCCGCGTCCCGGTCCCACAGCGCAACCGGGTGGGAGGCCCGGAAGCCGGGGCCGCTCTGCTGGCATCCGGGGCAAGCCAGCCGACCGAGGGCATCCACACGCCAGCCGGCCAAGATCGCGCGGGCGCGAATGTCGGCCTCGCCAAGCGCCGCGGGATCGGCGTGGCGCCAGATGCAGGAACCCATCTCGCACCACGCGATCGGCAGCCGCAGCTGGTCGCCGATCGCGGCCCGCTCCGTCATCTCAGCGCGGGCCCTGACCTCGGCGCCCGCAGTGAGCCGGCTGGCAGGCGGCGCAGCGGCGGGGGTTTCCGGTCTGGGGCCGCCATCGCCGGCCGGCTCAGCACGGCCATCGCCGGTGCGCTCGGCGCGGCCGTCGTCCCGCAGCTCGGCGAGCCAGTCGTTCATCTCGAGCCAGTCGTTCATCTCGAGCGCGCTGGTGTCGTCTCGCCGGATCTTGATCTTCACCTGCAGGCCTCCAGTACAGCTAGAGATGAGCTGCCGTACAGCTGCGGTGACCTGCCCCCTGGGGACAGGCACGTGCGCCGGTATAAGCGCGCCGGACGGCTGGCAGCGTCCGGGCTCACCTTCTGGGCTTTCGAGCCTCCACGGTCCTGTCGTCGAATCACAGCTTGATAAACATACGGTAAACGTTCAGCCTATTTATGGGCCATTGCGGCGTGGCATGTGGACATTTTCAGTTCTTCTCCCGTGCACAAGGCGTAGATAATGTTCTCCCAGGTAACGGCCCTGCCGCAGGCGCGGCCGACCGGGAATCCCCAGCGTAATCCCCACCTTGCGCACAGATTCGCTGCGCGTTTGCACAAGTCATCCACAGGTTTGTGCACAAGAGGCCCGGCTCGCCTAGTCGTCGGCGGAGAGATTGCCTGCCCGGACAGCAGACAGCAAGCCGCAGCAAACGCGGGCAGAGGCAAATGGACCGGCCGCGGCGTGCCCAGCCGGGCATGGCACCCGCAGCTGGTGCCGTGGCATGCCTCCCGGCAGGGGAGCTTGCCGACAGGCGAGGCCGTTCCCCGCCGCGGCGGGGAACGGCAGTCACCATGCCGGCCAGGGGCGGTATCCGCTCCGCGACGCCCGTGCAAAGCGTGTCCCGGCTGCCTCCAGGTCCCCTCCGCAGCGCGGGCACCGCCCGGCCAGCCAAGCCAGGTCACCGCTGGCGGAACCCACGATCTGCACGCCGCCCATCAACGCGAAATATTTAGGCGCAGAAGTCGGCCTTGACGACAAGCACGGCTCGCCGGCGGGCCACGGCAACAATAGCCTCGCCCCTGCCGGACTTATCCCGGACATCGCATTGTCCCGGCCGGGAGGCCCGCTGACATCGAACCCATAAACGATCCTGACATACATGCCCGGATATCTGACCAGCCGGGATTGCCGACCATTTGTGAATCGCATCGCCTTAGTCCAACCTAGATCGACCAGCAACACGCCCCATCGACCCGCCGGGACGCCCAGACCTTGATCGCGATCACGGCCGGCGAACCCGGACCCGAGCCGGAACAGCCTGCGAAATCCGCGCCGCCCCGGTGGCCCTCGTCCAGATGTCCGGCTGCTCGCCGAGCGTCCGCTGCAGTGCGCACACCCGGCCAGCCGACGCTCGAATCGCATCCCCCCAGCGGCTACCGGGTACGCGGTGTTCGAGGTACCGGACCAGTCGGCCATCTTCGGGGCGGTCACCCATGCCCGTTCTCCTGGCTGCGCGAATGCCGCGATCTCAGCCGTGTGCCTGACTGCGTGACTCAACCTTCATGCTGTTCTCGGATAGTCCATGGCGCGCTGGCGTGGCTGCGCAGGAAACCGATGCGCTGGTGGGACTATCGGCCGAAAGCGGACGGTGGTCGAGATCACTATCGGGTTTGGAGGGCAACGGCCATGGAGCGGGCAGCCGAGTTCAAGGTACTCAAGAACCAGGACGGGAATTACTACTGGCACCTGGAGATCGGCGGCAACCGCCTGGTCGCCTGGTCGGGGCATGTCTACGCGAGCAAGGAGTTGTGCGTCGATGACCTGCACTGGATCAGGGGCAACGCGCCAGTCATCCCGGCCTGGGACTATACCGGCGAAGCGCTGTAACCGCAGAGCAGGCAGACAACCTCGGTGACCGGGATCCCATCGGCGACCCCGAGCGGGCGAGTCCCGTACCGGTCACCGAGCCGGAAAGGACGGTCGCAGCTCGTGCAGACCGCGCCCCTGTCCACATCCAGCGGCTGGATCACCGGAGGGTCGAACTCACCCAAAGCAGTTCCCGTCGTCCAGGCGGGCCGAGCACGGCAATCTGACTCTCCCAGTCATTACCGCTAACACCCCGCACCATCCCCGGAACCTGCTCCGCAACTCCACCATTTTGTTTAGACCCGGTTTGTTTTAGACCCGGTCCCAGGACTCCGAGTTGATGAGCGCGCTCGTCCCCGCCGCACCTGGCCACTGTACCGGTGAGACACGTCACGGTTCCCGGTTTGGGGCGAGCGCTCTGCCGGGAGACAACCCGTGACCTTTGCGGGCCAGCCGCTGCAGCCCAGGGTTCCGAAGAGGGTACTTGAGCCGGACCAGAAGGCCACACGCACGCCGTCGTGGCGTCTTTTGCCGGGGCCGGGGCAAACTCGGCACGGTGGCAAGTCTGGCGCAATTGATCTTCGCCCGGACCTGAGCGTCGCCGCCCTCGTGCTGGGTGACCGGGCGTACAACACAACACCGAAGCGCAGCCACAGCACAGCGCCAGCGGGATTCCGACGGACGTCGGCGGGCTGAGCCGTAAGCGTTGACCCAGGCCGACGTCGCGTAGCGCGGCTTCCGTCGCTGGTTGCGGATCAGGAGTGCGTCCAAGCCGGCACTAGCTCGCCGCATGGGGACTTGGCGCTGCTCGGCGCCGGTTCCGTCTTGAGAATGCCCGCTGCTTCCCGGGTAACTGCGGAGGTCTTGGCGCGCGGGGTCTGGTTGCGGGTGTGATGGTTTGCCGCGCTACCGTTCCCGATCGCGGCGCAGCCGCTCGATGACCTCATCCGTGGTGTCCGGACTTTCCGTTGTGACCCGGATCATCGCCCGCACCGCGTCCGCCAGGGCGACGCGCGGCACATCGAGCGCAATCGCCGCCGAGTCCGCCCACTGGGTGAGCTGCCGGTAAAGCTCGGGGCTCAGGTCGAGGGTGATCCTGACCGGCTTTGACCGGATCGCGGTCCTCCCGGCCGGGCGCGCATCGGGTTCAGTGCGGCTCGCCGCGGCGGCCGCCATCTGCGCTTTGCGCTGCTCCCGCGGCGTGGTCATGACGGCACCGACCTGAGGGGAACGCATCGCCCGATGAGGTCGTCGGCCACGCAGCGCCACACACCGCGGCCGGTGTCGGGAATCGGCATGCCGAAGCTCTGAGCGTAGATCTCCAGCCTCGGCACAGCCGTTCCCAGCACGTCATAGCCGAGGCCCTCCAGTGCCTCTCTGGCGTAGGCCGTGGAGTTCGCGCGGGCAACGCAGCGGTTCAGCAGGACGGAAGAACGGGCGGGCCTGTCCCGGACCGCCTCGACGTCGGTGATCTCGTCCCGTACTGGCGCAGTGCGGTTGATCTCAATGGGGCTCGGCGCGCACGGGATCACGATCTCGTCGACGTACCGCAGCGCCGACCGGGCAATGGCCGCGTGGTCCTCCAGCTGCGGGGCGTCGATAATCACCACATCATCCGGCTGGGCGATCTCGGGTACGCGGCGGTGCAGGTCGCGGGACGGCAGGGCCACCATCCGGAACGGGAACGCTGCCTGCGGCGGCAGCCCAGGGAACATGGCCGCGAAGTCGGACCATTCCAGGGCACTACCGGAAGGGTCCGCGTCCACCAGGAGCACGGTATTCCCGGCCTGCGCGAAAACGTGCGCCAGCCAGACCGCCGACGTGGTCTTGCCCGTGCCCGGCTTGAGGTTGACCAGGGCGATGCTGAGACCCGCCATCCACGCAGTATTGCAGTGTCCATCGCATTTATGGTAGGCGCGGTACGCACAGACCGGATCTGTAGGCTCGGAAGGGCCCGCCCGGCATGGGTTCCCTGCGTGGCAGCCGCGCCGCCGCAGCCGACGAGCGGGGAGGTGGCGTTAACGCGCTGGGCCGCGCTTGCCGGCTGCTTCTGTTCGCGCCTGGCTAGTCCCGTCGGGCACCACGGGCGGGTAGAGGCGGGCGAACTCGGCCTCACCGCCGCCGTCGGTCCGGGGTGCCATCGCCGCGGTCGACGGCGACCGCATCGGAAGGAGAGCCTTGGCCTCGCGCGGCTAGATCGGCGTAGAAACGCCGCGATCCCGTGAGGTCGCGCCGCACAGCTGCCGCGATGATCTCGCTCGGCATGCGTCACCCCGTCATAGCCGCTCGCTGACCTCGCCCGTGGTGCCCGGCTGGAAAGCGTGCGCCCGCCACACGCCGAGGTGGTCCTGCCCTGCCCGGCTTGAGGCTGGCCAGGGCGATACTGAGAGCCTTTATCTACGCAGTATTGCAGTACCTACGGCATTACGGCAGGCACCCGCGGACATGCTGGCGGGCGACGCGCGCAGGCCGGGGGCTCGGACGGGCCTCGCCGACCTTGGTTTCCCGTATGGCAGCACGCCGCCACAGCCGACGAGCGGGAGGGTGGCGTTTGACGCGCTGGGCGCGCCAGATGGTCAAGCGTGACCTGTACCGGCTCGGACCGGATGGCGGTCTTCCCGGCCGGGGCCACGTCCGGGCGGCCCGCGCCTTGGCGGCCGCTGCCTGGCACCCCGGACCGCGGGGACGTACGGTTCATGCGCGCGATTCGTCATGCGCGCGATACGGCCGCTACGCCTGCCGTGACTGCCTGCCCGCCGTGCCGGCCGGGCAACAGCGCCGGGTGCGTGCCCGAGGGCAACGGCCTAAGCCGCAACGCGCGGACCGCCTTCGACGGCCGGTCGGGCATCGGCGCACTTGTCACGTGCGGCTCTTCGGCGCCTGGCATGTGGTCGCGAGGCCGCCGAGGTTGGTGGCAACTGTCGCCAGAACCCACCGCCTGACCGCCGAGGCCACGGACCGCTCGCCACCGCGCCACGAACCACCGTTTCCCACAGGGCGCGGACATGGTGCATTTTTCGTGCCGCGCCTGGCCAGGTTACACACAGCCTGTGGACAGCTATGTGGAGTAGATCACAGAAGTGTAAACATGCTAAGCGTGACCCTAGGCGGAATGGCCCTGTGCCGACGCGGCAGCGAACCCCGGTCCGGGATCGGTACGGGTCCGCGGCGCAGCCAGATGGGACGGCGCTGCCTGCTACCGGCTGCTGCGCCCGGGGCGTCCATGCAGCTGTGCCCGAGGACCCTGAGGCGGCCGACCCGCTGGCCCTCATGCTGCTCACCGACGCCCGGCGCCCTGCTCGCAGCGGTGCCGATGGCGACCTGATCCCCCTCGCCGAGCAGAACCGCACCTGTGGCGTGCGGATTGGGGTATTACGCATGATCATCGGGCCGGGAGCCGCGGCCGCTGCTGCTGCTCGCGGCGGGCGAGCGACTCGGTGCCGGTGCGGGACGCATGGCGATCGACGTGGGCTGCGGTGAGGGCACCGATGCGCCTTCCCGGCTCGCGGCTGGTCGGTCATGGCCGTGGACGTCGAGTCGGCCGGGCTGGCCTTTCTCAGCGCGGATCCCAGCGACCGCCGTGTAGCGGATCCGCATCGTATGCGCGTCGTTCATCGAGGTGGATCGCGCTCCATCCGCCTGTGGTCCACTGCGCCTGGGATGCCGAAGCCTGGGCGTGCAACGCGCGGCCCGCCACACACTCAATCGACCCGCGGACCGGGCGATTGCCGATGAGCGCGCCTTCTCCAGCCTGCGCAGCGCGCCCGGTGATCTCGATGCGCGGGGTCGACGGATTACTCACATTCAGCACCGTCATCGCGCCTGCGGCAGTCGGCCCGGAGGCTGCACGCGGGCGAATCGCCACCTGACGGGGCGGGGGGCCTGGCTTGCACAGGCTCTGCTCCAATGGGGGCATGTGCACGACCGTCCTCAGCATCGCGCCGGGAGCCCCGGTGCTGCTGGCAGGAGTCCGCGACGAGATTGTTGACCGTGCCTGGCAGTCTCCGGGACGGTACTGGCCGCACTATCCCGGGCTGACCGGGGGCCGGGACCTGCTGGCCGGCGGGACGTGGCTGGCCGTAGCGCCGGCTGCGCGGCGCGTGGCCTGCGTGCTCAACGGTCGAGGCCAGATGGCGCCTGCTGGATCGCGGCGGTCACGGGGCGTGCTGCCCCTTCAGGTCGCCGCCGACGGGAAGCTGGGGCGTGCCGGGCTTGAGGATTTCGATCCGTTTCATCTGCTGAGCGCGGAGCCGGGGATGGCTGCCCTGTGGAGCTGGGATGGTGAGCGCCTCACTGAGCGGGAGCTGACGCCTGGCCTGCACATCGTGGTGAACAGTGGCCTTGACAGTGATCTACGGGCCGACGATGCGCAGGGATCCGGCTATCCGGGATGGCAGGCAGGCCGGGGGGTCACTGGCAGTGTTCAGGAGCTGGCCCGCATTGCTCACTTCGCACCGCAACTTCGTGCCGCGGTGCGCCCGGTCCCGCGGCCCGGCAGTCCGGTTCCGCAGGCCTGGGGAGCCTGGCTGTCCCTGATGAACGGCGATGGCATCCGCCCGGATGATCCGCGAGCGCTGATCGTGCGGCGCGACCTCGGCGGTGGACGGATCTGGGGAACGACGTCGGTATCGCTGGTTGCCCTGTCACCGGACGGGTTGCGGTATGACTTCACCGGCACGCCAGGCGACCTGGCCGCGTGGCACCCGGTGCCCGTGGGGACGCCGGCGTGACCTGCGACGCTTGATGAGCGCCGCGGGGGCGGACGCCGGATGGGTTGCTGGACCCGGCGCCGTCAGCTCCCCGATTCCGTGATGGACGGCCAGGCGCGTCACCTAGCAGGAAAGCAGCAGCGCGAGGATCGGCAAATCTAACTACCAATGTCCTGCAGAACGACCAGGACGTCGCTGGTGCGAGCGGGCAGCGAAGCGGCTCGGCCGCGAGCGCACCGCCGACGCCGATGTTCCGAGTTCGCAGCCAGCACGAACCGGGATGAGAGAGGGCCGACCGGGAGCCCGTCGATGGTCACCAATCTCGACTTCCGCGGATTCCCGGCGCGGTGCAGCGTGACGGACCGCCGGCGCGGCGGCGACCCGACCATCGGCCCGCGCCTGGCGGCGCTCCTGCGGGTTGCCGGGTTCGAGGACGTCCGCGAGGACACTGTGCCTAGTCCGATGACCACGGCCGGCCAGAAACTGTTCCTGGTGGAGCTGCTTGACGGCATGCGCGAGGCGATGCTCGAGGCGGGCGTGACGACCGTAGAGCGGGTGTCGAGCGCGCAGCTACCAACCCCGAGACGGTTTTCTACCAGTGGAGCACGGGCCATCCACCAAGCGCTGGTCTCGGAGCTTGAGGAGGTCACCCGATGCCGTCAATCGCAGGCGGGATGGACATCCACCGGAAGCAGGTCACGTTCGATTACCTGGACGTGGTGACGGGGGAGGTGAAGTGCGGGCAGATCGCCCCGGCTGACCGGGGGCATCTGCGGGCCTGGCTGCAGCGGTTCGCCGGGGTGAGCGGGGTGGCGTTCGCCGTTGAGGCGTGCACCGGGTGGCGTTATGTGACCGGGGAGCTGGCAGCTGCCGGGGCCGGGGCGCATCTGGCCGAGCCGGCTGATGCCGCGGCGGCGGGGACGCAAGAGCCGGGCCAGGACCGACAAAGCCGACTCGAGGCTGATGCGGGATCCGCCGGCGGGGGCCGGCTGCCGGAGTGCTGGATCCCGCCGGCGCAGATCCTGGAGCACCGGGTGCGGCCGGAGACCTATCATGACCTGCGGCGGGAGCACACCGGCCCCGGGAATGGGTGCAGCGCGTCCACGCGGTCCTGTTCACCAGGCGGCGCCGGTGTTTCATGGCCTGGCCAAGGCGGACGGGCCGGCGCAGCTGGCCGGGCTGGCCCGCGCGCACCTGTCGCCGGCCGGGCAGCAGATCGCCCTGTGGCTGCGGATGCTGGAGGTGACCGGAGGCGAGCTGGATGCCCTGCGCGCGCAGCTAGTCAGCGCCGCCGGGCAGCTGCGGGGCGCCAGGGTGCTGGCCGGGCAGCTGTACGGGGCCGGGCCGGTCACCGCGCTGGCATTGTGCTGCTGGCTGGGCGGTGCCGGGCTCCGGCAGTCAGGACCACTGCTAGTGGCCACACCGTTTGCGCGCCGGCCAGGACCCGCTCGGCCAGGCCGACTTGCCCGCCGCCCGTGATCAGCTCCGCGCCGAACCACACGAGCAAGCCGAGCAGCATCCCGGTGGCGCAGGCGGAAACAGCCGGCCGCAGTCCATATGGCACTGAAGGCTCCCGCCTTCGGCCCCAGACTGGCCAGACCGTCAGGGCTATGAAGCCGGCCGTCGCCCAGAACGTGTGCGGCAGCGAACCGCCGTGGGCAGGCTCGGGGTTCACCGCGACCAGGATGTTGGCCACACCGCCTGCCATCAGGATGAGCCTCCCAGCTGAGGCGGCCGGCCTTAACGCCAGCCCCGTCACGACATCGCAGGCTCCCGCTCCCAGGAGCGCGAGCGTCATCACCCACCTGTCGGCAGCGCCCTCCGCGGCGAGCGAGCTGATGGTCTTGGCTACCGCGTCGAAGGAGCCCGGCTGGAGCTCGGCAGCAACTGTCCACCCGCCGACCAGCAGCACGGGAGCCACAGCCGACGAGACCACGCCCCACCAGGGCACACCCCGCACGACTACCACCGTAGGCGAACGCCATCTCCAGCCCGCGACCGCCGGCCGGGCCCACGCCGCCGCGGCCTTGCTAGTCGACGTGCTCGGCCGTGACTGGATGCAGACCGCCCTGACTGCCCCATCGTCCCCATCGGGCCTGGGGACAGCGGGCTCCGCTGTATGAACCCGGCGAGGCGATCGATGTGACCGCCCGGATAAAGCGCAGGCAGGCCGTCCAGGGCTTGATCAACGAGTACCGGAGAGTGGCCTAGATGTCATGTAAAACACCAGGTCAGAGCTAGCGCACGAGTTTTGGCACGGCACAGGCAAGTCCCGGCAGCCACTGCGCTCCTTCTCCACCTGCCGCGCGCCCGCGGATGCGGGCAGCCGCACGGCCATGTCGCCGCCCAGCCGGTAGATGGCGTTGTCGGTCCCGGCGGAGCGGACCGGCTCGACGGGAAGGCCCGCCCACTGCGGAAACTGCGCGGCGAGCAGCCGGCCCACGAGAGATACGTCAATGTCCGCCTCGTCGGCGTGCATCTTGCCAGCGGACATGCGCCCTCCCTGGCCTGGTGAAAAGGCAGTGTGACACCGGCGGCGCGAATGGTCTTCCGCCCGGCGCTGCGGCGGTCACCGGCAACGTCTCTGGGCAGTCTCGCACGCCGCCGACGCTCTGCGGGATTCCTCACCGGGCGGGGGGCTTACGGGACACCCTCACTCGGGTGACGCCTGTGACCTGCGGCGTTCCCGTAAGGGTTCCTTCTGGGGGACGCCGGATCACGGCCAGATGGAAGGATCGGTCGCGCTGGAGGAGGCAGCCCCTTTGTTCGAGCCGCAAACACCTCACGGTCTAGGTGCTGTGGGACGTGGGCTACGGCAGGAGTGCATCGGGGGGAGGGCCACGATGCCGCTGGCATCGAGTTCGCGGAGTTTGGCGAGATGGGTCCAGAAGGCATGTGCGGGGACGACGAGATGGACGGCGACGAGGTCTTCCCGGCCGGCCAGTGGAAGCACGGTTGGGGCCGCGAGGCCGGTGAAGATCGTGGTGAGATCATCGATACGGTCCGGCGGCAGGTGAAGCATGGCGTACCGCTGGTCGCGAGCCGCTAGCACGGCGCCGATGCGGAGGGTCAGATCAGCGAGAGCGTCGCTTTGGTGGTGCACGAACAACGCTTCACAGCTAGCGATCACGCCCAGGACCCGTAGCTGGTTCTGGGCCAGGCTCGATCCGGTCTCTCGAAGATCAACGATGGCTTCCGCGAGTCCGGCGGCGCAGACGCCTTCGAGGGCTCCGCCCATCGGGACGACGGTAACCTCCACGTTGGTCTCGGAGAACCAGCGGCCGGTGGCCTTGGGCAGGTGCGTAGCGACCGTGGCGCCGGTGAGATCCTCGAGCCGGCTCCTGCCGTCGTTGTCACGGGAGGCAACGATCAAGTCCGAGCGGGCGGCGCCCAGCGGCATGGCTTCGAGATGTTCCAGGCTCTCCTCGAGGACGATGTCGGTCGAGATGAACGCGCCAGTAATTCGGCCGGTGGCCAGCCACGCTCCGGCGTCTCGTGGCCGCATCTCAATGAAGTCAATTCCCGGCAAGGTCGCCCGTGATCCTCCCGTGATCCGGCGCCGTGAAAGGCAGACGCCGGAAAACCGGCGTGTTCGAGGAGATCGAGGGCGCCGTCGCGGAGGCGGCCACGTGATGGCAGGGCCACTCGGATTGTCATCGTCGTTGCTCCAGCACCGAGAGTACGTCGTCCAAGCGCACATCGACCGATACCAGGCCAGCCAAGAGGTGGTACACAAGATCTGCAGCCTCGGCGGCCACCGCTTCGGGATTCACGGAGCCCCGGCCGAATTCGAGGCAGACCTCGAACGATTCCTCCATGATCTTGCGCATCAACCGCTCATGATCTGAGAAGAGCTCCGCCGAGTAGGAGCCCTCAGGGCGGGTCTCCCGCCGAGAGAGAAGGGTCTGCTCAAGCTCGTGAAGCGTGTCCGACATCCGACAAGTCTTACCGGACGGCACGCGGACGTCGCGACGACTTCTGACATCGCCTTCGCAGAACCGGGAGAAGCGTCGCCCACCGCCCGGTGCGTCGGACAACTCTGCCCAGGTCGTCCCGAACTTCCTGATCTGGGCGGCTGCTGGCTAGTCGGCCAGCAGACCTCGTACCCGTACAAATCTGGAGTTATGTCTCTCGCGAGCGGTGAGCTCATCACCGGTTTGCTCACCTTCCGTAGCGGACAGCGTTATGCGCCCGATGGGATGCTGAGACGTCGACGAGCAGCTGGGGGGCGGCTCCCGGACCGGCAGCCGAGCTGGGGAGCAGGGCGGCTATCAGCGCTGCCGCTGGCGCACTAGGCAGACCCGGCAGGGGCTCGGCCGCTGCCAGGCCCGCTGCGCCGGGCTATGCCCCTGGGCACCGACCGCAGCCGGGCCGTCTTGCGGGTTCTGCCCGCGCACCTGCGCAGACCGGCCGGCCTGAGTGTTCGACCGTACAATCTGTCTGGGTCGATGTTTGGCGAAAAACTCCACCCGCATCCGGCGGAAAGCGAGCGATCTCATGCCTCTGGTCCGCATCGAGCTGGCCGCCACCAGGCCGGCTGCCATCCGGCGCGCCATCGCCAGCCCGGTCAAGATCGGCGTCCGGTTCGAGGATGTGCTTTTCACGCTCACCCGTGTTGCGGGGTCGCGGTGAGCCACGCGCCGGGGTCGGACGCGGTCACGCTGGATCCGCAGGGCGTATTCCGCAGAATCCCGCTCAAGCCCCATCAGCTCACCGCCGACGTTACGCCGGTCGAGGAGTGCTTCGTGCTTGCCCACCTCGGAATCGCGCGTCTTGACCCGGAGCGCTGGAGGCTGAGCATCGGCGGACTGGTCCGCGAGAAGCGGGTGCTGTCGCTGCGGGACGTGCTGGAGCAGCCCAAGCGGGAGATCGCGTGCTTTTTCGAGTGCGCGGGCAACCCGCTTGAGCCAACGGTCGCGCAGCGGCGCATCGTAAACGTCGTGTGGGGCGGCGTCTCGGTCCGCGACGTACTCGCCTCGGCCGGTGTCAATCCGGCGGCCCGGTACCTGTGGTCCTACGGCGCAGACAAAGGGGCATTCGCTGACACCCGCAGCGACGCCTATGCCAAGGATCTCCCGCTTGAGAGGGCGGCGGCGGGCGACGTCCTGCTCGCTTACGAGCTCAATGGCCGGCCGCTGTCAGCGCTTCAGGGCTTCCCGCTGCGCCTTGTGGTGCCGGGCTGGTATGGCACCAACAACGTCAAGTGGCTCACTCGCCTGCAACTCGCGGCGCGGCGCTGGTCAGGCCCGTTCACGACACGCTTTTATGCCGACCCGGTGCCTGGCAAGCCGGAAGTGACTCGCCCCGTCTGGGAGGTAGCCCCGGAGTCGGTGATCGTCTGGCCCGCCCCGGGCGCCGAGCTCAGGGCCGACGCCGAAGTCGAGGTGTGGGGTCGGGCGTGGGGTTCGGCGGAGATCGTCGGCGTTGAGGTCAGCATCGACGCGGGAGCGACCTGGCGCGACGCCGCCATCGGGAAGCGTCACGAGTGGTCGTGGCAGCGCTTCAGGCTCCGGTGGCGTCCCGGCACGCCGGGCGCGACCACGCTGCTGGCGCGCGCGACTGACTCCGCAGGGGCGACCCAGCCTATGAGCGGAGCGCGCAACGCCGTCCAGTCCGTCGAGGTGACGGTTACGCCGTCTGCCGCGGCCCGTTCGAGCGCCGGGGCCGAAGATGTGCTCCGCTCTGGAATCCCGGATTGAGGAGGCTCCCGTGAGTCAGCACCCAGGTGACGAGTTTCCGCGCTATCGCGTTGCCGCCGTGCAGGCGGCGCCGGTATTTCTCGACCGGGAGGCGACGCTCGACAAGCTGGGTGGCCTGGTAGCGGAGGCCGCGCGCGGCGGAGCGCGGCTCGTGGTTCTCGGCGAGTCGTTCGTACCCGCCTTTCCCGTCTGGAACAGCGTGCTGGCACCGATGGATCAGCACGCCTTCTTCCGGCGCCTGTATGAGAACGCGCTGCTCGTACCGGGCCCGCAGACCGAACGCATCGCCGCGCTCGCCCGCCGCCATAGCGTGTTCCTCTCGGTCGGGGTGACCGAGCGCAGCCCGATCAGCATGGGCGGCCTGTACAACACCAACCTGCTCTTCAATCCGGACGGCGAGCTCATCAATCGCCATCGCAAGCTCGTGCCCACCTGGGCGGAGAAGCTCACCTGGGCCGGCGGCGACGCCAGCCAGCTGCGCCCGGTCGAGACCCAGCTCGGGCGCCTCGGCGTGCTGATATGCGGGGAGAACACCAACCCACTTGCGCGCTACGCCCTGCTCGCGCAGGGCGAGCAGCTCCACATCTCCACCTACCCGACGGCCTGGCCCTTCAAGGCGGCGGGCGAAACCGGCAACTACGACATTCGTCGCGCCATCGAGATCCGCGCCGCCGCGCACGCCTTCGAGGGCAAAGTGTTCAACGTCGTCGCCGCGCTCGTGCTCGACGAGAACGCCATCTCCCAGATCGCGCGGGGCGATGAGCGCGTCGAGGCCGCCCTGCGAGCGGCGCCCGCGCCGATCTCCCTCGTTGTCGATCCCAACGGAGAACCCTGCGGCTCAGCGCCCCCGTGCGGCGAAGGCATCGTCTTCGCCGATATCGACCTCAGCGCCTCCATCGAGGTCAAGCAGATCCACGACATCGTCGGCTACTACCAGCGCTGCGACGTCCTCTCGCTGCGCCTCGACCAGCGTCCGCAGGCTCCCATCGAGGTGGTTGGCGCACGCCCGCCACGCCAGCAATGAGGACGCGCCCGGCCCCGAGTTGCTCTCCCCCCGCGCGACTGGCGCCGGCCACGACGGGCGATGAGCCCAGCGATTCTGTCCGCCTCTCCCAAGACGGACTTCAGATAATCGGATGATCTGGGCGGTTGCCGCATTACGACCGGTCGACGACCGACCCGCTCCGAATCGATCTGCCGCCATGCGAGCGTTGAGCGCATCACCGCTCTGCTCACCCTGTGTATCGGACAGCGTAATCCGGCTCGATGGGCGGCTAGAACGTTCAAACGATCAGCGCGGGTTCGGACCGCGGAAAGGCAGTCGAACTGGGGGAGCAGTGTCAACGGCGCGGTCATTTCGGTTTCCCCACATCCGAGACAACACCCTCGTTGGCAAGGATGCCTGCCGACCGGGCCAGTCGCGCGAGCGCCGGATTCGCAACGTCGGCATCGTAGCCCGGCGGCCCGGTTCGGGTCCGCGCTCCGCGCTGTACAGAGGCATTCCGGAGGTCATCGGACGCACCTGCGGTGCCTGGCAGTGGAACCTGGGCCCGGCGACCGCAGGCACCTGCCAAGACCACTACGTCGCCCACCTGATCGACATCTCACGGCACGGGCGTGCCCACCCCCTGAGCGCATCGAGCTGAGGCGGACTCGCGGATAGCGACTGCTGCGGCACTGTCGTCGAGGCGGGGGAACTCGCATGCGCCCTGTCCGCTCCGACGCGCGCGCGGGTGCTACCAGTCCGCTCAGCTGGCGACAAGCGCCTCGGCGTGAGAGACCTGGCGGGTGGCTTGGCGAGGGCGCCCCGCCGGGCCAGGAGGCCTGGGGGGAGGGCCTAGCCCGGCGGGGCGCGCTCTCGGGCGCATCCCGCGCTGGCCTCAACGGCGTGGCGCGGGGAGGAGCCACCTCAAGCATCACCCGTGAGCCTGACCATTTGCTGTACATTACCTGCAGATAGCCTGGATGATAAGTGAAGGCATTACTCCAGACTGCGGACCGCGGCAGTGCGCCGGCGCGGAAGCATCGCGGCAGCTCGCCGCTAAGGCTCGCTGGCGCGTACGTGGTGAACTACCGGATCACCAGCGAAGGCGCCGCGGCGGCCTTAGTCGTGACCTGCCTGCTGCCAGTCGGCGCCATCGCGCTCGGCTTCTCGTGCTCAGCGAACTGGTCGCCCCGACGCGCGCACCCTCGTCTGACCTGGCGTTGCGTACTCAGATCAGCAGATATGCCGGCGCTCATCGGTGCTCTTCGCCGGAGCGCGGCACCTGATCAAGGGCCTACCCGGAGCGCATCGAAGCGTCCGCCGAGCTCATCCACCTAATCCGAAGGTGTGCCCGCACAGAACGATGTACGCGCTGGTGGAAGTAGCAGAGGCAGGCGCGCGCCGAGTTGGCGGTATGGCGTTTCGGACCAGCCTGCGGCGGGTTGGGCCAGCCCCGTCACCCGGCGTCACGCTCCGCTGGCACCCGGATCGCTCCCTACTTCCTCGTTGTGCGCGCACGAAAGCCCTGACGACCATTTCTAATCAGACAGGCATGAATCCAGCCCGGCCGCGCCGCACCTGAGAGCAGCAGGGCGGACCACAAGCGAACGCCCTGTTCTGCCGCGTGACGGTCGCCGGAATGTCACCCGCCAGCGGGATGGGACCATCGGCCTCCCTGCCGAATCAGCACGTTGCGCGGACCGTTGCCCGACCACCTGACGAGCACCACGACAGGCTGGCCGTGCTCCTGGTAGGTGCGGCCGATCATGCCCACCGATGCGCCGCGCTCCTCGCGGTCAGCCTGCTCCAGGGCTGGTCCCGTAACGAAGGCCGTAAGGCCGGGCGCTTCCGCAGCTTTAGCGGGAGCTGCCGCTGGTGAGGCGGTGAGCTGGGTGGCGATGGCGGTCTCGTCCAGCTCGCCGTTCTCGGCGGCGCGGACGAGCTGGAGGGCCTGCTCCGGGGTGGCTGGGACGGTGATGCCGTTCAGCCCGGGCACCGTGCAGGCGGCGAGCCAGGCGAAGAGGTCGTTGCGGGCCCGGAGCGGGTGCAGGCGGGCGATGGCGTGCAGCGGCGCGGCGGCCGCATCGACCGGATCGGAGTGGACGGGCTGGCCGAGCAACTCAGCTTTGTGCCGTTCCTGGGCGGCTACCAGGGCCGAGTAGTCGCGGACCGCGGGGTCGCCTTCGATTCCCTCGGCGAGCCGCAGCAGGGTCCTGATCGCCAGGTACCGTACTCAGGCAACCGCTCGGGCTATGAAAACGTCCCGAAGTTCATGATGGTCCGCGGCGCGACCTCCGGGCCGGGGCTGCGTGACAGGGGCCGAACTGGCGGAGCAGGGTGGTGAACAGCGCTGCCGACTCGGTTTCCCCGATCTGAGATAACACCCTCTTTGGCGAGGGGGCCGTATGGCCGGTCAGGCGCGGAAGCGCCGGGATAGCGACGTCGGCATGGCAGCCCGGTTGTCGCGGCCGCCGGCGTCCGGGTCCGCGCGGGCCGAGGCGCTCCGCTTGACAAACCAATCAGGCGCTAGATATACTTAGCAAAGACGCCAAG
>OBLU010001785.1_pt1 | contig 19844 bp, 17 predicted proteins | sample 1518681 | NCBI WGS metagenome assembly OBLU01 (sample SAMEA3539304, study PRJEB22396) | soil metagenome | biome: tundra; feature: field; material: soil | place: USA | collected 2010-05 | depth 0.15 m
AGACGTCGTCGCCAGGCGTGAAGCCCGCGCGCTCTATTGCGCGCACCAGGGCGTCGAGCGCTGCTTCGTTCGAATCAAAGGCGGGCCAGAAGCCGCCTTCGTCGGCGACGCCTTGAAGCCGACCAGTTTCGCTCATCATCGCGCCGGCCGCGCGGTAGACCTCGGCGGTCCATTCGAGCGCCTCGGCGAAGGAGCGTGCCTTCGGCGCCACGACCATGAAATCCTGGATGTCGACACGTCGCCCCGCATGAGCGCCGCCGCCGAAGATTTGAACCTCTGGGATCGGCAAGATGGCGGGCCGGTCGCCGAGTAGATAGGCATAGAGTGGTATTCCGGCGCCCGCGGCCGCGGCATGGAGGACTGCCATGGATGTCGCGACCAGGGCGTTGGCGCCAAGACGAGCCTTGTTGGGCGTGCCGTCGAGTGCGATCAATACGTCGTCGATGCTCTTCTGGTCGCGCGCGTCGCGTCCGCGAAGGGCACGTGAGATCTCGCCGTTGACATTACCGACCGCTTTCATCACGTCAGCGCCACCGAAACGGCTGCCGCCGTCACGCAGATCGACTGCCTCGCCGCTGCCGGTCGAGGCGCCGGCCGGCGCGATTGCCCGCCCCATGGCGCCGCCCGCGACCGTCACTTCAGCCTCGACGGTAGGCCGGCCGCGCGAATCCCAGACGCGGCGGCCGCGGACGGCGATGATGCCGGTCATACTCATGCGCGAACCTCCTGGCCCCAAGCATCGCGAATGACGTCAAGGCGATTTGCTCGGGTCGCAATAAATCGGCGCGCGAAATTCCGGACGCGGTTCTTATCACACTCGTCGGGGACATACTCGATCGGCGATTTGCCGTCGATCCGGCCCAGCAGTAACGCCGGCAGAAGGGCTGCGGTCAGGGCCTCCATCTCAGCGCGCGGCTGCCAAGTCACGCCCGCGAGATAGGTTTCAGTCAAGCGATCGAACAGTCGGAGAAAGTCGCGCGCGTTCGGCGGCCGCCACAGGCATTTCAACAGTAGATGATTGAGGCAGAAAGCAAGATCGAAGGCCGGCTCGCCGTACCAGGCACATTCCGAATCGATGAATACCGGGCCGCCCGGCCCAACCAGGATGTTTTTCGGGCTGACATCGCCATGCACCAACGCGCGTTTGGTTGCGAGCGTGGCGTTCGAAAGCGCCTCAAGCTGCGGCGCCAGATCGGTATGGACGCGTCCCGTCGCAACCAGATACGGCTCGAGCCGAATGGCATGGAAACAGGCGCCGGTATCGAACGCGGCTGCTACCTCGGGCCGGCCGGCGGTTGCGGCGTGAATCGCAACCAGCCGCTCGGCAACCGCGACCGCGGTTTCTTCGCGCAGGATGCCGTCGCGCAGTTGGCTCTTCCAGCTCGGATAACGATCGGGATCGAGATAGTCCATGACGAAGAGGCCGGCGTCCCGATCCTGGGCCACGAGACGCGGGACCGAGCCCGGCCAGATCAACTCCGCCGCGGTGAGCCACTTCCATTCGGCGTCGTTACGCTCGATCGGCGCTTCCCAAATCTGTGGCACCTTGAGCTGTGGTAGGGCGCGCTTCAGGCAATATTTTCGCGCGCCTATCTCGACGCGCCAGATGTCGGAAGAAATCCCGCCTTCGAGCGGTACGCATACCAGCTCGTCGCCGGACGCAAGCAGGCCCATACGCCCGAGCACGGCACCGATTTTCCCTTCAGTTAGTGGATTGGCACGCAGCGTCGACCCGCTCATGGCTAACAATCAATCTTCATGAAAAAATGTCTTGCCGCCGCGATCATAACTCAACCAGCGGCATTTGGGCCGCCGTCTCAGGAGCCGGGCCTCTAGCTACTTGATAGGATTGGTGGCACCAACAAATAAGAATAGCGCATGCTTGAGCTGTATCACAACGATATGTCTACCTCCGCCCAGAAAATGCGTTTCGATGAGGAGCGAGTAATCTCTCATCCGCTGATACAAAAAAGCCGTCAGGTCAATTCTACTTTGTCTGCCTGACATTCACCCCGCGGCCCATGTCGGCACAATCTTCGTCTGTCTTCAAGCCAACGGTACGGATACCGTGAATCGCCAATTCCTCATCACGATCTTCGGTGTCCCCCGTTACCCCGACCGCGCCCATGACATCACCATTGTCCGCTCGGATGAGCATGCCGCCGCCTTCCGGAAATATCTTGTCGTCGGTCGCGCTCAAGAGGTACCGCATGAAGGCCGGCTTCTCCTCGTTGCGGATTCTGACGAGGCGCGAAGATCGGCCGAGCGCCAGCGAGGCATAGGCCTTCCCGTAAGCCATTTCGAAACGCACCATCGAAGACCCGTCTTCTTTCTGGAAGGCCTTCACGATGCAGCCCGGCTCCACGACGACCACGCTGAGCGGCCGGCATCCTATTTCGGCGCCGCGCTTGAGGATCGTCTCGATAATGCGGTTGGCTTGATCGAGCGTGAGTGAACTCATGGGAATGCGTCCGTTTATACCGGTTGCAAGCCGGCGGCCTTTATGATCGGCACGAGACGTTCCCGTTCCGACGCGAGATAGGCTTGCGCCGCCGCGGGACTGGCGTCGGTGCGCGCCTCAAGACCGGCGGATTCCATCACCCTCCCGAATTCGGGGTCCTTGATGATCTGCGCGGTCGCCTCGGAAATTTGCGCGACGATTGACTGCGGCGTTCCCGCCGGTGCCAGTACGCCGCATGTAAGCTGAACGATGAGGCCGGGCAGTGTCGCAACTGCGGCCGGAATATCCGGCGCGGTCTTCAACGGCACTGGGGCGCAAACCGCGAGGATGCGGACGTTGCCGGCGCGATGGAAGCCAAGGACCTGGCCAGTGACGTTCGGCGTCATCATCTGCACCGTGCCAGCGACCAGATCGCTCAAGCCCGGACCCGCGCCGCGATACGGCACATGCGTGATGTCCGGCGCCTTGATGAGTTGCTTGAACAACTCTCCGGCAAGATGCGTCACCGTTCCGGTGCCGGCGGACGCATAGGAGAGCTGCTTCTGATGGCTCTGCGCATATTTTATGAACTCGGCCAAGGTCGTCGCCGGCACGCTCGGGTGCACGACGATTGCGGTTGACGACGTCGCCACCATGGACACCGCCGCGAAGTCCTTGGCCGGGTCGTAAGGCGGATTGAGCATCAAGGACGGCGCAATGATCTGCGAAGAGGTGTCCCCAAACAACAGCGTGTAGCCGTCGGGCTTGGCGCGAGAAACCGAGGCTGCGCCGATCGTGCCACCGCCGCCACCCTGGTTTTCCACGATGACGGTGCCGAGTGGCTCCTTCATCCGATTGGCCCATTGGCGCGCCACGGCATCCACAACGCCGCCCGGCGCATAAGGGACGACGAGACGGATCGTGCTTTGCGGGTATTTCGACTGCGCGAAGGCTGCGCTGATAGGAAGAAGCCGTGCCGCGACGGTAGCGGCAGCTAAACGAATGCAATCACGACGATCCATGGAGCTTCCTCACCATTATTATTAAGTGTGGCTTGGAAAAGGTTTGCCCTTTTTCGTTTGACAATATTTGTCTGTTCCCTCGATATCACGGCCTTTGGGTTCGCTCAATGTATCAGTCTGGAAGAGGACGCACGTCAGTGACCACAGAAAGTATCGCATCGTCAGGATTCGCGTGGCCCGGAGGAGCGCGCGTCGCTGTTGTCGTGACGTGTTTGATGGAAAACTGGTCCGGCGACAAAGGTCCGCCCTTTTCCGTGCAGACGACGTCGCTCAAGCCGGGCACGCATGATCGCGCAGCGATGACATGGGGCACCTATGGCAGCCGCAATGGCGTGTGGCGCCTGTTGAAGATACTCAACGAGAACCGAACGCCGTCCACTTTTGTCGCCAATGCGCATTCCATGGAGCTCGCGCCGAAGGCGGTTGAATGCATGTTGAAATCGGGTCACGAGATTGCCGCCCATTCCTACACGCAGGACGCGCTGATGGCTTACCTTTCGCCCGACGAAGAGCGCGCGATCATCGACAAGTGCATCGGCGTGTTCAAGAAGCTCACGGGCGCGCCGCCGAAAGGCTGGCTGAGCCCTGTGCTGGCGCCCACCGCGAATACGGAAGAGCTTATCGCGGAGGCCGGCTTCCTATGGTACGGCGACTACAATCACATCGACCTGCCATTCTGCGTCAACACGAAGAAGGGCACGCTCGTCGCGCTGCCGCATTCCGATTTTGCCGATCATCGCGTGCTGCGCGGCAATCCGCGCGACTGGTACGATGTCTACAAGGATACATTTGACTATCTCTACGCGAACGAGGCGATGTCTTATCTCAACATCACCTTGCACTGCCATTTCGGCGGCCGGCCGCTGATGGCCGCGCAGGTCGATCGCATCCTGAAATATATTCGCGGCTTCCATGACGTGTGGCTGGTGCGCCACGATGAACTCGCCGAATGGATCAAGAGCAACAAGATTGCCGAATGGACGAACGAGCAGCGTTTCTTCTCGCGGAATTAAACGGCTAGATATCCCGGCCCTCGATCTTGTCCTGCAGCGTCTTCACCAGGTCGGGGATGTTCGAAATTATCCAAGCCCTTGGTATTCACGACGCCTCAGTGTCAAGAGAAATTATGCCCGGAGTCGCGACAGGGGAAATGTGGGTAGGCGGACGCTCGGTTACCTTCATTACCAAAGCCGGTGGATTTGGTGACGCGGATGCATCAGTTGAGATTTTTAAACGTTTGAAAAATCAGTAAGTCGCGCTACGCGAATAAACTTGCGCGTGGCGGCGGAGTGAGCGCTGAGCTAGCCGCCTATTGGCCGAGCGCCTGGCGCCAGGATTGGCTCGGCACCGAACCCACGACCCTATTGAGATCAACCTTCTCTTCGCCCGGCACCCGAATGCGCTTGAACTTCATCTCGTCGGCATCGAGCGGTTTAGTGGCGTCCATGCCCATTTTGGCGCCGACGCCGTTGCGGGTCGAGGGATCGAGCTTGGAGCCCTGACTTTCCGGCACGATCACCAGGTCCCGGTCGGCCTGGAAGCGCGTCGCCACGGCCCATTCCACTTCGGCCGGATTATGAATATCGACGTCCTCGTCCACCACGATCACATGCTTGACGTCATAATGGCCGGCAAAAGCCCCCAGCATGATGTTCTTGGCCTCGCCCTCCTGCCGCTTTGTAATCTGCACATAGAGATGGTAGCGGCAAACGCCGCCGCGGGCGAGCGTTACGTCGCGCACATTGGGAAAACTGCGGCGCAGATGCGCCAGCAAGGTCGCCTCGCGCGGAATTCCGCCGAGCAGCAGGTGCTCGAGCCCGCCACCGACAATGGTGTGGAACATCGCATCCTTGCGGTGGGTGACTGAGGTGACCTCGATAACGTGGCGCTTAGCGCGTTCGCCATAATATTGCGGGAATTCCCCAAATGGCCCTTCCAGCTCGCGCACTTGCGGCAATATCCTGCCCTCGACGACGATTTCCGCCTCGGCCGGCACGCGTAATCCGTTGGTAATGCATTTCACCACCGGCAGTGGCATGCCGTGCAGTGCGCCCGCAATTGTGAGTTCGTCAAAGTCAATCGGCGCAATTGCCTGCGACGAGAGAAGCGTGAGTGGATCAACGCCGATGACGATGGCCACGTCGAGAGGCTGTCCGTTGCGCTCTGCCATATCATAGAACATGTGGGTGTGGCGTGGTAGCAGTAGGGCGCCTAGTCGGTTGGGGCCGCTAAGCTGCAGGCGGTGGAGCGACACATTTTGCACTCCAGTCACCGGATTACGCGCGATACACAAACCCGCAGTGATATAGGCGCCGTTGTCATGCTCATTATGTGTCGGCAACGGCAACTGCTTGCCGAGGTCGACCTCGCGGTGCACGATCTGCTGCACCGGTGCGGACTTGACCTCTTTCCAAGGCAGCGGATTGAGCATCGCGTCTTGGAAACGCGACAGCACTTCGCTCGAATCTACACCCATCGCGTCGGCGATCCATTGCCTGTCGGACACGAGGCCGGAGATCACGGGCATCGCATGCCCGCCGGGGCACGGAAACAGCGTCGCCTTGTGACCGTCAAACCGCTTAGCAATGGCAGCAAGCTCGAACTGCAATGATATCTCGGGCCGGATTACGGCAAGTCGATCGTGCGCCGCCAGATGATCGAGCCAGTCGCGCAGTGTCGTAATTGGCTTCGGCTTGTTACCGCCAGCGATCGGCAGCGAAGCGGCAACGCCCCCTTTCTCACGCATGTCGGTGTCGGCCATGGAATGATCCCATCGCGGCAAAAAAGCGCCGCACCTCTGGAATCCGATAGCCCCTTTTGGAAATTTTCTCTAGCGCTTTATGCTGCGGCAAAGCAGCGAAAACGTCATTCCGATCAATAAAGCCGAGCCTGAAAAGAGCAAGAATCGGTGTCAATTCGCCCCTTGCGCCCGACGCTAATTGGGCAAGAATAGCGGCATTCTATTTCAATGTAACAAACGCCTCCCGCCTTTAGGAGAGCAAGGGATCGCAATGTCGGCAGCGCTGCGCATCGCTCATGGCGCGTTTGGCCGTGTCGCCTTGCTCGACATGGACCGCTCGCTCGTGCGTCACGCGCATCCGCATTGTCATGTGCTGATCAAGGCGGACGGCGCGGACACTCAATTCTCGGTGGGCAAGAACCTGGTGCCGTTGACCGACACGCAATCCGTTTTAATCAATACCTGGGAGCCGCACGCTTATGTGCATGACCAGAGCCGCCCGCGCACGATCATTCTCGCGCTCTACATCGAGCCGGCGTGGCTGAAGAACTTCCGGCCAAACTGGGCGGCTAGCGGTCAGCCTGGCTTCTTTGAGCAGCCGGCGGGCGAGTTGTCGCCGCGCATACGCCATCTGGCGATGGATCTTGCCGCCGTCATGCTTGCGGATCCGGGCGCCAATTCGGCGCAGGAGCAGTTGCTATCGGATTTGATGATTTCGGTGATCGAACGGTTCACGCCGTGGCGGACGCTGTCGCGCCGCCTGCAGCACATCGATAGCAATCGTAGCCGCTTCGACTGGCGCATCAGGCGCGCCGTCAACCTGATCCGGCTCGAGCCGCAGATGGCGCGTGACGTGGATTCACTGGCCAAGGAATCAGGCCTCTCGCGCGCCCATTTCTATCGTTTGTTTGAGCACTCGACCTGTATGACGCCGCATGTCTATCTCAACCTGCTTCGGATGGAGCTGGCGGTGAAATCGGTGGTCCACAGCGACGACAGCCTGTCAGCTGTCAGTGACACCCTCGGCTTCAGCGCCCAGGGACATTTCACCCGATTTTTCCGCGATCATGCCGGTGTCAATCCTAGCGAATTCCGCCGTGTCGCGCGCCTAAGCTCGCCGGTTAGCGCCTGAAATGAGACTTTTCGGTAAGGGATGAGACGGGTCGGTATAGCCCCTCCCTGCCTTTCGTGACAACGTTTCCCGCGAATGTGCCGAAAAGAGCACATTGAGGGACGTCCGGGTTATGTCAGCAGTGACAACGAGCTGGTGCGGCCAGTCGGTCGAGCGCGTGGAAGACGCGGCGCTTCTGACCGGACGAGGCCGATTCATCGACGACCTTGGCGTTAAACCCGGCACACTGCATGCTGCGATTCTACGCTCGCCCCACGCCCATGCCCGGATCGTGGGAATTCGCACCGAAGCGGCACGCGATGCGCCGGGCGTAGCCGCGGTCCTGACGGCCAAGGACATCACCGCGCTTTCCGCCAGCCTCGTCGTTGGGGTCAAGGCCCCGATCGAATGCTGGCCAATCGCCGTCGAGCGCGCGCGTTATGTCGGCGAGCCGATTGCCGTTGTCATCGCCGCCAGCCGCTATCTCGCCGAAGACGCGCTCGACCTGATCGAGGTCGACTACGATCCGCTGCCGGCCATTGTCGATCCCCTAGCGGCGCTCGATCCGGCACAGCCGATCCTGCATGACGGCCTTCGTTCCAATGTCGCGAGCGAGCGCTCGTTTCGTTACGGTGATCCCGAGCGCGCTTTCGCGGACGCCGCGCGGCGCGTGTCGGTGACGATCCGCTATCCGCGCAACTCCTGCACACCGATCGAGACCTACGGTCTGGTTGCCGAGTACGATCCCGGTGAGGACGCCTACGATGTCCTCGCTAATTTCATGGGGCCGTTCAGCCTGCACGCCGTCATGGCGCGCGCGCTGAAGGTGCCGGGCAACCGGTTCCGGCTGCGCACACCGCCCGATTCCGGCGGCAGTTTCGGCATCAAGCAGGGCGTGTTCCCCTACATCGTGCTGATGGGTGTCGCGGCGCGTTCCACCGGCCGGCCGGTAAAATGGATCGAGGATCGCCTCGAGCATCTCTCCGCGTCCTTGTCGGCGGCTAATCGCATCACGACGCTCGAGGCCGCGGTCGATGCCGACGGACGCGTGCGCGCGCTTTCATGGGATCAGCTCGAGGATGTGGGCGCGCATATCCGCGCGCCGGAGCCTGCAACGCTCTACCGTATGCATGGCAACCTGACCGGCGCCTACGATATCCGGCATGTTTCGGTGCGCAATCGCATCGTCCTCACCAACAAGACGCCGACCGGCCTCAACCGCGGCTTCGGCGGACCGCAGGTCTATTACCCGCTTGAGCGCCTGATGCAACGCGTTGCGATCGAGCTCAATCTCGATCCGATCGAGGTGATCCGGAAAAACCTCGTGCCGTCCGGTGCATTCCCCTACCGCACGGTGACCGGCGCCACGCTCGATTCTGGTGATTACGTGCAAGCCTTCGAGACCGCGTTGTCTGATGGCGGCTTCGCCGATCTGCGTCAACGGCAGGAGCAGGCGCGCGCGCAAGGTCGCATCTACGGCATCGGTTGCACCGCCGTGGTCGAGCCGAGCGTGTCGAACATGGGCTACATCACCACGGTGCTAACGCCGGAAGAGCGCCGCAAGGCCGGCCCGAAGAACGGCGCGCAAGCGACCGCAACCGTAGCGCTCGATCCGCTCGGTTCCGTATCGGTCCATGTCGCGTCCGTGCCGCAGGGTCAGGGCCACCGCACGGTGCTATCACAGATTGTCGCCGACGCACTCGGCCTGAAGCCATCAGACATTCGCGTCGTCGCGGAGCTCGACACCGTCCGCGATGCCTGGTCGATTGCCTCCGGCAATTATTCCAGCCGCTTTGCGGCCGCAGTCGGCGGTGCAGCACATCTCGCTGCGATGAAGATCAAGGCGAAGCTCGGAAAATTGGCGGCCTCGCAACTCAATGTCGGCGCCGACGAAATCGAGTTCGCCGGCGGCCGTGCGCGAGCGCGCGGCAATCCCGACAACTCTGTCTCATTCTCGCGCCTAGCTGCGACCAGTCACTGGTCGCCAGGCCTCGTGCCCGAAGAGAACCAAGCGTTGCGCGAGACCGCGTTCTGGACTCCGCCCCAACTAACTCCGCCGACTGAAACCGACGAGATCAATTCCTCACTCTGTCATGGTTTCATCTTCGATTTCTGCGGCGTCGAGATCGACCGCGTCACCGGCGCGGTACGCATCGACAAATACGTCACCATGCACGACTGCGGCCGTATCCTGCATCCCGGCATGGTGGCGGGGCAGATCACCGGTGGCTTCGCGCACGCGGTCGGTGCAGCGCTGTACGAGGAATACGCCTACGGCCCGGATGGCAGTTTTCTCACTGGTACTTTCGCGGACTATCTGGTGCCGACCACGATGGAAGTGGCGACACCGCTGATCCTGCATATCGAAACGCCCTCCCCGTTCACGCCGCTCGGCACCAAGGGTGTCGGCGAAGGCAACTGCATGAGCACACCGGTCTGCATTGCCAATGCGGTCGCGGATGCGCTCGGTGTCGCATCGATCGACCTGCCGCTGACGCCGGCGAAGGTCGCGGCGCATCTGCACGGCCCCGAGAACGAATTGCGACGGCCGCCAGCTCCATCGTCAGCGCCGCGAAAAGGGCGCGCGCTGCACGGCAGCGGGCAAGCGCACGCATCGGCCTCGCCCGACGCGGCATGGGCGATGCTGCTCGATCCGAAAACGCTGGAAGCGATTATTCCCGGCTGTCACGGCGTCGAGAAGATTTCCGACACGCATTTCCGCGCCGAGGTCACGCTCGGCGTCGGCCCCGTCACCGGCCGCTACAAGGCCGACATTACGCTGTCCGACCTCACGCCGCCAAAGGCCGTGACCCTCACCGGCGTTGTCGCTGGCGCGCTTGGAGATGGGCGCGGCTCTGGCCGCGTCACTCTCGCGGCAACGGACGATGGCGGCACTATTCTCACTTACGAATATGACGCCGAGATTGGCGGCAAGGTCGCCGCGATCGGCGGCCGCCTGCTCGACGGCGCGGCAAAGATCGTGATTCGACAGTTCTTCGAGGCGCTCGCTCGCCACACCGGCGGTCCGCCGAAGCTAGGCCTGTTCGCCCGCCTGTTAGGGAGGCGCGCATGAAGCCCGCCCGCTTCGACTACATCCGCGCGGAGACGCTCTCCGAAGCCCACATAGCACTCGCCGAAGACGGCAATGATGCGCGCGTGATCGCGGGTGGTCAGACGCTGTTGCCGATGTTGTCGATGCGGCTTGCGCGCCCGAAAGTGCTCATCGACATCATGCATCTACCGGAGCTTCAGAAAATCAAGGCCGACGGAAGCGCTATCCGCATTGGTGCGGCAGTGCGGCAAGCCGAATTGCTGGCCTGGCCGGAGCTAGCCAAGAGCCAGCCCTTGCTCGCAGCGGCGTTGCCGTGGGTTGGCTATGCGCAGACTCGCAATCGCGGCACGGTGTGCGGCTCGGTCGCGCACGCCGATCCGAGCGCGGAGATCCCGCTGGCGCTTATTGCGCTTGACGGCACGATTGAGCTGTCCTCGCGGCGCAGGCGGCGTACCGTGTCCGCGGCCGATTTTTTTACCGGCATGATGTCGACGGCGCGCGACGGCACTGAACTGATCGAAGCGGTTACTGTGCCCGCCGGGCGCCGGGGACTTGGCTACGCCTTTCAGGAATTCGGCCGCCGTCACGGAGATTTCGCCATTGTTGCCTGTGCCGTGGTCGCCGCGCAGGACGGCATTCGTATTGCAGTCGGGGGCGTCGCCGACCGGCCCACGCGTCGAGACTTTCCCGCGCTCGACGGCAGCGCGCTTGACGATGCGCTCGACGCTTTTGCCTGGGAGCTCGATGCGCGTGACGATCTGCACGCCACCGCGCGTTATCGCCGTGAACTTGTTCGCCGCATGGGCCGCGCCACGATCGAGGAGGCCCGCCAATGCCGCGCATGAGCGCAGACCAGCGTCATCGCGTGCGCTTCACGCTCAACGGCCGCCCGGTCGAAGCCGAGGCCGAGCCGCGCATGTTGTTGACCGATTTCCTACGCCAAGATCTGGGCATGACCGGCACGCATGTCGGCTGCGAGCATGGCGTCTGCGGGGCCTGCACTATCGAGATTGACGGTGTGTCGGCACGCGCCTGCCTTACGCTCGCCGTACAGGCCGATGGCGCGACCATCCGCACGGTCGAGGCGCTCGCGCCCGAACCGGGCCGTCTCTCCGTGCTGCAGGAGGCATTCCGCCGACATCACGCGCTGCAATGCGGCTTCTGCACCCCCGGCATCCTGATGTCGCTCGATTCCTATCTGCGCACGCATTCGGAGCCCACGGAGACGGAGTTGCGCGAATTTCTTGGCGGTCATCTTTGCCGCTGTACCGGTTACGTACCGATCCTGGCCGCAGCGCTTGACGCCGCCAAGAGACTTCGGGAGGCCCCTGCCCATGCTTGATCTCGGCAACAGCTTTCACGCCAGCGTGGAACGCGACCCCGCCGCGCTGGCCATAGTCGACGGTTCCGTGCGGCTGACCTACGCGCAATGGTATCGCCGCATCTCGGCGTTGGTAGCGGGCTTCGACGAACTCGGCCTGATACCCGGCGATCATCTGGTGACCCTGCTGCAAAACCGTTGGGAAGCTGCGACCATCCACTGGGCTTGCCAATTCGCCGGCATTGTCATCACCCCCGTCAATTGGCGCGCGAAGGCCGACGAGATCGACTACTGCGTCGAGAATTCCGAAGCGAAGTTCGTGGTCTTCGAAGAAGTGTCGGCGGACGCTTTGCACGAGTCGCGCGAAGCGAAGGCGCGCAAACGCATCTCGCTTGGCATGACGCAAGACGACGAAATCGGGTTCGACGCGCTGCTCAAACACGATGCCCGCGATGCCGAGGCCCGCGTCGGCCCCGACGCTTGGTCAGTGATGCTCTATACCTCCGGCACCACGGCAAAGCCAAAAGGCGTACCGCGCCGGCAGCGTGCCGAGCGCGCGGCCGCCGTCGCCCATGTCGCGCAGAACCTTTACGGGCATGGCGAACGCACGCTCGGAGTGATGCCGCTCTACCACACGATGGGTGTGCGCTCGCTGCTCGCGATGTCGTTGATCGGCGGCGTCTTTGTCTGTCTGCCGCGTTTCGAAACCACGAAAGCGCTGGAACTGATCACATCCGAGAAAATTACCAATCTTTATCTGGTGCCGACGCTCTATCACGATCTCGTTCACAGCGACCGCTTTGCCAAGACCGATGTCAGTTCGGTACGCAAGCTCGGCTTTGCTGGCGCGTCAATGACCGACGGACTTCTCAAGGAGCTCAACGCCGCCTTCAAGCCCGACTTGTTCGTGAATCACTACGGCTCGTCGGAGATCTACACCTTCACCATCGATCAAAATGCGCCGGCGAAACCCGGCTCGGCGGGCCGGGCGGGCATTAATCAACGCATCCGCGTCGTCAAGCTCGGCGCTAATTCGCACGACGAGGTCGCGGACATCGGCGAGGAAGGCGAGATCATCGCACTGCTCGCGGGCGACGAATCCTTCGAAGGCTACTGGCGGCGGCCGGAGGCCAACGCCAAGGCGCTGCGCCATGGTTGGTATTTCACCGGCGATATCGGATACCACGACGCGGACCGCGACCTGTTCGTAACGGGCCGCGTCGACGATATGATCATCACCGGCGGGGAAAACGTCTCCCCGGTCGAGATCGAAAGCTGCCTGTCGCTGCATCCGGCTGTGTCGGAAGTCGCCGTGGTTGGCCTGCCGGACGAGCGCTGGGGCAAAATCGTAGCCGCCTTCATCAAGCGGCGCAGTCCGGTGAAGGACGAGGATCTCGACCAATTTTGCCGCACGTCGGGGCTGGCCAATTTCAAGCGCCCGCGTCGCTACGTATTCGTCACTGAAATTCCGAAATCGCCGGTTGGAAAACTCCTGCGCCGCAAGCTGGTCGCGGGTGAATTCGAGGCCGAGGACAAGGCCCGCTCACAAGGAACAGCCGCATGACTCCGCTGACTTTCAACGATCCGCGCCTCGCGACACTCAACGGCTTCACGGTTGAATTGACCGCCAGGAAGCAGCGCGCGGATATCATCCTTCACCGCCCGCCGCTCAACGTGATTGAAATGGCCCAACGCGATCAGCTGCGGCTCGTGTTCGAAGCGCTCGACGAGGACGAACACGTCCGCGTGATCGTGCTTCGCGCTGTTGGCGAGCATTTTTCCAGCGGTGGCAACATCAAAGGCTTCATGGAAGCCTCGCCCGAGCATGTTTCCAAGCTCGCCTGGAACATTGCGGCGCCGGCGCGCTGCTCGAAACCGGTGATCGCCGCCAATCGCGGTTACTGCTTCGGAGTCGGTTTCGAGATTTCGCTGGCCTGTGATTTCCGCGTCGTTTCGGAAACCTGCTTCTACGCATTACCGGAACAAAAACTCGGCCAGATTCCAGGCTCCGGCGGCTCGGCACGTCTGCAGAAAATCGTCGGCATCGCGCGCACCAAGGATATCGTTATGCGTTCGAAGCGCATTCCCGGCAAGCAGGCGCTCGATTGGGGCATCGCAACCGAATGCGTGCCGGATGAAAATCTTGAAGCGGCGACTGACGCTCTAGTCGACGAACTGCTGACGTTCTCGCCGATCGCGCAACGCACGGCCAAGAAGCTCCTCAACGACACGGAGGACTCGACGCTGTCGATCGCGATTGAGCTGGAGGGGCATTGCTACAGCCGGCTGCGGCAATCCGACGATTTCCGCGAAGGCGTGGAGGCATTCCACGGCAAGCGGCCGGCGAAGTTCAGAGGAACCTGAAAGTGAAACGAAGGCGGCCCTTCGGCCGGCGCTAACCAATCCAAAAGGGAGGATGACATGACATACTATCGGACGACGATGATAGCGGCGCTGCTGTCGGCGACCGCAATTAGCGGTGCCTATGCCGCCGATCCGATCAAGATCGGCGTGGTAACGCCGCTGAGCGGTACCTATGCCGGCATCGGTCAGCAGGTGAAATGGGGACTTGAACTGGCGACCAAGGAAGTCAACGCCGCTGGCGGCATCATGGGCCGCCAGGTCGAATTGACCTTCGAAGACGAAGAAGCCAATCCATCCGTGGCGGTGCAGAAGGCCGACAAGCTCTTCCAGGTGGGCAAGGTCGACTTCCTTACCGGCACGGTGAATTCCGGCTCGACATTGGCCGTCGGCCAGGTGGCCGAACGCGCCGGCAAGCTAATCGCGACGACGGTCTCGTTCGCCGATTCCATCACCGGCGACAAATGCTCGCCGAATGTGTACCGCGTGAACGCGCGGGCGGGCCAGCAGTCGGCCGCGCTCGCGGTGTGGCTGTCGAAGGAGAGGCCGAAAGCGCAAGTGTTTTACCTCGGGCCCGATTACGAAATGGGCCGCTCCACCGTCGCAGCCTTCAAATCGAGCGCTGAAAAAGTCGGCGCCAGCAGCACGGGGGAAATCTTCGCACCGCTCGACAGCAAGGACTACACGCAGTATTTCGGCCAGTTGCGCGCGGCAAAGCCGCAAGTGCTCTACACTTCGGTCGCCGGCAACGACACCGTGCGTCTGTTTACGCAGCTGCAGGAATTCGGTCTGCTCAACAACCTGACCGTGGTGGGCGCGTCAGGTACCGTTACCGCGCAGAACATCGGCGCCATCGGCAAGGCGGCTGAAGGCTTCGTAACCGGCGTCGGCTATTCGGCGGAAATAGATACCCCGGAAAACAAGAAATTTGTCGCAGCCTTCAGGGCAGCGAACAAAGCCGACCCGGATCTTTACGGCGCCGATTCCTATGGAATGATTTACGCCTACAAGGCCGCAGTCGAGAAGGCCAAGAGCACCGATACCGACAAGGTCCGCGCCGCGTTCGCAGACCTGAAGTGGTCGACACCGCAGGGTGAAAAGACCCTCCGCGCCGGCGATCATCAGGCGGTGCAGACGATGTACGTTGTCCGCGTCACCGGCGGCAAGTTCAAGATCGTCAGTCAGGTGAAAGGCGAGGACGCAATCGGTCCCGACACCTGCAAGCGGCACTGATCGATCGGGCAGTCGGGTTCACGAGGCACGATGATGTCTGGGGCCGTCGAATATTTCCAGTACGTTCTGGCACCCCAGATGCTCATCGGCCTCGTGCTCGGTATTGCGGTCATCCTCGTCGCGCTCGGTCTCACGATCATTTTCGGCCTGCTCGACGTCATCAACATGTCGCATGGTGAATTCTATGCCCTCGGCGCGTTCATTGCTGTGGCGCTCGGCACGATCGGACTTCCGTTCTGGCTGCTGTTGATTCTCGTCCCACTCGTCATGCTGCCGATCGGCTACATCGTCGAGCGCGGATTGATCCAGCGAGTTTTCCATACCAGCGAGCGACACGTCACGACGCTGCTGCTCACTTTTGGCCTCGGCTTGGTGCTGGAAGATACGTTCGGGCTGGTGTTCGGGCCGAATCCGTACAAACCCGACATCCCGATCGCAGGCGGCGTCGAAGCTTTCGGTATTTTCCTCCCGTCTTACCGTCTCTTTCTTATCGTCATCGGCGGGGCCATCATCGCCGCGGTTGCATTCATGGTCTATCGGACCCGGCTGGGCGCCATGGTGCGCGCCGCGGCCTACGACCGGCACATGGCGGCCTCGCTTGGCGTGCCCGTTCAGCACGTCTATGCGGGCGCCTTTGCCTTTGGCGTGGCGCTCGCGGGACTGGCAGGGGTCCTCCTGGCTCCGATTTATTCCGTGTTTCCTACCATGGGCCGAGATTTCATCCTGATTGCGTTCACGGTCGTCATCGTCGGCGGCATGGGCAGCATCGCAGGCGTCGTTGTCGCGGGGCTTGTGTTAACGCAAGTGCAGGCGATCGTCTCACTCTATATTTCGCCGGTCTGGTCCGATCCGATCGTTTTCGGAATCATGGTGGCCATGCTGATGGTCAGGCCGCAGGGCCTGTTCGGTCGGCTGGGTCATGGTTGACGGTCTCACCAGATCGATGCGGGCGAGCCATGTGCTCGTTGGAATACTGGTGACCGCGTCGCTCATATTCGCCGCCGTGGGCGCGGCGATGAACGACACGTTCTATTTGCGCCTTGCGACCGAAGCGCTGATTTACGCGGGGCTCGCCCTCTCGGTCGATATCCTGCTCGGCTACACCGGCCTGTTGTCGCTCGGCCAGGCGCTATTTTTCGGCATGGGTGCGTATCTGTCCGCGCTCGTGCTGATGATCGTCCCCTCGTTTTGGGCGGCCTTTGCAGCGACCGCAATCGTCTCCGCCATTGCCGGCCTGGTCGGCGGTTTTATCGTCAACCGCGTGCGTGGTGCTTATTTCGCGCTCATCACCTTTGGCATGGCTCAGATCGCCGCCAAGGTGGTCTACAATACACGCGCGCTCGGCGCGTCCGACGGGCTGATCGGCGTCCCTGTCATCAACATCAATCTTGGCATCGCATCGATTTCGAGCGCCTCGCCGGCCGCCTTTTTCATCTTCGTGCTCTCACTTATTGTCATTTTTTATGTGCTGTCCGCGTATCTGCTCGACACTCCGTTCGGCCGCCTGCTGATCGCGCTGCGGGCCAACGAAAACCGCGTTCAGTTTCTCGGCTATCGCACGATGACTGCAAGGCTCGCGGCCTACGTTATCGCCGCCATGATCGCGGCCCTGTCGGGCGCGCTCTATCCGATGCTGCGAGGATTTGTCTCGCCCGAGCTCCTGTTTTTTGCGACTTCAGGCAATGCCGTCATCACCGTCGTTACCGGCGGCGCCGGAACGCTGGTCGGAGCGCTCTATGGCAGCTTGCTGCTCACACTGTTGAAGTCCGTGGTCGGCAGCTATACCGAGCACCATTTGATCGTAATTGGCCTTCTTTTCATGGGCGCGGTCGTCTTCCTGCCCAAAGGATTGATGGGGGTCGTCCGGCCGGCGATCGAGCGGATGCTGGCGCGAGAGACGAAGCCATGACCACGCCCATTCTGGAGATCCGCGATCTGTCGGTGAGTTTCGGCGGCCTGCGCGCTGTCGATAACGTCAGTTTCAGTATAGCGCGGAATCACATCACAACCGTGATCGGGCCGAACGGTGCCGGAAAATCGACCTTGTTCAACCTGATCTCCGGGGCGCTACGGCCGCGCAACGGCCAAGTTCTGATCGAGGGCGTCGAATACACGGCGCAGCCTCCTTACCGCTTGCAGGCGGCCGGGCTCGCGCGCTCATTCCAGATCACGAATCTGTTCTTCGAATTGTCGGTAGCCGAAAATCTTAGGCTTGCCGCCCAGGTTCTCGAACCGCTGTCGATGGCATGGCGGCCGGTCGGCTCCAGCCGCGTTGCACAGGCGCGTGTCGACGAGTTGCTGCATCGCTTCGAGCTTGCCACCAAGGCACAGTATTCGGTCGGCAAGCTGTCGCATGGTGAGCAGCGCCGCCTCGAAATCGCTGTCGCACTTGCGTGCAAGCCGAAAATTCTGTTGCTCGACGAGCCAACGCAAGGGATGAGCCATGGCGACACCCAGGAGACCGCCGCGCTGATCAAGTCGCTCGCGGCCGACGTGACCGTTCTCCTGATTGAGCATGACATCGAGCTTGTAATGAACCTTTCCGATCATGTCATCGTCATGCATCAGGGCCGCAAACTGGCCGAGGGTTTGCCGGCTGACGTGCGCAGCAACCCGGCGGTGCAGACCGCCTATTTTGGGCACGCCTGATCATGCTCGAAATCCGCAACCTTCAGACCCATTACGGCCTGAGCCACATCATTCAGGGCATCGACCTGACCGTGCCAGACGGCGAGGCGTTCGGAATCTTCGGGCGCAACGGCGTCGGCAAGACGACGCTGCTCAAGGCGATCGCCGGCTGGATCAAACCGACCGCCGGCGAGATCGATTTCAACGGAGAACCGATTCAAGGTCTGCATTCGGATCGCATCGCCCGCCGCGGGGTTGGCTTTGTGCCCGAGGACCGGCGCATTTTCCCAGGGCTAACGGTCGAGGAGAACCTGACGCTCGGGTTTCTGCAAGTGCCCAGACGCTCCGCTGCGGATAATCGCGCGGCATTGCAAAGGATCTACAAGCGTTTTCCCCGGTTGTTGGAACGTCGTAACCAAAATGGCACGACTCTGTCCGGCGGTGAACAGCAGATGCTGGCGATGGCGCGGGTCATGGTTGGCAAACCTAGCCTGCTGCTGATCGACGAGCCGAGCGAAGGTCTGGCGCCGATGATCGTTGCCGACCTGTTCGCTATCATCAAAGAAATGAAGCAGGCCGGTTGCGCCATTCTGCTTGTCGAACAGAATGTGCATCAGGCCCTGACGGTTTGCGATCAGTTTGCGGTCATCGAGCGCGGGCGTATCGTGGTGAGCGGTCGTGCGAACGACAAGTCGGACCGCGAAAAGCTGCTGGCTACAATTGCCGTGTAATACGAGACCGCTAAATTGGTAAAACACGAGACTGGAGGAAGCGCCATGACCAAAACGAGAATATTGACACTCCTGCAAATTGTGGTCGCGATGACCGTTGTTGCTGTGGGAATTGCGCGCGCACAGGTCAAGGATTACCCGACCAGACCTATCCAGGTGATCGTGCCGTTCGCCGGCGGAAGCGCGAGCGATGTGGTCACGCGTATCATGCTGCAGGAGATGTCGAAGTCCTTGGGTCAGAATTTTGTCGTCGATAACCGTCCCGGCGCGGGCGGCAACACCGGGACCGCCGCCGCAACCAGGGCCGCGCCGGACGGCTACACCTTGCTGATGAGCACGTCCGGTCCGCTCGCGGCCAACAAGACCCTGTTTAAGGCCCTTGGCTATGACCCGGAAAAGGATCTGGCCCCGATCTCGCTATTCGCGATCCTCCCCAATGTCATCGTGATCAATTCAAAGCTGCCGCCAAAGACATTGAAGGAGTTCATTACCTACGCGAAGGCGCACCCGAAGGAGCTCAACTATGGCTCAGTCGGAGTCGGAAGCTCGCAACATCTGGCCGCCGCATATTTCGAGCAGATCACGGGTGTCCAGCTCACGCATGTGCCCTATCGCAACATCGCCCAATACACGCCGGACTTCCTCTCCGGCCAGGTTCCGCTCGGATTCCAGCTTCTGCCAAACGTGCTCGGCATGTTGAAATCTGGCGATGCGCGCGCTCTCGCCGTCACCAGCGACAAGCGCATGACAGCCCTGCCCGACGTACCGACGGCGGCTGAAGCGGGCGTGAAGAACTACGAGACCTCCGCCTGGCTAGCATTGTTGGCGCCCGCCGGCACGCCGAAGCCGAATGTCGACAGGATCTACAAGGCGCTCGCAGAAGCGGTAAAGGATCCGACTGTGAAAGCACGCTTAACCGAACAGGGCGCCGAACCGGTCTCGCCGGGACCCGAGGAGCTTGAGAAGTTTATGGCGTCGGAAACCGTCAAATGGCGCGATATTATCAATAAGGCCGGTATTCCGCCGATGTAAGTGACCTCACTTGGCTTTTTCGAAGCAAGTGTTGCGAGAGAATGGCTTGGAAGGAATTTGTTATACAAAAGAAGAATTTCAGCGCAGAGCGGCTCGCGCGGACGCCGTCACGCGCATGTTCCGTAACCTGTCATTATGCGAATAAGGATAGCCTCAAGGATCGAGCATTGTGA
>OBLU010001786.1_pt1 | contig 19841 bp, 13 predicted proteins | sample 1518681 | NCBI WGS metagenome assembly OBLU01 (sample SAMEA3539304, study PRJEB22396) | soil metagenome | biome: tundra; feature: field; material: soil | place: USA | collected 2010-05 | depth 0.15 m
GCCACTATCGAAAGCGCGGATCGCCTCTGCCCGCATTCTATCTACAACTGTAGTATTAAGGGGTTCCAGACGCGAGTCATTGCGTGTTAGCGGGTGGCTTCGAAGAGGAACCAGGCGCGACGCTCCGCCTCGTCAATCCAGACTTCGATCAAACTGGTTGTGGCATAGTCGTTGGCATCGCTCGATACCTCATGGGCTGAGCGAAGGCTTTCGACCAGCGCACGGTTGTCTGCATGAAGTTCAAGCAGCATATCGCGTGCGGGGACAAATTCCTGATCGTTGTCCGAGATCCGTTGCAACTTGGCGATGTGGCCGATGGAGCGAACAGTGGTGCCACCGATCTTGCGAACGCGCTCGGCAATGTCATCGCTGATGGCAAAAATCTGCGTGGCTTGTTCGTCCAGCAGCAAGTGGTAGTCGCGGAAATGCGGTCCACTCATGTGCCAGTGGAAATTCTTCGTCTTCAGGTAGAGTGCAAAAACGTCAGCCAGCACGGCGTTCAGGACGCTGGACAAATTGTTAACGGCTTCAGGGCTAAAACCGTCGGGAACATTGGTCTTAGCAGCTTTCGACTCCTGGGCGGTATGAGATGGCATCTTCTTCTCCTTTGCCGGGAATTCGCGGGAATGTAGGTAGTTCCAAAACACCGCCGAATTCCCTGCCGTTCATAGGATGCAGCCGGGGAAAAAATGGTGCTTGAAGTGTTCAGGCGCGGGCAGGCGGCAGATTGGCCGGGGTACGCATTTTGCGTCGTTGCCACCACGAGAGTACCGGGCGGGCAAGCAGGAGGATGGCCAAGGCGACGGTGAACGGAGCGGGCAGCAGGACTCCGGTTTTTACTTGCCACCAGTAGTGAATCACTCCGCAGATCGCAGCCAGGTAGACCAGCTTGTGAAGGCGATTCCAGCGCTTGCCGCCGAGTTTGCGAACTGCCCAAGTGGTCGAGGTAAGCGCCAGGGGCAGCAGTAGCAGCCACGCAAGAACACCCATAGTGATGAAGTGGCGCTTGGTGATGTCAGCAATCATGGCGTGCACGTCGAAGGCGGCGTAGAGAGCCACGTACGTCAGCAAATGCAGCGTGGCATAGAAGAAGGCGAAAAGTCCCAGCGGGCGGCGGAACTTGATCAGCCAGTTCAATCTCGTTGACAGTCGGCGCAAGGGGGTGACGGCGAGCGAAATGACCAGCAACATCAGCGTCGTATATCCCGTCGACAATGCGATGGTCGAGGTGGGATCCGCTCCTAGATTGTTGGTGACAGCTCCCAGGACCAGACGACCCACAGGCCAGAGGCAGGCGATCCAGGTGAGCGTTTTGAGCGGGATGAGGATTGATCGTTTCATAGTCCTTGATGAACGAGTAGCGGTCCTCAGACCGGAAGAGTGGCTGCGCCGAAGTGCTTAGAAGCGACTCAGAACAGGCATGGGTTAGCTGGTCCAGCGTTGCACAATTGAGCGTGAACCGGTTCCCCGCCTCAGTAATACTTCTTCAGGTCCATTCCGTTGTAGAGGGACGCGACTTGTTCGCCGTACCCATTGAACATCAATGTAGTGCGCCGTTGTGCATAGAAGGGTTGGCCGATGCGGCGTTCCGTCTTCTGACTCCAACGAGGGTGGTCGACGTTGGGATTCACATTGGAGTAGAAGCCGTATTCGCTGGCATTCTGGTCGTTCCAGGTGGTAGGTGGCTGCTTTTCAAGGAAGCGGACGCCCACGATCGATTTGGCGGATTTGAAACCGTACTTCCAGGGAACCACGAGTCGCACCGGCGCACCATTCTGGTTGGGAAGCACTTCGCCGTAAAGGCCGAAGGTGAGCAGGGCAAGAGGGTGCATGGCTTCATCCATGCGCAGTCCTTCTGAATACGGCCAGAAAATGGTGGACTGATTGGCCCATTTCTCAACCTTCTTGTCGTAATAGGAGAGGAACTGGATGTACTTAGCCTTGGGCAAAGGGTCGCACTGCTTGATGAATTCGGAGAGCGAGTAGCCGACCCAGGGTATGACCATGCTCCAAGCCTCGACGCAACGGTGGCGATAAACGCGATCTTCAAGGGGCCGGAGTTTGAGGAGCGCGTCGATATCGAAGGTCTGAGGCTTTTTAACGAGGCCATCGACCTTCACCGTCCAGGGGCGGGTCGGAAGCACGCCAGCATTCTGAGAGGGCTCATTCTTCTGGACACCAAACTCGTAATAGTTGTTATAGGTGGTGAGGTCTTTGAAGCTGGTTAGTTCCTCACCAGTGGTACTCAGAGGGCTTTTTACCGTGTCAAGCTTGGTAGCGGCGAAGGCGCCAAGGCTCGGAGAGACCACCTCAGCCAACCTCTCCGCGCCCACCGCCGCCGCGCCTGCGGCGACAACTCCGGAAACCGCCCCACGCAGGAATTTGCGGCGGTTCATGTACAGATCCTTAGGTGTGATGGCGGACGACGAGATGTCAGAGGATTTGCCGATTAGCACGCCGTTTGACCTCGCGGGGAAAGTCTTCACTCATTAGACACGAGCGGAGGCTTCCACGTTACAAGATACGTGCAAGGTCGGCGAGATGGATTGCGGGATATGCAAACTATGGCAAACACTATGGATACAATCAAGCCGAATTGCGAGTTGCAGGTCGAGCGCCGAAACGAGCGATCGACCGATGCGCCAGAGGCGAGTCCATCGTGCGCCATCGTACAGCAATTCTCGGCAACCTCTGAGCACGACGAACCGGGCAGCACTATTCGTTTCCGGAGAACGGCCATTGGGAGAGGCGTCGGGCACGGACGCCATAAATCAGGGTTCCGGAAACGGCGATGGCGGCGGCAACCGCTAATCCGCCCAACGCATGACTCCGGTTGATCAGGATAAAAATGAAGCCTGCCATGGCGAGAAGTGGGGGTAGCGGATAGAGCGGGATACGGAAGGGACGCTCAAGTTCGGGCCGCTGGACGCGAAGGAGCATTACACCCACCTGTTGCAGAAAGAATTGAAGCAGAATGCGGGTGATAACCAGCATGGTGATGACCTGTGCCAGCGAGAAAAAGCAAAAGCACGAGGCCACGACGCCGAGCGCAACCAGCGAGCGATGGGGAATGCCGTGGCGGGAATGAATGGCGTCGAGCCAGCGAAAATAGTTGCCATCGCGTGCCGCCGCATAGGGCACGCGCGAGTATCCCAGCAGCAAGGAAAACACAGAAGCAAACGCGGTCCACACGACGAGCGCGGCCAGGAGCCGGCCGGCCGTTCGTCCGAACGCGGACTGAGCCATCTCGGCTACTAATTGCAGGTGAGGCGCGGCGCTGGATTCGACCTGGCTGGCCGCGTGGGTCGCCGCATCGCGTACCGCCGGCAGAGCGGCCAGATTCATGGTGACGTAGAAAGCAGACACGAACAGAACAGAGAGCAGGATAGCGCGAGGAATGGTGCGCTCGGGCTGACGAACTTCGCTGCCGAGAAAGGTGATGTTGTAGTAGCCCCAGTAATCGTAGGTAGCAATCAATGTGGCCTGAGCGAGACCGCCAACCGCAACGCCTAGCGACTGGGCAGGAGTGGCTGGCATGTGCCATCCCCCGGTTGCGAATGCATGCCCAAAGCCGGAGACGATGACTCCAGTGATGGCCGCGAGAACGCCCACGAAAAGTACCCACGCGAGGCGAGTCACGGAACTCAGGTTGCGATAGAGAAGAGCAGTGACCAGCAGACAAGCTCCGGCGGCGGCGAAATTCGCGTAATGGAGCGCCGGTAGCCAAGCGAACGGCGCCACCTCAAGTCCCGGCCAGAACCAAGCCAGAAAACTGGACAAACCGATGCACCCTGAAGCGATGGAGAGGGGCGCGGAAAAACTTAGTTGCCAGACATAGAGGAAGCTCAGCCAATTGCCGGCGCCCTTGGGGCCATAGATTTCGTGGAGGAAGGCATAGGAACCGCCGGCGCGGGGGAAGGCCGCACCCAGTTCGGCCCACACCAGGCCGTCGGCCACAGCAATGGCGGCACCTAGCAGCCACGCCCACACAGATAGACGGAAACCGGCAGCCGCAATAACCAGAGGCAAGGTAATGAAGGGACCGACGCCGATCATCTCAAGCATGTTGAGCGCGATGGCGGAGCGAAGGCCGATGCGTCGCTCAAGATTCTTCGGTGAGTCGGTTAGCGAATGAATCTTCAGCTCCTTTTCCTACTTCTATTTTGAGGCCTGCATTCAGTCTGCAAAGTCGAGTTACAAATTGCGGAAAATGCTGAATGCTTCCTTTTTCATTCGCTCACATGTTGATCGCGCTCGAAGTATCGAACCGGATCGCCGACGGCAGGATGAGCGGGGGTTGCAAGCCTTCAAGGGCTCAACGGATTGTACACTGACAAGAAGCATGGTCTTTGCCGAGAGAGTTCATCGCGCTGCAGTGTCGGCGGCCCTGGCGGGCCTAATCATCGCGGGCGCAGGCCCCAACCCAATCAACGCGCAAGAGAACGCCGCGGCCGCGCAGGTTCCGGCCAGCGAGCCAACATCGATTGCGCTTCCGCTGCCCGAAGATCGCGGGCAGGCTGCGTTGGAGCAAGTGCTGCGTCGGCTACGCACCACAGCCAGCGTGATGATGATCGTGGCGCATCCCGATGATGAAGATGGAGCCCTGCTGACCACGCTGAGTCGCGGTCTAGGTGTCCGGACTACTCTGTTTACGCTGACGCGCGGCGAGGGCGGGCAGAACGCGATGTCGGCAGACACCTACGATGCGTTAGGCATCATTCGCACCAACGAACTGTTGAAGGCTGGTGAGTATTACGGCGCCGATCAACTATGGGGCACCGAGGCCGACTTCGGCTTCTCAAAAACGCTTGAAGAGTCGTTCGCCCGCTGGGGACATGACCGCGTTCTCTACGATGCGGTGCTGGCGGTGCGGCGCGCGCGACCCCAGGTCCTCGTAGCGACCTTCGCAGGAGCGGTGAGCGACGGTCACGGGCAGCACCAGGTGTCGGGTGAAATTGCGCAGGAGGTTTTCAAGGCTGCCGGGGATGCGAAGGTTTTTCCGGAGCAGTTGAAGGATGGATTGGAGCCGTGGCAGCCGCTTGCGGTTTACAGCATGGTTCCCTTTGCGCCGATTACGGACAAAGGCATGTTCGACTACGCCACGGGCAAGTGGGCTCCGGCGAAATTCAAAGACTACGTTACGGGCGAATGGACGAATGGGGAGTTGTCGAGCGACGTTACGATTCAGGTAGGAACGATGGACCCGGCGCTGGGCCGAAACTATGTCCAGATTGCGCGTGAGGGCTGGGGCCATCAGAAATCGCAGAACGGCGGAGCGAACCCGACTCTGAGTGGGCCGGCGACGACCAGCTATCACCTGTGGGCGGCGGCAGCAGCGGCAAAGCCCGAAGCGGCGATCGGCACCGACGATAGCTTGTTTCACAACAAAAAGGTGGAGGTGGATACCTCCATTGCGGGACTGGCACGACTGGCAGGCGGCATTGCGCCCGCGTGGCTCGTACAGGGTCTCAATCAGATCGATGCCGGCGTGAAGAGTTTTGAGGAGCAGTGCCAAACACACAATCAGAATCAGAATGCACATTCCCTCGCGCCACTCTATAAACAGACGCTGGATCTGTATAGGCGGGTGAAGGAGAGCGATCTGAGCCCAACCGCCAAAGCAGGGCTGGCTTTGGAGCTGGGAGCCAAAAGCGAGCAGTTTCAGGCAGCGTTGGACGACTTGCTGGGCTTGGACATGATGCCGTTTACGACGACAGCCAGCAGCGCGCAGGGCGGTGGTCCACGGGGAGCCTCATCCGATGAAACCCCTCGCAGCGTTACACCAGGCGAGGAATTCAAGGTGCGCATTCACACGTCGATAGCTTCGCCCGACGCACGACTGACAAAGACGTGGCTGGAGAACCAGACCGGAGAGTCGTGGACGCAGGGAGATGCGCTGAGCAATTCAGGCAACGCAGCCGCCGCGGATGCGATATATCGACTCAAGGTGCCGCAAGATGCCAAGCCGACGGAGCCCTATTTCACCCGGCCGTCGATCGAGCAGCCGTACTATGATGTCTCTCCCGCAGCATACCGCGGACGATCGTTTGCACCATGGCCGCTAGCCGCCTGGGCGGAATTCAGCTTCGATGGCGTCCCCATTCACATAGGGAAAGTCGTACAGACGATGGAACGGGTTCCGGGCGAGGGTGGCGTTTTAGAGCCGCTGGTAGTCACGCCGTCTGTTGGAGTGCACATGGAACCGGAGGCACGCATCCTGCCGCTGGATGGATCGGCATTGCCCGCGAAGGTGACGGTCCATGCGGAGTCTGGGGCGGAGGGCATGGTGGACCTGAAACTGCCAGCGGGTTGGAAGTCTGAGCCGGCGCAGGCCCCGTTTCATCTGAAGGCGGCGGGGGACACAGAGCCACTGGTTTTCTCGGTCACGCCTGCAGCGTCCAAGGGCGACATTTACAGCATTCGGGCCGTGGCGCATGTGAACGGCAAGAGCTATGAGACCGGCTGGAAGAGGCTGGGCTATCCCGGATTGCCACCTTATAACCAGTACAGACCGGCACAGCTGAGCACACGCAAAGTGGATGTCAAGGTAGCTCCTGGATTGCGCGTCGGCTACGTAATGGGAACGGGCGATCTTGTTCCCGAGGCGATTGAAGAACTAGGCGTGACGCCGCATCTGTTGTCTGCGGCGGAGTTGGCGTCGAGCGACTTGTCGGCGTGGAATGTGATTCTGATCGGGATCCGTGCGTACTCGACGCGGCCGGAGCTCGCCGGGATCGAACCGCGCCTGGAGGACTTCGTCCGTAACGGCGGCACGGTTATTGTTCAGTATCAGAGCGCCAACTTCCCTGCCCCGCTGCTGCTGTCGATGGGCCGCACGCCGGAACGGGTCGTGGATGAACAGGCGCCGGTGAAGCTGCTCGATCCTTCGAATCCGCTGCTTAGCTGGCCGAACACGATCACGACCGCAGACTTTGCCGGTTGGGTTGAGGAGCGCGGTCACTCATTTCTCGACAGCTGGGACCCGGGATACACCGCGCTGACCGAAACGGGCGATGCGGGGCAGGACCCCCAGCGGGGTGGACTGGTGGTCGCTCATCCCGGCAAAGGAACCTACATCTATATCTCTTACGCTCTATACCGGCAGCTTCCCGAGCTGGTTCCAGGATCGTACCGGCTCCTCGCCAACCTGCTGAGCGCGGGCTTGGGGCGGCACTGATTTTGGCTCAGAAAGAGGTCAGTAAGAGTGGATGAAAACTGCGCGGTATCGGCAAGTACATTACGCCACTAAGTGCCCATCAATTATGGATAACTTGTTCTGTAACAATCCTTTAACTCTGTTAAAAGTCTGTGAATTCGTCAAATATTCATATGAATCTGCGAGTCTTTGATACGGAAGCAGACCAAGGAAAACTCCGCGCATAAGCAGTTCGGTGCTCGTCTTTCCTGGTCGTCTCTGCGAACAAACAAAGCCCAAGATCAGGACAGATGGCGAAGTTTGCTTGCAGGGGCACTACGCGCTCGCGACACGAGTGACGCCGTCGAGACTTAACCCATTCAGAGGACAAGAGAGGCCTAATGAACTTCAGACTCAGAGCGGCTGCCGCGGCAATTCTGGCAGCCAGCCTAGTTGGCTCGTATGCTTACGCAGGCGACCCCCCGGCGCCGGTCAAGAAACACCCAACCCGCAAAGCCAAGCCGAAGGGACCTACTGTTGAAGAGCAGATCCAGGACCTGCGCCGCGAAATGGAAGGCCAAATTGATGGCCTGAGAAATTCGCTGGCAGAGAAAGATGCGCAGTTGAAGCAGGCGCAACAGGCCGCTGCCGACGCACAAGCAGCAGCAGCCAAGGCGCAGCAGGCCGCCGACGCTGGACAGCAGGCACTGACGGACAACTCAGCCGCCGTGAGCACACTGCAGTCCACGGTCACTGACTTGAAGGCCAATCAGACTTCACTGGCAGTCACGGTTTCCGACGAAACGGCGAAAATCAAGAAGGACATCGCCAATCCTACCGCGTTGCATTACAAGGGGATTACCCTCACGCCGGGAGGCTACGTAGCGGGTGAAACTATTTACCGCTCCAAGGCGACCGGCGGCGACATTCCAACGCCGTTCAATGCACTCCCTTACGAGCACGCAGACGCTTACTCGCTCAGCGAGTTCTACGGAAGCGCGCGTCAGTCGCGCGTGACCCTCATGGCAGAAGGCAAAGCTAGCTGGGGCACACTGCGTGGCTATTACGAGGCTGACTGGTTGGGCACAGGCATCACCTCGAATAACAACCAATCGAACAGCTACGTTCTGCGGCAACGCGTGATCTGGGGCCAAGCCGAAACGAACAGTCATTGGGCGTTCACCGGCGGTCAGCTCTGGTCACTGGCGACGGAAGACAAGAAGGGCATCTCGAATCTTTCCGGCGACATCATGACACCGCAGACCATCGACCCGAATTACGTTGCAGGCTTTGTCTGGACGCGGCAGTACGGCTTCCGCATAACCAAGAGCTTCGAGCACGCGGCGTTTGGTATCGCGGCTGAGAATCCGCAGCTGCTCTATACAGCGTCACTGGCTGGCAACACTCCTTATGCTGTGCTGGGAAGCGCCGGCGCTAACGGCGGTAATTACAACGCTGCCATCAGCAACTGCTCGCCTTCAACGTCCATCGTGAACTACACCAACCAGGCAGATAAGGATGCCAATGGCGTGACGGTTAACGTGGCAGTGCCGGTCTACAAGACGGTGAATTCCTGCGCGAACATCACCAACATCTCCTTCAACCAGGCACCGGATGTGATTGTAAAGGCCGCGTTCGATCCGGGCTGGGGTCACTACGAAGTACTCGGCATCGCGGGCTTCGCCCACGAGACTGTCTATCCCGGTGAAACGACCAACAGCAACCTCTACGGCGGCCTGAAAGACATTACGACGGGCGCGATTGTTGCTCCGGCACTGACGACAGCAGGAGCGATCTCAGACAGCATCGTGCTGGGCGGCATCGGTGGCAGCGTTCGTGTTCCGCTGGTGCCGAACATGCTGACGGTTGGCGGGAAAGTCCTTTATGGACCAGGCATGGGCCGCTACGGCGACTCTACACTGGCGGACGTTACGGTTAACTCGTGGGGCGGTCTTGCTCCCATTCATAACTTCTCGGGACTGTTTACCCTTGAAGCCACACCAAATCCTCGCCTCACCATCTACGCAAATTACGGCGGCGATTATGCCGGCCGCGCGGACTACGCAAACCCAGGAGCAGCCACCTTGGGTGCACCGTCGGCGGCGCAAACGGCAGCCGGCGTCTGGGGCGGCCACTGGGGCGCTCCAACAGCCGCTGCGCTCGGTTATGGCTCGCGGATTCTTAGCAACACGGCCTGCAACACGACTGCAGCGCCGGGATACAACGGCAGTTCGACGGGCTACTACCCCGGCGGATCTTGCGGCGCTCAGACTCGCGACGTGCAGGAACTTACGGGCGGTTACTGGTATGACATCTACAAGGGCGACCGCGGCCGCCTGCGTCAGAGCATCCAGTACGGTTACGCAGTACGTGAGGGCTGGTCAGGCGCAGCAGGGATCGGAGCCAAGGGCATCGACAACATGTTCTGGACCTCGTTCCGCTACTACCTGCCTTAACCCTTTGGCACGATGGTGCCGAGCAAGAACAAGGGCAGCCCGCCGGGGGCTGCCCTTGTTCTTGGTGGCCCCTTCAGTGAGCGGCGGTCAGAGCGGGTTCGCCGGTGGGCAGGAAAGCAATACCTTCGAAAGGATTGCCCGAGGCCAACTCATTGCGCAGCCGCTCAGGATTACTACCGCTGTGCACAGCGGCGACACGTAAGAGATGAAGGGCCGAAACAGGCGTGGTATCAGAAGGCAGGCGAAAAATCCAAGGCACGTTTGTCGACGTCAGTGATTTGTCACTGCTCAACGCCAACACCGGAACGAAACTCTTGAGCGCTAACTGCTCGGCCAGGTGCGCGGCATTTCGATCAAGCGCAATGATTGCCAATGCGTGCTGGTCCATCAGCGCACTGACCAGCTGAGTTGAAGCGGCACCCCAACTTTGATCGCTGGCGACCGGCGCGATCTGCCACGATGCCCCAGTGCCCATCGCGACCGACAACTCCTTCAAGATCTCAGGCGACTTCGCAATCTCATTGGCGTGGGGACCAAACACCACCACACGGATTGAGTCTGCTGAAACGTCAGCTTGATGCGGCCCAGCGTAGTCGACGCCGTCTTCGCCGACACGTGCATACGGAGTTATCGATGCAGAGGGCTGCGGGCGGGCGGAAATTGGGTCTGGCTGCCGTGCCGTCGATGGCGTCTTGTCCATGGTGGCTACGCGGTAGGTGATGGTGCCGTTGTGAACTGTCCCGAGATACATGGGGGCCACATTTTTTTGACTCGGGTCGAAAACCATGTGGCCCGTTACCCCGTCGAATTGCTCAATATCGGCCAGCGCGTCATGGATACGCGCGCGGTTGAGACCAGCTTTGCAAATCGAATCAAGCAGAGCGTTCATGGCGTCGTAAGCCAGCGATGCGAACTGCTCGGGCTTTTCCTGAAAGCGCGTTTCGAACTTCTGATTGAACGAAGCCCAGATCGGGTCATTGCGTGTGGGGTCGTAAGGAAACACCGCTTCAAAACCTTCCGCGGCAAGACCGGCTTCCGCCAGTAACTCAGGACCGAGCGTACGATAGGCACCGAAGACAGGCTGCTTCATCCCTGCGGCGCGCATCTGCTTGAGGATCTGGGCTGCAGGAATTTCATCAGTCCAGAGAACAATTGCATCGGCATGCGAGCCCTGAATAACTTTCAGCTGTCGCGAGAAATCCACGTCGCCAGGAAGAAACTTCTGCTCGATGACAACAGGATGGCCGAGTCGGCGGGATGCATCGCGAAATTTCGGAACGCCGAAGCGCCCATAACGATTATTTACACGCAATAAAGCCACGCGCTTGAGACCGAGTTCGGTGTAAATGCGTCTCGCGAGCGTGAGACTCTGCACGCGATCATCCTGCAGGTTGGTGAAGTACCACGGGATGTAAGTCTCTGGGATGGTGGGATCAGTAGATGCGGAATTGACAATGGGGATTTCAGCACGCAGAGCGACACGCAAAGCGATGTGCGTAGATTCCGAACTGATGGAGCCAAAAATCGCCCAGTCCTGATCGTCATAGACCATCTTGACGGCCTCGTTGGCAGCCGATCCCCAGATCGCGGGATCGGTGGGGCGATCGTCGCCATAGACCGTCTTGGCCTGCCAGTTGTCGTAATCGTTATGCGGCATCAGCTTGAACGGCTTACCACCATAGCCGCCGCGCGCATTGGCTTCTTCGATGGCCAGCTGCGCACCGTGTAACATGCGCAGACCGAAGACCGAGTCAGGATTGTGCTCAATGGGGCCGAAGAATCCAATCCGTATTTCAGTCAGATCTGTTGGATCCGGAATATCGCGCCCTGCGCCGGAGTAGATATTGGGATGGATGTAATTGGTGTCGTAGGGCGCAGCAAATTTCGCATACGGGCTCATATCCGCGGGCTCACCCGCATACGGAGCCACCGAACGATCGCGCGGCGGTGCGGGCGGATGCGCACCGCATTCGCAGACGTGTTGACCCGCTTGCTGAGCCGCGCTCTGCATCGCTCCAGCGGCGACCCAGACGAAAGCCGCGATTACTGCCCATCCCTTGCGCATGGCCGTTACTCCTTGTTGCAGCAGGCCTCTTCGGTACGAAACATGGCAATGGCTTCAATCTCTACTAACAACTCGGGGCGGCATAGCTTAGCCTGAATGCCCGTGGATGCCGGCAATGGATCGAGCTTCTGCTCTTTGAAAAATGCGGTGCGCTCCTCGTTGAAAACCTCGTAATCACGGTCGATATCGCGAAGGTAGCAGGACGTGCGAACGATGTCATGCCAGGTGCAACCTTCGCTCTTCAGCAGGCCCGTGATGTTCTCAAGCGTGCGCCGCATTTGCGCGCGGAAGTTGCCGATATGGACGCTGACACCGTGTTCGTCGATGGAAGCGGTTCCAGAAATCAGCAGAATCGTCAGCCCATTGAGGTCAATGCGCATGCCGCGCGAAAACGAGCTGGGCTTGGCATACGCATACGCCTCGTTGAGTACACCGTGGTTGGTCATGGCACGCTTCTTAATCGGCGTGTGCGCAATATTTTCGAGAATCTCTGCAAATGCATTCATGTTTGATAGCTCCTTAATCTCAGTGTTGAAGAATTCCGTGACTTAATCCTTTGGCCGTCGCGACCCAGATATCGCCACCTTGAAAGTCGATGCCTAGAACGTAGTTGTGAGCCGGCGCGGTGGTTACATCGACCCGCGTTACATTACCCTGCGCGTCGCGCACGGTCATCTCAGGCGTGCCGTCTTTGAGCGAGGGGCGATAGACAGCCCAGTTCACACCGTCGTAGTAAGCCAGTCCTTTGTCTGTGCCAAACCACGCGCGCTGCGCATCTACACCCTTGACTACGTTGGTGAAGTTAGAAGGAAGACCGCTGTCTTTGGTGAGGAAGTTGTGCCAGTAGCGGCCATCGTAGCGGCTGTCACCGAAGTAAGTGGCTGCCCAGACAATCGAGTCGACATAACTCACCGAGGTGACAATCTCATGGATCAATCCCTGGTCTTTGAACAGCACCATTTCATTTTCACCATCGGGGTCGTCGTACTTGTCCCAGCGTGCAGTCTTCTGATCATACTCGAGCAAACCGCTGCCCCAAATGGCGTAATACACTTTGGTGGACGTCGCCGAGACAGCGTAGGCCCAAATTTCCACCATGGGCGTGTTGCGCTCGTTATATAACGACCACTGGCCGGAATGTAGATCGAGACGGCAACCGCCTGCGGCCGTGGCCACCCACACATTTTCGCCTTCGACACTGACTCCATACACAACATCGTTGCTAAGTCCGGAATTCAATTGAGTATAAGTATCGATGCGACCGCCGGAGACGTGGCTGAGACCCCCCATGGTTCCCGCCCAGACGTCACCGGTGCGACTATCGAGAGCCAGTGAGAGAACCGCCCGGTGAGCCAATCCATCCGCCACCGTGTAGGTCTTCCATGTGTGGTTTTCATAAAGCGCGAGACCGTTTTCAGTTCCCGCCCACACGCGATCGCCATCGACTAGCACCGTGAACACGTGATTATTGGGCAGGCCGTTGGCGGTCGTGAAGTTTTCAAAACGATAGAGCGGCATGGCAGGCGGCGTAGCACATGCCAGCGATGCTGCGAACAGCAATAGTGCGATCATGCAGGACTTCTTCATCGTGTCCTCAAATACTCGATGAGATCGTTCAGCTCATCCTTGGTCAGATCATTGGTGCGGCCGTGTTTATCTTTCGGATTGAAAACAGTCCAGATTTCTTCGAGCGTGCGCGCTGAACCATCGTGGAGATAAGGCGAAGTGAGAGCGATGTTAGTTAGTTGCGGAGTATCGAGAAGGGCTGGATTATCCGTCGCTTTACGCGTGCCCACATCAAACGATTTCTGGTTTGTGCCCTTTGCCCCGCTGTGACAGACGTTGCATCGATTCGCTTCCGGAATCAGCTTCCCGAACTTATCTTTTGACCGTTCGAAGATTGCCTTGCCACGCTCCTGCGCAGGGGTCAGTTCAGCCTGTCGCCAACGGTTGGGACGGGCAGGCAGGCTGCGCACGTAGAGAGCCAGGTCCGCGAGAATCAAATCGTCATAGTTTTCAGAGCGCCAAAAATACTTTTCGGTTCGAACGCCGCATTCGGTTGGGATGTTGGGATTGCCGCCGTTCCACTTATAAGGCTCGGTGCCTCGGATATCTTCGAGCGTCCTATTGTCGACGATGTCGCGGCCCATACCGTCCGGTTCGAGATCCCACGTAAGGCCATCGAAGGTCGAATCGATGTGGCAACTCGCGCAGCCGTAGTGGCCTTGGAATCCAAAGCGCGCTGTGTAGAAAGTCTGCTCGCCGCGGCGCAATGGAGAGACCTTTTTGAGGCCAATCAGAACAACGGTGGAGGTGACGCGATTCGTGTGGGTATCGATAATGCTCAGGGTATCGTCGAGCCGGTTAGCAACAACTAATCGGCTGCCATCGTGAGAGAGCGCAATCCCACGCGGATTGTGCCCGACAGCAATGCGCGTGATCACGTAGTTGGCACTCGCAGAAAGATCCTGCACGAATGACTCGGGATGGGCGTGAATGAATTGCAGGAGCCGACGCACATCAATCACGGTGACAATCTCCGATCCGCCGTGAGTTACGTAGATGTGCGATTTGTCTGGTGAAATTACCACACCAAAAGGCTGAGTGGCGTAGCGTTCCAATTCATCAAGAGGAACTTCAACGGGCTTGCCCACATCGGCGCCAAACAGTGTAAGCGTATTGCCCAACGCCCATCCGTGCTCCACATGGGCGAGCGGCACGAGGTTTTTGGGATGAACGGTGACCGCGACGCCGAGTTGTCCATCGTTCGAAATGGCAACATGGAAAACACCGGCAATCCGATGCAACGGGATGCGATCGATTACCACGCTGCGCGCCGTGTCGATGATCGCGATTTCGGATTCGGGCGCAACGCGGTTTCCACTTTCAGTGCTATGCAGGGCCGCGTTGGGATAGATGTGGGTTACATACAGTCGCGAACCGTCGGGTGATGGCGTGATGTAGCTAGCACCGCGACCGGCAAGCAAACGCTTCTCTTCAGAGCCTGTCGCAGCATCAAGAACGGCAACGTCTCCCGAGATGCGATTGGCAACATACAGACGTTTGCCCGCGCGGTCTTCGATCACGCTTGACGGCTCAGCGCCGACTGGCCATGTGGCGACCACGGCTAGGGTGCGAGTGTCTATGACGGAGAGCGTGTCGTCCCAGGAGTTGGTGACCAAGAGCCGTGTACCGTCCTGCGAAAGCGAAAAACCCCGAGGCGTGCGACCGACTGGGATATTTTTGATGACTGCATAGGTGGCGGCGTTAAGCACACGCACTTCGTTGCTTTGGTTGCAAAGGACGTACAATCGCGTGCCGTCGAGCGAGAACAGAACTTCGAGCGGCGATGCGTAAGTTTGATCGCTTCGTGCAGGCGGATGCACGGCCAGCGACGATGCGAAAGTGATCGCGGAACCAAGAACCATGGTCGCTATTAGGATCCTGACGGCACCGCGACGCATTAACAGCGCACTTCTACGCTCGCGAGATGTAAAACGCCGCTTCACTTGGGCTCCTCCACCGTGAGGACCCGATCCACACTGAGATTTTCGAGCATTTGATCTTTGCCGCTGGGCCAGTGAACGATGAGCTTTTCGACTGCCGTGGACGCGCCAAGTCCAAAGTGCAGACGTGCATCATCTTGTGATAGATAGCCCGAGGCGGCGACTCGCTCCGCAGTCTGCCGCTTGCCCGCGGAGATAACCTCGACACGCGCACCGATGCCGTCGCGATTGCTCTTTGTGCCGCGAAGTTTGACAGCGAGCCAGTGGCCAGTGTCCGTCGAAACGTTATGGACCAGCGTGCCCTTGGCGCCAAGGTTCACTACGAATGCGTCCACCTTGCCATCGTTGTCGTAGTCGCCGAAACAGGCTCCGCGCGCGGTCGTGCGCACACTCAGAATCGGCCCTGCTTGCCGAGAGACATCAGCAAAGTGGCCGCCCCCGAGGCCGCGAAACAACGTGTGCTCCTGCGGAATGAGGTGAATCAGTCCGCCGTGGAAGATGAGAATATCGGCGAAGCCGTCATTATCGAAGTCATAAACACCGGTTCCCCAGCTGACGTATTGCGCGTTGGTCTGCGAGACCCCGTTGGAAGCGCCCATATCTTCGAATCCTGCTTTGCCGGCGTTACGCAGATAGCGGTTATAGTGGCCGTCCGTTACCCAGAGATCAAAGACTCCGCGTCCTTCGAAGTCTGCAAATACGGGCCCCATCGATGATGTCGACTCGCCATTCTGCCCGAAAGCGGTGCCGGTATCATTGGCAACTTCTTCAAAGGTTCCATCGTGCTTATTGCGGAAAAGGAAATTCTCAGTGCGGTCGTTGGCAACGTAAATGTCGTCCCACCCATCGCCATCAAAGTCTGCGGCCGTTACACCCATGGTGCGACCCACAAACGCCCCGATCCCGGATTTCTCGGTAACATCGGTAAACGTTCCGTCGCAGTTATTGTGATAAAGCTTGTTGGTTTCGCCCTCATAGTCGAGAGGACCGGGATAGTTATCAGCAGCGTAATAAGCCCGATATTTGGGATCGAACTTCACGTAGCGACCGACGAACAAATCCAGGCACCCGTCCTTGTCATAGTCGAGCCACGTGGAACTGATCGACCACCCATCAACGTGAATGCCGGCTTTGGCAGTGACGTCGGTGAAGTGACCATTGCCGTCGTTGTGATAGAGAATCGTCTTCCCGTAGCCGGTGACGAGCAAGTCGACGAATCCATCATTGTCGTAGTCACCTGCGGTGACGGCCACGGCATACATATCGGGATTGAGGCCAGCCTGCTCAGTAACATCGGTGAAGTGTCCATTGCCATCGTTACGATAGAGATGATTGTGCGGCGGAGTGGCCGGCTTTTCTTTCAACGGATAAGGATGAATTGAGTCGTCGAGCGGGCGACCATTGACCACGAAGAGCGATGGCAGTCCTGAGTTGTTGTAATCAATCCAGACGCAGCCGGCGCCGGTTCCCTCAAGCAGCGAGCCTAGTTGCCGTGAGCCAAAGCTATGCGTGAAATTGATGCCGGCAGCGTCAGTTGCATCTTCAAAGCGAATGACCGGATCGAGTCGAGCTAACTGCGTCGCGGCCAATGCAGGTGGAGCGGAAGATCGCACTATCGGGGCAGGCGGCGTCTTGGGAGCGGTCTGCGCTGCGGCACCAGCGACGGCTGCAAAGAGCAGAAGGAAGCGGAAGTTCATTTCAACGGCCTCCGTTGGACGGTGGATGAGTAGCGTCGGAGGCAATGGTGCCGGACAAATCGACGGGAATGGTCGAGCGAAGGAGGACGGCAGGCACGCGGTTTTCAGGCGCGTGCTCCGGGCCAGCGTGACAGCCTACGCAGATGCGCTGTTCTCCGCGGCGAATCCAGAAGTATCCGTGCTCCTGACGAAGGAGTTCGCCTTTCTCATCGAGCAGCACAAAGCGGATGGCTCGATCAGCCGGCGCCTTCACAAAAAAAGAACCATCCGCTTCGACGGGCGCGGTACCAAGAGCTATGTTGTGGCCGGCGGCATCCAACGCTTCGAGACGAACCGCGGCAGGCGCAGTTGCAAGTGATGATTCTCGGGACTGACGCGCATCGAGGGCCAGAAGGTTGGCATAGTCCCAGTCGTGCAAGGCGGACGGATGACGCTTGGGTGTGGTGCGCGGAGCCACGACCACCGGCTCAACGATGTCTTCGTCGGCCTGAGAGAAGACTGAGGTCATCACGGCCGAGCCGCCGTGCGAGGGTGCGATGGGATTCCAAAGTTTGAGTGCGTAATGAGCCATAACGCCATTGCGCTCGCTCAGGAGCCAGGCACCATCGGCGGTCTCGGCGATTGCGCCCGCGTATTCAGCTTTCGGAGCAACGACTCTTGCCTCCGCGGCGAGGGGCGACGTGAAGCGTGCCATCGTCGCACCGTGAGTAAACACGACATCGCCGGACGCCAGTTGATGGCCGCCCCAGCGCGCGACGCCATGATCGCAGCGGTAAGACTCAACGCCCGATCCGTCGGAGTAGACCAGAAAGAGTTCCGGCGTCGATCCTGCGCCGAGCGGAAACTCCGCCTCAAACAGGATGCGACCGTCCGCGAGCACATCAGAAGGCACCGCACTGGCTGCCATGTAGGTCAAGGGCAATACACTTGTTCCGTCGAGTTGGGATATTTCAATTTGGAAGCCGTGGTCGGTGCGGCGCGTATACACCAAGCGTTTTTCGGGCAGGTAAAGAGGGCGAATCGCATCCGTTGCGGCGTCGATAACTTTGCGGACAGAATGATCGGCAAGATTTATTTCCCAAATCTTCCATGGGTCGTTTGCCGTTCGTTTACCGGCGAACAACACGGTTTTGCCGTCGAATGAAACATTAGCGTCAGCGGTAGCAGCGAAGTTTTGGACGAGAGGGCTGGCGCTTCCGTTACGCACGAGCAGCAGTTGCGCACCGCGCGGAAAGCGTTCGCCTGCGGTCAACGCAGACAGCGGTTCATAGGTTGGCGCGGCCGTGACAATGATGGGGGCGCCTGCAGAGTGTGTGGCCCCGGGGCCAAATCCGCAGAGAGCGAGCAGGAGCGGCAGGGAGGCAACAACCGAAAGAATTCTGCCTGAAAACTTCACCCGAAAGCCTCCATGGCTCTGACACCCTCTAGCGCGCGCATTGAAAGGCTCTGCCGGCGAAGCGCAAGGTAGGGATCGAGCGACACCATCATTTCGTCAAATCCATCAAAATCGAGGGACTGCTCGCCGTCGCTCCAGGCTTTGTCAGGATTGGGGTGCACTTCGACGAGCAGGCCATCAGCCTCAGCAGCTACAGCGATGCGCGCCAGCGCCGGCACAAGATCGCGATGACCCGCTGCGTGGCTAGGATCGGCGATGACCGGCAGGTGCGAGATTTGTTTGAGCAACGCGATGGCCGCCACGTCGAATGTGTTGCGCGTAGCCGTTTCAAAGGTGCGGATACCGCGTTCGCAGAGAATGACGTTCGGATTTCCATAGTCGAGAATGCATTGCGCCGATCGCAGTAAATCGGCCACGGTCGCGACCATGCCACGCTTCAATAAAACGGGGCGGCCGGAACGAGCGGCCGCCTCAAGAAGCGCGTAGTTCTCCATGTTGCGGGTGCCAATCTGCAGGATGTCGGCATACTCCGCGACCATGGTGACGTCGCTCTCAGACATCACTTCAGTCACGATGGCGAGGCCGCTTTCTTCGCGAGCACGCGCCAGCATCTTGAGCCCTTTGAGACCGTGACCTTGAAATGCGTAAGGGGAACTGCGAGGCTTGAAGGCGCCCCCGCGCAGGATGCGTGCGCCGGCACGGCGAACGTGATTGGCGGTAGCCATGAGCTGGAACTCGGTTTCAACCGAGCATGGCCCAGCCATGGTGATAAATTCGTCGCCGCCTATCTCAAGATCCAGCACCGGCACAATTGTCTGTTCACACCGGGTGCTCTTCAGAACATCAGGGGATTCGGCAAATCGATCGTGCCAACTTTCGCGCACGCCTCCCGCTCCGATCTGGGGAAGGCTCAGACTACGCTGGTCGTGCATGATTCGCCTCCACCCAAAGGATGAGGTGCGGAGACTGCGTCTTGCCGCACCCGACACTTCGTTTCTAATGGCGAAATGAACGTTTGTCTGTGATGAATGAACTTGACTATTCGTGAAGCGCGCCGCGCGCGAGGGGAGGCGGCCGATAGCCAAAAGCGGCGTCCACGACACCTGCCACGCCAAGCGCAATTTCATCTTCGAAGGGGCGCGCGACAATTTGAACGCCGATGGGGAGACCTTCCGCGGATCTGCTTACGGTCACGACGGCAGCGGGTGCAGCTAACACGTTGAACCACTGGGTGTGGCGGACGGCGTCTAGGTAATCAACACTGCGGCCCTCGATGGTCCACGATCGCTCCGCGTGGCGGAAGGCGGGAATGCTGGCTACGGGACACAGGAGCACCGGGTATTCCTTCATTTCAACGAGCGTTTTCGAACGGAGAAGATCCATCTCGGCCCATGCATCGAGTAGCTCGCGAGCGGTCAACGGAGACTGGTCCTCCGCAATGGAAAGAAATTCTTTGAAGATGGGGCTCAGTTGCGCTCGTTTGCCGCGAATCTCAGGCTCGTAGAACATGGCGCCGCATTGCACGAAGAAGACCCACCACAGATCGGAAGAGCGTCGTGTAGGGAAAGAGTGTAGATCTCGGTGGT
>OBLU010001789.1_pt1 | contig 19828 bp, 14 predicted proteins | sample 1518681 | NCBI WGS metagenome assembly OBLU01 (sample SAMEA3539304, study PRJEB22396) | soil metagenome | biome: tundra; feature: field; material: soil | place: USA | collected 2010-05 | depth 0.15 m
GTAATTGTCACAAGTGTTGCAGGGTGTGCGTTGGACCTGGTGGAAGACGGCTGGAACGGATTCGTGGTTCCTCCCCGGGACGCGTCTCAACTGACGCACGCTATGGCGAGCTTGGTCGCAGATTCCGAACGAAGAATGGAAATGGGATGCAGAAGCCGGGAGCGCATCGACGCTTACTCGCCAGCTGCATGGGCTCAGGGAATATTAGAAGCCGCCGAGGCGGCGTGCCTGCAGTCCTATCCTCAGGGTTAGAACTGGTAATATACTGGGTCCAACAAAACAACGAACATTCAGCGTGCTTTTAGCATCTCGGAGAATTTGGGATGGTGGATCCAGGGTCGCGAACCAAAGGTAAAGTGATGCCACAAGAACTTTCCGGCCGGCGAGTGGAGATCCTGGAGTGCACGCTGCGGGATGGAAGTTACGCGGTCGATTTCAAGTTCACCGAAAACGATACCGCAGTCATGGCAGGCGTTCTCGATCGGCTCGGCTTTCGTTGGATTGAAGTGGGTCACGGCGTGGGATTGGGCGCTGCGAAGGCTGGCAAGGGTACGATGCCCGCGTCGGATGAGAGGCTGATTGAAGCGGCCAAGCGAGCGGCGCCTAATGCGCAGATTGGGTGTTTTTTCATTCCTGGGATCGGCACAGCCGGCCAGTTAAAGTCCGCGCGCGCCGCGGGACTTGATTTTATCCGCATTGGCTACAACGCTCCGGAAATCGAAGACGCCTTCTCTTACCTGACCCTGGCCAAGGAATTAGGGCTGAAGGTTTGCCTGAATTTCATGAAAGCGTACGGCATCTCTCCCCAGGCGTTCGGCGAGAAAGCCAGAGGGGGCGCGGCTGCCGGGGCGGACGTGGTTTACTGCGTCGACTCCGCGGGCAGCATGTTGCCGGAAGATGTGCGCAAATATTTCAGCGCTGCGCGTGATCGATGCGATTGCGAGCTGGGGTTTCACGGGCACAGCAACCTTCAGTTCGCCGTGGCTAATAGCGTGGAAGCGGTTCGTTGCGGCGCTACCTTCATTGACACGACGCTCTACGGATTGGGACGCAGTGCAGGCAATGTTCCTACCGAGATTGCCGTGGCCGTGTTCAAGAATCTGGGGATCGAAACTGGGATCGATCTCTTCGATGTGATGGATGCCGCGGAAGAATTTATGGGTCCGCTGATGTCGCAGATGCAGCTCTACGACATGATGTCAGTAGCGATGGGATGCAGCCAGTTTCATTCCTCGTTCCTGCCAAAGGTCGCTGCCGCGGCGCGCAAACATGGAGTAGAACTGCGCAGGCTTGTCGTTGCGATGGGAAAACTCGATCCCGTCAATCTCGATGACGACAATCTGAACCGCCTAGCCGGCAGCCTGCCGAAAGTAACGCCAGGGAAGGCGCGGGAAATACTGACTTCGTTCTCCGCGCCTGGCATCTCGGCGCACAGCATCAGCAGTTCGCTCTCGGCGGTGCAGTCGCTAGTGGATGGAATGATCGTCACCTGTGCCAAGCGCCGCGCTCGTCCTGTGCTGGAACTCGTCGCCTCGGAATTCCCTTCGCAGGAGCTGGTTATAGCGGACCTTGTCCTCGCCGAAGGCCCGGTCGTGCTGGGCAGAGTGGTATACGGTTCATTCGAAGTGTTGGAGCAGGTGTTGAAGATCACGGGCGGTAGCGTGCCGTTATTTCTCAATGATAGGGACGGAGGCGCATGGGCGGCGGAGTGGCCCGCATCGCTGGTTGAAATTGTTGGCGCCGAGAGAATCTTGCCGGTGCGCTCAAAGCGTCTGTTTGCCGGTTACATGGAAGATGTGCTCACCACTGCGGCCCAGCGCTGTGGCGATTTCTGCATCATGATTTACGGCAGGCCCAACTCCGCTCTATTGACGCATTGCTCAGAGACTTTCAATAACGTTGTGGTTCACGGTGAGTTACCGCCGGACGCGCCGGAAAACTGTTGGCAGATTGCGGATTTTTCTGATCGCATGCATTTCGATTTAGGGATTGGTGTTGCGCTCCTTCTTTGCCCCCCCAGCGGCCCCGACTCCGCCTCAATTGATCAGCTTCTGTTGCCGGAAGGACTCGTGATTACCGCCGGCCACTTTCCCCGTTTTGAAGTTGATCTCCCGGGCCGTTCGATTCTGCGTCTCGACCCGAACCAGGCCTACCGCGGCCAAATGGACCGATGGGTGGCCATCTCGAATCTCATGAAGTCGGCTCAACCCATTCCTATGGCAATGCAATGACTGGCGATGCAATGACGATTCGCGAAACGATTACGAATGTCGTGACGCGCCGCGCAGGACAGGTCTTCCTGGTGGACGCGAACAGCGGGCATGAAATTACTTACAGCGAGTTTCACCGGCTGTCCTGCGCCTTGGCTGCGGAGCTGCGCGAGCGGGGCGTGCGCAAGGGCGACCGTGTCGGCGTGATGCTTCCGAACTGCTGTGAACTAGCGGTCCTCTACTTCGCCTGCATTTATCTCGGAGCCGTCATTGTCCCTGTCAACCCGGCGCTCAGCAAGAGTGAAGTCCAGTTCATACTGGGGAGTTGCAAACCCGCGCTGGTCGTGGCAAGCACGCCGCACGCAGAATCGGTTCGAGAGTTCCACGCGAATGTGCTGGGGTTGCAAACCGCACAGGAAGCGGACCGGAACGACCCCAACCAGATCAACATTAACGTCCTCAATGAGCGGAAGGATTTCGTGCCCCTCGAAACCGCGGATGCCGAAGACCTGATGGTCATCATGTACACGTCAGGTACGTCGGCGAAGCCAAAGGGATTGGCGCATAAGCTAGGCTGCATGTTCCGCAACGCCTTGGCATTTGCCAGCGCTCAGGGGATCGATCAGGATTCGCGATTCTATCTGACACTGTCGATGGCGTACATGGGCGGCTTCTACAACCTGCTTGTATTGCCGTTCTTGTGTGGCGCCAGTGTAGTGGTGGATCACGTATTCGATGCACGGTCGAGTTTGCATTTCTGGGAGAAGGCGAAAAATAAGAAGGTAAATACGCTATGGATGGCTCCCACTGTATTGTCGATCCTGCTGCGAATGGACCGTGGCCGCACCGGCGAGGAGTTTTGCCGTGGCTCGGTGCGTCACGTGTTTGTGGGATTCGCTCCGCTTCCACTCAAGGTGAAGGATGAGTTCGAAACTCGGTATGGCGTGCGATTGGTCGAAAATTACGGTCTCTCGGAGACTCTGTTTGTCACCGCTCGTTCCGCAAGCGCGCTCGGAGGGCAGGGTTACGTCGGCGAGGCTTTACCAGGAATAGCAGTACGAATCGTTAACGATGAAGGAGAACAGATTGCGCCGGGAATGGACGGCGAGGTGCAAATTCTGACTCCCGATCTGATGGCCGGGTACCTCGACGCCGAAGGGCGCTTGTTGGAAATGAATGCCTCAGAGTGGTTTGCGACGGGTGATGTTGGCCGTCTTGACGGTCGGGATTCACTTTCAATTACCGGGCGCAAGAAAGACATCATCATTCGCGGAGGTGTAAACATCAGCCCTGCGGCCATTGAAGAAGTGTTGATGCACGTGCAGGGCGTCTCGGATGCGGCCGTGGTGAGTATCCCTCACGAACTCTATGGCGAAGACATTGTGGCCGTGCTGAAACTGGAGGCAGGGGTAGAAGGCGATTTGATTCTGGAATCGGTAGCCGCCTATGCGAAGCGAAACTTGGCGCAGCATCAGCAGCCTGCCCGCTACATGGCGATTGATGAACTACCGCGGACGACGAGCGGCAAGGTGCAGAAGACCCGCGTTCGCGAGTTGGTGGCAGAGAAGCTGCAGGTAGGTTCGATTTCGACGTTTCGCAAGCTGGCGACGGAGACCGCAAGCGTGTCCCGCTGATGATTTACACTGATTGAACCCGCACTGATTGATTCGCACTGATTGATCTGCATTGAAGATCACGTTATGAAAATTATCGACCTCTCCTTGCCCATTGAAGAAGGCATGATGACGTTCCCCACGCACTGGCATCCCGTGGTCGAGATCACGATTCTCGGCCGGCATGGGATTGAGGGTCGCGAGACGCGAAAAGTAGTCTTGGGGACGCACATCGGTACCCATGCGGATGCGCCTCGCCATTTCATCCCAAACGGCAGAACAATCGATGAAGTTCCTCTGGACGTGCTCGTCGGACCCGCCACCGTGGCGGACTTCACGGGGTGCCGGCCTTTGCAAGAGATCGACATTGCCGACCTCAAGCAGAGATTGGGCGATAAAATGCCGGCGCGTTTGATTCTGCGGACGGGCTGGTCCGAATATTTTGGCAACATGAAGTTTTACAACGAATATCCATTTCTCTCCGAAAATGCGGCGCAGTGGCTGGTGGAAAAAGGCGTGCGGCTCATCGCGATGGATACTCCATCTCCCGATAACCCCGCCCATTCGCGGGGAACGCCAAAGGATTCTCCCAATCACAAAGTTCTTCTGGGCGCGGGAGTGGTACTGGTGGAATACCTGGCCAACCTCAAGGCTTTGACTGCATCGGAAGTGGAACTCATCGTGATGCCTTTGAAGTTGAAAGGATGCGATGGTTCTCCGGCACGCTGCGCCGCAATTGAACGGTAAAGACAAAACTTAAGGTGGAGAGTTGAAAGCACAAGTCCAGGGATGGCTCAAGGATTGGTTCGAGCGCCGGGCGAAGATCGGCAAGCAACAGAGCGAATCTTTACTTGACGTTGACTACTTCGAAGCGGGATGGCTCACCTCGATGGAGGTGGTGGAATTTATTACCGAGATCGAGCAGCAGTTCGGAATGCAGTTCTCCGATGACGATATGCAGGATCCGCGTTTCGTAACTATCGCCGGCCTTACGGAACTGATTCTGGAGCGCTCGACACAGAGCAGTGAGAGCAGGTAACTTCAGACATTGTGCATCAGGGCTCGGGGGCGCTGCGAAAATAGTGGATACGGGCACACTGCCAAAGCTGCATGTTTTGACGCTCACTCCTTTTTATCCTTCCGATGGGGACGAAGCGAGCGGGTGCTTTGTCGCTGAGACTCTGCGGCAGATCGAAGCGCAAGGCGCGGCTTCTTCGGTGATGGCGGTCGACTCGATTTATCATGCCAGCAGAAGATCGAGCCAGCAGTCTCCCGCCGATTGGATGCGCTATCCTCAGCTGCCGGGCAACTTCGGACTGTCGACCGCAGGCCAGTTTCTGGGCACAGTGCTTTTGAGCCGAGTCCAGCAACTTCATCGGCATTCGCCCGTGACTGTGATCCATGCTCATGCGGCGCTGCCCTGCGGTCATGCCGCGGCATTCCTCTCGCGTCGCATAGGCATTCCTTTTGTCGTTACGGTGCATGGCTTGGATGTTTTCAATCGATGTTTTCAGAATGGGATCGCTGCACGATGGCGGCGAAAAAGTTCACTGCGTGTCTATGCGGGTGCGCACAAAGTGATTTGCATCAGCGAAAAAGTACGGCAGTTGCTGACGGATGGAATGGCCGAGGCGGGCGAAATAGTAAACGCCGAGGTCGTCTATAACGGAACTGACCCCAGCGTGTTCGCACCCGGCAGTTCACAAGACGAACTGCCGACCATTCTGATTGTGGGGAATCTTCTGACGGGAAAGGGACACGAACTTGTATTGCGGGCCTTTGCTAGACTGAAGGATTCGCATCCCGCCTTGCAATGCCAAATTATCGGTGAAGGCGCGGATCGGGACCGCTTTGCCGCTATGGCAAGAGATTTAGGAATCAGCGGCCGGGTTCATTTTCTCGGGCGACGAAGCCGCTCTGAAGTAGCCGAAGCCATGCGTAACTGTACAGTTTTTGTTTTGCCGAGCCGGTACGAAGGCCTGGGATGCGTTTATCTGGAGGCGATGGCTTGTGGCAAACCGGCAATCGCATGCCATGGCCAGGGCATCGACGAAATCATTCATCACGGCAAAAACGGATGGTTAATCCCGATCGATGGTCTGGAGGAATTGGTGCAAGGGCTGCAGGTCCTGCTGGGGAATGCCGAGCTGCGCGCGCAAATCGGCAAGGCCGCACGGCAGACCATCCTCGACAATTTGACTTTGTCACATCAGGCTGGGAAGTTGATGAGAATCTATGAGGACGCTGCGCGATGATGACGCCCACGCCGGTTCCAGATCAGCGTTCTCTGCGGACACATCTCGTGACTCTCGCAGAAAAGGATCTCAGCGAGATCGCGGGCTTCATCGCGGCCGAGTCAGGCCGGACTGAGGAATCAGTGGAAGCCCATCTCCGCTGGTTCTTGCTTGAAAATCCAGCGCGTCCGCCTCAATATCCGCTGGGTTTCGGGCTGCGCTCCGCTGATCAACTCGTGGGATGCATTCTGTGCGTTCCGCAGGCCTTTCGCTTCGGGAGTGAAAGAATCCCGATGATGGGGTCCAGTTCGTTCTACGTGGACCATCTTCATCGCGGCCATGGCGGGCGAATTTTCTTGAAGTATTCGCGCCTCGTAAACCAGCGGCCTCTTTTTGGAACCTCGGCGAATGTGGAAGCTGCGGCATTGTGGAAGGCGGCGGGAGCAATTCCCATCCCTTATTCCGATGGTGAATTGTTCGGTGTACTGCACTGGCCGCCGGTGGCCGAGGAATTTATTCATCGACGGTATACGAGTCGACTGCTGTCACGCCTGGCAGGTGGCTCCATCTCCAATCTTGCGGGATTACTTCGGCCATTGAAGGTTGATCGAAGTGACTCCGACGCGCTGCGGCCGCTTACATCTGCCGAGCAAGTGAACGATCTTCCGATCCACAATCCCGCAGCGAGGCTGACTGCGATGCGCGATCTGCCATACATTCGCTGGCGTTATTTCTCGGGCAGGGACGCCTCCGTCTCCGCATTTGCATTTCGCAGCCGGCGGCCCGACCAAGAAAGTCTGGTTGCGGTGAACCAGAGAACTCGAGGATATCGCGGTCAAATCAAGACGCTGAATGTGCTCGATGTTTATCCTGAAGTTCCGCCGGAGGAGTGGTTGCGCCTCCTCGGAGCCTTGATCACGCGCTACAGAAAGACTGTTGACGCGATAGTTCTGCGCAGCCAAAATCCGGATCAGCAAAAACTGTTTTGCGGAAGAGGTTTTCAGCGGCGCGCTTTCGATGCTCCGACCGGCTGGTTTCTCGACAAGGCAAATCTGTTGCCCACTCACGATTGGTATCCCGTACCGGCAGATGGCGACGGGCTAATTTAGAGATTACTGAGCGTAATGAATTTCAGAAGCCAAGCTCGCGCGTTTCTGATGCAGGCGGCCAGGCTCGCGGGCGCAGATTCATTGGCCTTCGGCATTCAAAAGCGCAAGTTCCGGATGCAGGGTCTCGTAGTCTCGATGCACGAAACTCCGGCATCTTTGGAAGCGCAGTTCCGTGAGCAACTTGAATTTGCCGCCCAACATTTCACGATTACCAGTCTCGAGGATTTCACCAGGCTGTGGGAGCGAACCCCGGAATCTGATGCCAGTTCGAAGCCCCTTCTTCTGTTTACATTCGACGACGGCAGGGAGAGCAACTACGCGGTGGCGGCTCCGCTGCTCGAATCTTTTGGCGTTCGGGGCGTGTTTTTCGTGGTACCTGCCTTCGCGGAACGCGCTGCTACAGAGCAGGCGCTCTCTTTTTACCGGACCAGGATGAATCCAGACTCAAAACCCGGCGACGAAAAAGTTGAGGACTGGAAGCCGATGAGTCCCGCGCAGATTGCCGACCTTGCGAGTCGAGGTCACGCAATCGGGAATCATACGCTCACGCATGAGCGACTGGTGGGGCTCTCGCCTGAGACACTGGAGCGTGAGATTGGCGACAGCGCTCGCCAGCTTGCATCATGGACGAAGAAGCCGATCGATGCGTTTGCGTGGACCTTCGGCTGGGATGCGATCGATGCGAATGCCTGGAGAGCGATACAGCGCTACCATCGCTTTTGTTTTTCACCATGTGCTGGAGCGATTGACACACGTTACGATCGTCCATCCCTGCTGTGGCGGCGCGAGATCGAGGTGAGATACTCCGCGCCGGAGTACCGGTTTTGCTATTCGGGATTGGTCGACCTGTGGTGGCGCAATCGAAGAGCGCGCCTGCGCGACATGGTGCGAACTTCCGCCGCTGGAAATGTCGAGTAACACTGGGTGGAGCGAAATGTGGGGTTGATTGACTGGCAAGAGAATGATTCATGTTTTTATTAACGCGCTGTCTGCCAGTGCGGGAGGCGGCCTCACCTACGTTCGCAATGTTTTGCCGCGTCTGGCTTGCCGGGAAGGCGTGCGCACGACATTACTGGTTGGCGAAGCGCTCCGCAGCGAGATTACCGAATCAACTCAGGTGAAGGTTCTGAGGGAGGATTATCCCGCTGGTTCCGCGAGACGATTCTGGTACGAGCAGCGCCATCTCCCCGATGCGATTCGACGGTCTGGGGCCGATATCCTGTTGTCTACGGGAAACTTTGCGCTCTACCGATCGCCAGTTCCGCAAATCTTGCTCAGCCGGAACGCTCTGTATACCTCGGCAGACTTTCTGCGCGACATGAGAGACCGGGGAGATTGTCGTTTGTGGATTGACACTGAAGTAAAGGGTGCGCTCGCCCGATGGTCGGTGCACATCGCAGACTGTACGGTCGCTCCCAGCGCGACTTTCGCCGGTGAGTTGCGGCAGTGGACAGGCAAGGACGTGGCATCGATACATCACGGCTTCGATCACGATGCTTTCTTCCAAGACCGAGCGCCGTTGCGCCAGGATGTGCAAACGCAACTCGCGGCGACGGAAGGCGCCATCCGCGTCTTGTTCGTCAGCCATTACAATTACTACCGCAATTTTGAAACCCTGATTCGCGCTATCGCCATCTTAAAGAAGAAGCTGCACCCGCAGGCCATCCGGCTGATTCTCACCTGCAAACTCGCCTCGAAGGATAATCCCGGGATCTACCAGGCGGACAAGGCTGCGGAGTTGGTCCGGCAGCTTAAGCTTGGCGAGGAAGTGGTCGAGTTGGGCGCAGTGCCCTATGCTGCGCTGCACCACCTGTATCGGAGTTGCGACGTCTATGCGACTCCCGCTTATGCCGAGACGTTCGCTCATCCTCTGGTTGAGGCGATGGCGAGTGGTCTTCCGGTGATTGCATCGGATTTGGCCGTACACCGGGAAATCTGCGGGGAAGCCGCGCTGTATTTTCCACGCTTTGCGCCGGAAATATTGGCGGAGCGGATCATGCAAGTATGCGAATCGGACGAGCAAAGGACGGCGATGCGTGAAATGGGAATGTCACGTTCCAGAGAATTCAGTTGGGATAAGCATGTTGCAGAACTGCTGTTGTTGGCTCGACGTTTAGCGGGAAAATAATTGGCTGGAACTGAAGACCTACAAACAAGAATGCGAATCGCGACAGACGGCGAGAGACCGTTGCTGCTTAACGTAAGATGATCTACGAAGTCCCAGGGGGCGACGCTTCGGATGTGCGGAATTGTCGGCATCATTGGCTTTAATGCACGAGTCCCCGCCGAATTGCTGGAGCGCGCTACTTGCTCGCTGGCGCACCGTGGGCCGGATGATGGCGGCACGGTGATCCTGCGCGACTCCGCGCGGCCGCGAGCGGATCAGGAAGTTGAAATCGGTTTAGGAAATCGGCGGCTCGCAATTCTGGACCTCTCACCGTTGGGGCACCAGCCCATGAATGACCCGGCAACCGGCAACTGGATCGTCTACAACGGAGAGGTCTACAACTTTCGCGAAGTTCGTGCGCAGCTTGAACAAGCTGGGCTGCGGTTCAGCAGTCTTTCCGATACCGAGGTGATCCTCAAAGCGTATGCGCATTGGGGAGAAAACTGCCTCCATGAATTTCGCGGGATGTTTGCCTTCGCCCTCTGGGATGCGCAGCGGCGCCTCCTCTTCATTGCCCGCGATCCCATGGGAATCAAGCCGCTTTATTACTATCAGTCGGATCGGTATTTTATTTTCTCTTCCGAGGTCCGGACTCTGCTGGGGACAGGTCTGGTGCCGCGCGTCATAGACCCCGCGGGTCTGATAAATTATCTGACCTTCGGATCGCTTTACGACCCAAACACCTTAGTGGAAGGCGTAAGGGCGCTTCCGCCAGGTCATTCGCTGACCTGGAAAGACGGGCGGACGACCATGGCGGAGTACTGGGGCCTGGTCGATGCTGACGGGCCTGCTCCCAGTTCCCCTGCGGAAACACGTATCGAGAGCGAAGAGCAAGTCGTGGCGATGCTCGATGAGTGCGTGCGCATGCAACTGGTGAGCGACGTGCCCGTGGGAGTCTTTCTTTCCGGCGGCATCGACTCCAGCAGCCTCGTCGGCATCCTGAATCGAAGCGGAGTGCGGCCTAGCACTTTCTCGATTGTATTTCGAGAGGCGGACTACTCTGAGGCCGAGTATTCGCGTGCCATCGCAAGGCAATTTCGCACGGATCATCGCGAAATCACGGTTGCCCAATCAGACCTGTTTGCTGCAATTGATCCTGCTATCCATGCAATGGATCAGCCCACAGTAGACGGTATCAACACATACTTTGTCTCGGAAAGAACCCGTGCGGCCGGGGTGAAAGTTGCTCTTTCTGGTCTGGGTGGCGATGAAATATTTGCCGGCTACTCGACTTTTCGTACCGTGCCGCGGATGGAACGATTTGCTCGTGCTTGGAAGCACGTACCTGCGGCAGCCCGTACACCATTGGCAAATGTTTTTGCGGCACTCGCTCCCGCCAGCGACCAGAATCGCAAGTTGACTGCCCTTGCCCGAAATGGCGAAAGCATCGTTCACCCCTACTTTCTTGCGCGCATGCTGTTCACTCCGGACCAGCAAAACAAATTGCTGCATGAATCGAAGGCGGATTCCGCGGCTATCTCTCGCGCGAATAAACCGTTGACTGAGAGCCTGAGCCGTGCCCACAGCCTGGACCCGATCAACCGTGTTTCCTATCTGGAGGCGCGCTGTTATATGCTCAACACACTGTTACGGGATTCGGATTCCATGAGCATGGCGCATGGCTTGGAAGTGCGCGTGCCGTTGATCGACCATCAACTGGCACGGCAAATCCTTGCGTTGCCGGGACGGTGGAAGTTGGATGCTGGAACGCCGAAGCCTCTGTTAGTCAGAGCCCTTGCCGGCCAACTCCCGGACAAAATCGTCCATCGACCGAAGCGCGGCTTCACTCTGCCGTTCGAGCATTGGCTTCGCGATGCGTTGCGCCCGGTCGTGGAAGAATCATTGCGCAAGATCGGAGACGGCGCTTTGGGTGCCCTGATCAGTGAACCAGCGGCGCGCAGCGTGTGGCAGGATTTTCTCGCGGGCCGGACTTCATGGTCGCGTCCCTGGTCGTTGTACGTTCTTCAACGCTGGTGCGGGGAGCACCTTTCGAGCTGAGCGATTGCCAAATGGAAAAGGTGGAAGAAATCCGGAAACTCGCCGCCAATGTTGCCGCCGGTAAACTTCCGGTGAGTGTGATCATTGCAGCGCGGAATGAAGCGAAGAATCTCCCGCGTTGTTTGCAGGCCGTGAAAGATTTTGGCGAAATCTACGTGATCGACTCGCAGAGCACAGACCATACCGTTGAAATCGCCAGATCTTACGGAGCCCAGGTCGTCCAGTTTCATTATCAAGGCGGATGGCCTAAGAAGCGGCAATGGGCCATGGACACGTTGCCCATGGCTCACGACTGGGTTCTGTTGCTCGATGCCGACGAGGTGCTCACGTCAGAACTCACGGAAGAAATTCGTTCTGCAATTCTGAATCCGGCGATAAACGGATACTCCGTCCTGCTTCGTACCTGGTTTCTTGGCCGCACTTTGCGCCACGGTGATGTTGGCTTGTGGAAGCTCGCACTATTTCGCAGAGGCAAGGGACGATATGAATGCCGGCTGAAGGACCAGGACACTTCCATGGCTGACATGGAGGTGCATGAGCATGTTGTTGTCGAAGGAGCGACGTCAAAGCTGCGGAACCCGCTGATTCATCACAACGTGGAATCGCTCTCGCGTTATATACAGAAACATGACCAGTATTCCAACTGGGAGTCGCGCGTCCTGCTGCAGCGAGGGGACGATCGGGAACTGCCGCCTTCGCTTTTCGGGACGCAAGCTCAGCGCCGGCGCTGGCTGAAGCGCAAACTCTTTGCCGTTCCTGGTTCTCCCGTGCTGCTTTTCCTGTATCGTTATATCTTGCGGTTCGGATTCCTGGATGGCGTGCCAGGCCTGATCTACTGCGGGTTTCAAGCGGTTCAGATGTTTCACACCAAAGCCAAGATCTACGAACTGAAGTTGAAGAGGACTGCAGAAACAAGGGGATAAGGGGAACCCGTTCCATCATGTGTGGGATTGCCGGACTCGCGAATTGTGGGGACAGAGAAGTGCTCGGCCGCATGACTCACGTGCAGGCGCACCGTGGTCCTGATGATTCCGGTTTGTGGGAACGAAGATTTCCGGATGGGTCTTACGTTGGCCTCGGCAGCCGCCGCCTTGCCATTCTCGATCTCTCGGCCGACGGCCACATGCCCATGTGCAATGAGGACCGCACAGTCTGGATCACATACAACGGCGAAATCTACAATTTCGCCGAGCTTCGCCGTGAGTTGCAAAGTAAAGGCCACCGCTTTGCCTCCAACACCGATACAGAAGTTGTCATCCACCTCTACGAACAGGAAGGCGCGGATTGCGTTCAAAAGCTCAAAGGCATGTTCGCCTTCGCCATCTGCGATCTCCGCTCGGGCAAGCCGGAGTTATTTCTGGCGCGCGACCATTTCGGAGTCAAACCCTTTTACTACGCCCACCACGGCAGAAAGCTGGCGTTTGCTTCCGAAGTGAAAGCCCTGCTCCATGTGCCGCATATCGAGGCCGAACTCGATCTGGAGTCCTTGCATCAGTATCTGACTTTCCTGTGGGTCCCGGATCCCAAGACGATGTTTCGTGGGATTTACAAGCTTCCCGCAGGACATTGCGCGACGTTCCGCGACGGCGAATTGAAGATCAGGCAATATTGGGATCTGCGCTTTCCCCGCGCCGATGCCGAGTATTCACGATCCGAAGCCGATCTTGCCGATGAGCTTCGCGAGCGCTTTCGGCAATCGGTGGAAGCGCAGATGGTGAGCGACGTTCCGATTGGCGCATTTCTTAGCGCCGGGTTGGATTCTTCGAGCATCGTCGCCATGATGTGCAAGGCAACCAAGCAGCCGGTGCGAACCTACACGATTACATTTCCGCGCAAATATCGCGTCGGCGAAACCACGCTCGATGATCCGAATGTGCCGGCGCGGCTGGCGCGGCAGTTAGGCTGCGAGAACCAGCAAATCGTGGTGGAGCCGGACGTGGCCGAGTTATTGCCTCGTCTGACCTGGCACATGGATGAGCCTACCGCGGATCCCGCAATCATCACGGCATATCTTGTCTGCCGCGCGGCGCGCCAGCAGGCCACGGTTTTGCTTTCCGGCGTAGGCGGGGATGAGTTGTTCGCGGGGTATCGTAAACATGCCGCTCATCGCTGGGCAAGTGCGTATCGGAGAATGCCTGGTTTTCTTCGGAGCGGAATCGAATGCGGCCTGGATGCGTTGCCCAGCTTGCGAGGCACAGCCATGAAAGGGAGCGTGCGGTTGGCGAAGAAGATGGCTCGCAGCGCGTCGCTTGCTCCGGAAGAGCGCTTCATTCGAAACTGCACTTATCTCGATGGCGCCCAGAAGATGAGTCTCTATATCGCGGAGGTTCAAGATCAGCTTCGCACTTCCGACCCCGCGACTCGCCACCATTCTGGTTTTGACGCGGTGCGCGACGCCGACTTCCTCAACCAGATGCTTTATCTCGATACCAAAATATTCATGGTGAGTCTGAACCTGAACTATAACGACAAGATGAGTATGGCGTCGTCGGTGGAAGTGCGTGTTCCGTTTCTCGACCGCGAACTGGCCGAATTTGCCGCCTGGAATATTCCGCCGAACCTCAAGCTCAAGGGATTCTTCCGCCCCACCACGAAGCACATTTTCCGCCAGGCGATGCGAGACGTGTTGCCCGCCGAGGTGTTGCGGCAGCCGAAAGCTGGTTTCGCGGCTCCCGTGGACTACTGGCTGGCGAACGATTTGCGTGAGATGGTGGATGATCTGCTCTCGGAGACGAATATTCGGAAGCGCGGTTTGTTCCGCCCAGAAGTGGTGCGGCGCTTTGTTGACGAACACCGCACCGGCGCGGAGGATTGGTCGATGCAAATCTGGCAATTCCTGACTCTGGAGAACTGGATGAGAATATTTCTCGATGCCGGAGCGCAGCAGAGGACGGAAGAGTTCAGTCATACCGGCGAGGCCGCTAGCGCGTGAGTTTGCCGGGTCAGCTGAAACGCAATCTCTTGGGCGGACGCACCGATGACTGACTCCCGCGATGCTTGTGGGGCCGACGGCAAGGACAACGCCATGACCGCTCAAATCGCCAAGGCGCTGACCGAGGTGACGGGATTGCTACGAGGACCACAGCGCGTCGGTCCCTTGCTTCAGAGACTTGTCTCCGACAAATTGCGGATCACGTTCGAGCAGCGGCATCTTTACTCTTACACCAAGACTAAGCGGGCTGGCGAAGAAACGCTGAACGCATTACTGCGCTGGATACTCCACGCTCAGCGCCCCGACGGCGGCATTGCGGCATATTACAGCCTGCTCACGGGATACTCGGAATCCTATCCGGAAGTTACGGGCTACATCGTCCCAACGTTATACGATTTCGCGAGCATGACCAACGACGGGGGCGCCGTAGTGGTGGCGGAACGTGCTACGCGGTGGTTGCTTTCACTTCAAATGTCCATGGGCGCTTTTCCTGGCGGACTGCACGGCGGATTGCATGGTAGTGACGCGCAGCCATCGGTGTTTAACACAGGCCAGATTTTGCAAGGATTGGTTCGCGCTCACGTGCAGACGATCCGTCCAGAGATTGTGCAAGCCGCCGTTGCTGCCGGCGATTGGCTGCTCAAAATGCAGCTGGTGAACGGATCGTGGTCCGGACCGGGCGCTTATCAAAATGCGCCTCACACTTACTACAGCATGGTCGCTTGGTCGCTGGCTGAGTTATCCGAACGCGCTGCAGAGGATGAATATGGCCTGCCGGCAGAGAGAAATCTTGATTGGGTATTGTCACACTTCAGGCCCAGTGGTTGGATCGACGGCATCAACCTGCGGGGCCATCCTAACTATCTGCACTTTATCGCGTACGTGCTGCAGGGTGTTCTGGAGTGCGGCATCGTCCGCCGGCGCAGCGATGCGATCCAAATGGTTGCCAAGTCGGCCTGGGTGTTGCTGCGGAGGTTTGAGACCAACAAATATTTGCCGGGCACCTACGAAGCGGATTTCAAGAGCGGAGGGCAGTTTACTTGTCTTACGGGAAACGCGCAGATGTCCTGCGTCTGGCTGCGCCTGTTTGAGATGACTGACGACCTGCGCTATCTGAATGCCGCGCTTAAGATCAATGAGATGCTGAAGCAATTGATTTCAATTCGCGGACGGCAGGGAATTGATGGCGGAGTCAGCGGATCGTATCCTGTCTGGGCCCGCTACCAGCCGTTGCGCTACATAAGTTGGGGATGCAAGTTCTTCGCGGATGCGCTCATGTTGGAGCGCCGGCTGACGCGGTCTATAGAAGCACCAGCATTCGGAGCATTGCCATGCGCATCGTAGTTCTCAGCTCCAGCTTGTACAGCGAAACCGCATGCGCCATGGCAGTGCGAATGGCCAGGCTGGGGCAAGTCCCTGTAGGTGCTTTGGCGCTTTCCACTCTGAACCGCGGAACTTTGCTGCGCAAGCTTGGACAGTTGGGTGTGCGAGAAGTTGTACGCTACGCTTGCGCTAAACTGCTTCCGCAGAGCGGCCGTGGGCAGGAACGTGTGGGTAATCTCTACCTGGAGCCCTCACTCAAACAGGGAACCCAAACCTTTCGCAGCCTGCGGGAAGTAGCCTCGTTTTACGGATTTCCGGTTGCCGTCTGCCATGACCAAAATACTTCCGAATCGACGGCGCGTCTCAAAGAGTGGTCGCCCGACCTGATCATTTTCACCGGCGGTAATATTTTGCGAAAGCAAATATTGCAGGTGCCTCGTCTCGGAGTTCTCAACGTACACCTCGGCTTGCTGCCGGAGGTTCGCGGCATGAGCAGTCCGGAGTGGTCATTGCTCAACCGCGTCCCAGTCGGTATCACTATCCATTACATGGACTCTGGAATTGATACCGGTCCCGTTCTTCAAAGATATGAATTCCCCAATGTGGCCCAGTGCGAATCGCTCAACGACTTGCGCAATCGGCTCATCGCCTTCGGCGTCGAAAGAGTTGGAGAAGTGGTTGAAGGTCTCATTTGCGGCACAATGTTCGCAGCCCAGCAATCTGATCTAGATGAAGATCGTCAATTCTTCGTCATGCATGAATGGCTGCAGGCGCGGGCAGCCGAACGTCTCATGGCGAGCCGCCGCCCGACAGCCGCGGGTACGGTGCATGGGTAAGCCAATGGGTAAGATCGATACGCTGCTGCAGGTTGGCCGCACCTTCGGCATGCGCGACGGCATGCTGCGCCTGCAGTATGAACTGCAGCGCGGCAGCGGCTTACTGTCGTGGAGAATGCATTCCGTGCAGGGCTGGGATTCCTGGGAGCTAACCCAGATCGCCCCCGGTGCTCAAGCAGAAGAGATGCGAACTGCGCGCCGAAATAGTGCCCGCAGATTTTTCTTCGCCGATGCGCAGAACTTGGGGCCCAGCATCAAAAGAACGATCGGACCCGACGGCGAGAAGTCTGTTCTCGCCGAAGCGGAGCGCATCCTTGCAGGCAACCTGCCTTTCTTCGGCCAACTCTCGTACGCCTGTGATTTTCCGCCTCGATGGTTTCGCAACCCTGTCACCGGCCAAAGCGTCTCGCCTCAGCATCCGTGGACCCAGATGCGATTTGCTTCGCCCTCATACGGCGATCTGAAATTTATCCTTGAGCCCTCCAGATTCTTATTTGTCTATCCGTTAGTTCGGGCTTACGCCCTCAGCGGTGACGAGCGATTCCCGCAGGCGTTCTGGAGTGCGATTGAGGACTGGGCGCGCCAGAGTCCGCCGATGGCGGGTCCGCTGTGGATTTGCGGACAGGAGTGCTCGTTGCGCATCCTCGCGTGGTCGTTTGCGCTGTATGCTTTCATCAATTCGCCATCGACCACGAACGAGCGTACGGCTTTGCTTGTATCGATGATCGCCGCTCATGCGTGGCGCACCGCGCAGACCCTCGGCTATGCCCGCTCCCAGCGCAGCAATCACCTGATTAGCGAAGCTGTTGGGCTTTGGACGGCGGGCACTCTTTATCCGGAATTGGCAGACGCGCGAGTTTGGCGGAACCTCGGGGCGTATCTCTTGCAGGAGGCCGTTCTCGATCACATTACACCGGAAGGCGTTTCGCAGCAGCATTCCTTCAACTACCAGCGCATGATTCTGCATCTGCTGCTGTGGACGTTGCGCCTTGCCGAGATTCATTCGGCCCCGCTTCACGAGGATATTCGCGGACGCGCGCAATCCGCCTATGACTTCATCAGCCAATGGGTGGATCCGATCAGCGGACTTGCTCCAAACTACGGTTCCGACGATGGCAGCCTGATTTTTCCTCTCGCGCCCGCGGCATATCGCGATTTTCGTCCGCTCCTGCAGTTGGGTGCCGCTGTTCTAAATCGTCCCGCTTTGCGGCCGGGACCTTGGGACGAGGCTACGTTATGGTTCGGTGTCAAGCCCGCAGTCGTGCAAGAAAACGCTACGCCTCCTTCGGCAGAAACCGGATACTTCCGTTTGGGCGATCGGAATTCCTGGGCGCTGATTCGTGCCGGCCGATATGCTCGCCGGCCTTTTCAGGCAGATCAGTTGCATGTGGATTTATGGTGGCAGGGAATCAATCTGGCTCGCGATGCCGGAACGTATCTCTACAACGGACCGGCGCCGTGGAATAATGGACTCGCGGGGACTGCCGTCCATAACACTGTCACGGTCGATCATCAAGACCAGATGCGCCGGGCCGGCCGATTTCTGTGGATCGACTGGGCACAGGCGTCGGGCAAAGCTTATTCATCGAGCAAGCAGGCGTGCGCCGACCGCTTTGAAGGCGAACATGATGGCTACCGACGTTTTGGCGTGACGCATCGCCGGGCAGTTCAATGGCTAGTGGGTTCAGGCTGGATTATTGTGGATGACGTGTTAGACGACAATGATGCGACCGGCGATCATGACGTGCGTCTGCATTGGCTAGTCGCTGACTTGCCGTTCGATGTTACTGCCTCGCCTTTTCAAGTTGTGTTCGAATCGGAGCAGGCGCGGATTCGCTGGAACATTTTTGCCAGTGTTCCAGGCAGGGCAGCGGTTGTGCGAGCTGGAAACCCGGTTGCGAAGAACGCACTGCCCGAGTTCGCGGGCGAGCACACGCGCTTGCTCGGTTGGGATGCGCCCACGTATGGTGATCTTCGGCCCGCAGTTTCGCTGGTGATGCAGACTCGTTCGCAATTGCCGGTTCGATTCGTGACTGTGGTTCTTACTGACGAACGGTGCAAGCTCGAATCGCAAGGCAGCGAGATCGTCATTTTGCGTGACAAATTACGCGACGAGTCCGCGAAAGTATTTGAGTATCGCGTGAATCTTTCAGCGGGAACTGCGCCGTCTTCGGAGACCTCTTCGGAACGACAGCCGTTTCCAGTGCGTGAGTCAAAAGTATGAAACAAGTTTTCCAGGATGCCCGCAGCGCTGAAATCACGGTCGCGGATGTCCCTGCTCCCAAATTGCTGGCGGGATGCGTGCTTGTTCGCACCGCGGCTTCGCTGGTTTCCGCGGGTACGGAGCGGGCTTCCTCCGAGTTTGCGGGCAAGAACTTGCTGCAAAAAGCGAGAATGCGGCCTGATCTGGTGCGCGAAGTCCTAAGCAAGATCAGCCGTGACGGGCTGGTGGCGACAGTGTCCGCCGTGCGCAGTCGTCTCGAGCAACCGGGCGCGTTAGGTTATAGCAGCGCCGGGACTGTGGTGGCAGTAGGCGAAGGCGTCACCGGAATCAATACCGGGGATCGTGTGGCCTGTGCCGGTGCCGGACACGCCGTGCACGCTGAGTTCGCCTGTGTTCCGCGTCTGCTGATCGCGCGGATTCCTTCCGAAGCCGTCAGCTTTGACGAAGCTGCCTTCACCACGGTCGGGTCAGTGGCGCTCCACGGGATAAGGACGGCCGACGTCAAGCTGGGCGACGTTGTCGCTGTGATCGGACTCGGCCTGCTTGGTCAACTGACCGTGCAGATTCTCAAGGCGGCGGGCTGCTGCGTGCTCGGAATGGACATCTCTGCTGAGCGTGCGGACTTGGCGTTGCGTCTGGGAGCGGATGCGGTGAGCACTTCATCTTCGTCGTTTCGAGATTTATGCCTGCAACACTCTGCTGGACATGGAGCCGACTCCGTTCTCATCGCGGCGCAAACCGCCAGCAATGATCCTGTGAATCTCGCGGGAGCGGTGGCGCGCAATCGAGCCGTGGTCGTGGCCGTGGGAACCGTTGCGATGGATATTCCTCGCCGTTCCTTTTATGAGAAGGAGCTCGACTTCCGCATTTCCCGCTCCTACGGGCCTGGCCGGTATGACGCGGCGTACGAGCAAAAGGGGATCGACTATCCCATCGGCTACGTGCGTTGGACGGAAACGCGCAACATGGAAGCTTTTCTAAAACTTGTTGCGGATCGCAAACTCGATCTGCATTCGTTGATTACACATCGTTTCCCGATCACGCGGGCACACTCCGCCTATGATTTGATCACGGGAAAAACGCAAGAGGCAATCCTCGGTGTACTGCTCTCCTATCCTCAGGACGCCCCGGATACACAGCACATCAACATCGCGGTTTCAGCTCCGTCCATGGCTAGCCACA
>OBLU010001790.1_pt1 | contig 19826 bp, 19 predicted proteins | sample 1518681 | NCBI WGS metagenome assembly OBLU01 (sample SAMEA3539304, study PRJEB22396) | soil metagenome | biome: tundra; feature: field; material: soil | place: USA | collected 2010-05 | depth 0.15 m
CCAAGCGCAAGCCCGAACAATCGAAGGAAGATCGCTGGCGCTCGTTCGAGATCGCGGACATCGAGAAGCGCGACTTCAAGCTCGACAGCTTCAAATGGCTGAAGGAAGAGTCGCTGGAGGACGCCGACGACTTGCCCGAGCCGGAGGAGCTGCTGACCGAGGCGATCGAGGAGCTGGATGGAGCGGTCGCGGAGCTGAAGCAAGTATTGGCGATGTTGGAGAACGGGAACGGGGCGTGAGCGAAGACGGACTTCCGGAGGGGTGGATCGCGGCGGCCCTGGGAGATGTCGCGGATGTTCAGCTGGGGAAAATGCTCGACCGTGCGAAGAGAATTAAAGGGAAACATCTTCCTTATTTGAGAAACGCCAGCGTTCGGTGGGGCGGATTTGATTTGTCGGATCTACTGACGATGCCGTTCGAAAGCGACGAGCTTGAACGGTACTCCGTTCAGCGTGGCGACTTGCTTGTCTGCGAGGGTGGTGAGCCGGGCCGCGCGGCGGTTTGGGAAGGCGGAGTCAGTAACATCAAGTACCAGAAGGCGATTCTGAGGGTGCGTCCGGGCCCCGCCATTTCGGATCCCAGGTGGATCATGTATTCGTTGCGACACGATGCGCTTTCCGGAAACCTGGAGCAGCGCTTCACGGGCAGCACAATCAAGCACTTTCCGCGTCAGGCCGTGCTCCAGTACGAGATTCGAATCCCGCCCCTTGTCGAGCAGAAGCGGATCGTGGCAAAGCTGGAAGAGCTGTTGGCGCGCGTGAACGCCGCGCGCGAGGCGCTCGCGCGCGTGCTCGCAATCCTGAAGCGCTTCCGGCAGGCGGTCCTCGCGGCGGCGTGCGAGGGGAGGCTGACGGAGGCGTGGCGAGAAGAGCACCGGCGAGACGGCGATTGGCCCAGCGTCGTGCTCGGCTCCGTGGTGAAGGACACCAGCTACGGCTCGGCTTCGAAGTCTTCAGTGTCCGGCAAAGTTCCCGTCCTTCGGATGGGGAATATTCAAGACGGCCGCCTCGATTGGGACGACCTCGTGTATACGTCCGACCCGGCCGAGATCAAGAAGTACCGACTGTCAGCAGGAGACCTGCTTTTCAACAGGACGAACAGCCCCGAGCTTGTCGGGAAGACGGCCGTGTACCGGGGCGAACGCGACGCGATTTACGCGGGGTATCTGATCCGGGTTCGCTGCACGGACCAGCTCTTGCCGGACTACCTGAACTACTGTCTCAACGGACCGGCTGGAAAAGAATATCTGATGCAGGTGAAGACAGACGGCGTGAGCCAGTCGAACATCAACGCGAAAAAACTGGCCGCTTTCGAGTTCGGTTTGCCCGCCGTCAACGAACAGGAGGAGATCGTCCGCCGCGTCGAGGCGCTATTCAAGCTCGCCGACGCTATAGCGAAGCACGTCGCGGCGGCGACGGCCCGGGCCGAGAGGCTTACGCAGGCCATCCTCGCGAAGGCATTCCGTGGGGAACTCGTGCCCACAGAGGCGGATCTGGCCCGGCGAGGGATGATCTAGGCATGGATGTTCAGGTCGGCCAACGCTTCGGATCGTGGGAAGTCATCCAGGTTGGCCTCGGCAAGGGCGGTCAGGGGAGCATCCATAAGGTCCAGAGAGTCGAAGAGGCAGCTCTAGCTTCTGCTGCTTACGGGCTGGCCAGGGCGCTGCACGAAGCTCGCAGCTCATCCGACATGACACCCCAGACGATCCCAGCGATCAGAGCTGCCCTGCGCACCTTTCGGGTAGCCGACGACCTCCCGCTCGGCGCCCTTAAAATCCTCCACAACCCCGACGGGAAGGCCAAGGAAAGACTCACTCGCGAGGCCGACCTTTATGAAAAGCTGCGGCACCCGAACCTCCTCCCCCTGCTAGATCGAGACCTTGGGGGGACGTGGCTCGTCACTGCCTTTCAAGAACGCGGCTCACTCGCCGACGACGCTACTCGCTATCTGCGCCGTCCGGCAGCTGCACTTTCAAGCATTCGACAGCTTGTTGACGCGCTTAGAGTGCTTCACGAGAAGGACTTCACACATCGAGACGTGAAGCCAGGGAACGTATTCATTGGTGGCGACGGCGCGCTCCTTCTCGGCGACGCGGGCCTCGTCTTCCATCCCGGCAACTCCACTCTGACTAGCACCGGTGAACGCGTCGGAACATCCTATTTCATGCCTCCCGAGGCGGCAGGGGGCGGCTTGGCCCCAACCGCTGGCTGGGATATCTACTCCACCGCAAAACTCCTTTGGTGTCTTATCGCGGGCAAGATCGTGCTACCCGAGCCGCATCGCAGTCGAGGCTACAACCTCGAGGAGCTATTCCCGGACGAACCCGCGTGTGAGGCCGTCAACGTTCTTCTCGACGACTGCCTCGGATCGCGGCCAGAAGATCGGCCGATCTCTGATGCGAGTAGCCTGCTTGCCAGAATCGACAAGATCCTCGCAGCGCCTTCATCTCCACTAACGACAGAAGGTGGCGCTGTCCCGCCGGTGACTCCTAAAGGCGCGCCTGCGCCTTCGCGCCAGTCGGGTTCCTTCACTTTCCCGGACCGGTTCTCCGACCAGCGCCCCGACAAAGAGGGCGACTTGAAGGTCTGGGGCACAGTTCGGAACGTTGACACGAAGCACTTCAGGAACGTCATGATTCAGGTGCGAGTTGAACTGCGTCGAGGTGGCGGCGAGCTAGAGACCCTCGGCATCGGTACAGCAGCCCCGACACCATCCGATCTGGCGCCGGATCAGGACGGCTTCTACAGCCTCTACGTTCGCCTAAAACGGTCTCTGCCGGGTCCGTACGTCCTCACGCCCACCGCCCTTCGAGCTGTGCCCGCAGACCCGCGCCCTTTGTCGTCTTCAGCCATAGCTTCGCGAAGTGGCGAGCGGGATGCCGACCGCGCCCGGGTGGAAATCGTCTCCGACCCGCTCGTCGCAGAGATCCTGGCTGCCGCGCTCCCGGAGGGATCGCTGAACATCGTTTCCGTCGATCAGGAAGCGCAAGACTGGGTTCACGCCGGGAGAGTTACCTTCCGCTTCGACGATCCAAGCAAAACGGCGGCGTACCGCGAAGCGCTCGGACGCGCCGAACGCGACGGGCTTTTGGAGAAGAACGGGACCGCGGCGTATCGCCTGACCAGCAGTGGCTTTGAAATCGCCCGGGCCGCGGCGCCGAAGGGCGACCCCGGAAGCCCGGTGACACAAGCGATTTCTTCAACGATAAAGCCCTATTCCGTACAGCCGGGTTCGGAAAAGCAACGTCTTTTCGCGCATCTCGCAGCGGGTCATCCGAGGACTCACACAGCCAGCGAGCTCGCCGTCAACGTTGGAATCAACGAAAAGGTCGTCGCTTCCATCCTCCGAGAGTTCGGCGATCACGGGTTCGTGGAGTCGGTCGACGGACCGGAGGGTAAGGCTTTCCGGCTTTCCGCTGCGGGCCTCCCATTCGCTCAAGAGGGGCGTCCGGGGTAGGGACGTCGGGCCGGCGGTTCCGCGTTGGGAGGTCCTCGGTGACCCCGTGCCGCGGGTTTGTGCGGCCCCCCGAAGCGCCGCGCCCGCTTCCGAGGGCCTTGGACGCAACAAGCGCCGCCTGTACGCTGGCGTCGTGATCGAACTGAAGCTCAGCCCTGCAGAACGTCTCCGTTACGTTGTCGTAAACGACAGCGGCGTCATCTGCCCGCTACTCGATGCGAACGACTTCGTCAGGTACTGCGGGGAGCGAGGACTCGACATCACCGTTGATCGCCTGGAAGCCTTCGATCGGCTCGGCATCCTCCGCCCCTTCGCTCGCTTGCGACGACCCCGAATCCGAACGAAGGTCGAGAAGGGCGTCGACGGGCGGACGAAATCCCTTGGCCTCCTTGCCGAGGGCGAAACCTGGGACGGCGCGATCGAGGAAGGCCACGCGGATTTTTTCTTCGCGCCGGAGAGCGCCCTTTGGTTTCTGGACGGTGGCCATCTCTGGCACCCGGCCACGCGGCCGTTCGAGCCTTGGGATCGCACGACCCGAGATGCGTACCACCGAAGCGTTGAAGAGGTCTTCTACTCTTCGTTCCAAATCGGCGATCTCGACCGGGCGCGGCAGCGATTCACTCCCCGTATCGATGTGGAAGCCTTCGTCGCGGCAGATGCAGACGCTCTGGGCCGTCTCGCAACGAGACTCGGCGATTTCGCGAAGCGCAGCTTCGCGTCGTCCAAGGAGCATCCCTACGACGATGCCGAAGCCTTCATCCTCCAGGTACTGTCTAACCGGTATTTCCCGTCGACCCAGACGGATCGCCGTACCTTCCAGTTGAGTGTCCCGATGCGATGGCCGGAGTGGGACTGGCACGACTTCGTGAGCCGTTGGGACCCGAAATCCATCCTGACCCAGCTAGGGATCAGTGCCGATGACGTGAAGGACCTCCAGGAGCGCCTTGCGGGCAATGCGGGATTCGTTGACCCCCTCGAGTCGTGGTACGACCTAGTCGCGTTCGTCAACACAAACGAACGAAAACGCCTCAAAGGCGATGCTCGATACGCGCAAACGCTCTATGCGTCGGAGCACATGCTGCGCATGTTCTACGTGGAGCTGACCGGCGCCAAGCTCCACCCGCCCGGCGAGGGTGACGATTGGACGCGCGAGAGCTATTACGGCACCGGCGTCACCGACGACCCTCTCCAGCATCTCGAGCTCGTCGTCAACAATTACAACCTGAATCCCCGCCCTAAGTTGATCCTCCTTGTCGAGGGGGACGGAGAGGAAGAAGAGATTCCGCGCCTGTTTGAGAGGCTACTCGGGCACAAGCCGTCATTGGTCGGCGTCGAGATCAGGGGCCTCGGCGGTGTGGGCGAGTTCACCGGGCAGAAACGCCGCGACAAGTTCGGCGCCTTGGAGAAGTTTATCGACGAGCACCACCACCGTCAGACAATCGTCTTCCTCATCCTGGATAACGAGGGCCGCGTTGCTGAAGTGAAGCGGGGCCTTGTCGAAGCGCCATCAAAGCTGTTTCCAGGGAGAAAGGTCACGAAGGGCGACTACATCCGGGTATGGGAGCAGTCGATTGAATTCGACAATTTCAACGACGCCGAGCTTGCCGCGGCGCTCTCCACCGTGGCCGAAGGCCGGTACGCTTTCACGCAGGAGGAACTCGCCGAATGCAGAGCAGCGCATCTCACCGGAGGGGGCGATCCCTTAAGCCGGCTGTATCGGGCGAAGCTCGACTTTGACCTTCCGAAGCGAAAGCTCCTCAGCATCCTCGTATCCCGGATGCTCGCGAACCGTGAGAACGAATTCGATGAGAAGCACAGGGGCAAGCGACCGCTCGTTCGGGTGCTTCAAGAAGTCCTTGACCTTGCTGTGACGAATACCTGGCCGGTGACGCGGGAAGCATGGCAGGAAGACCAGCGCTCCGGCCATTTCGGTGATCCGAAATAGAGGCCGGCCCAAGTCTGCTGACAGACAGGAGAGGTTGGATCCTTCCGCGAACCGGACGTCGGGGACACCCCTAGAGCCTTTCGATGGTGCCGACCAGGTCACCCAGGGTTCTCATCGAAAACACGTTCACCGACCATCTCTGATCCAGTTTGAGGCGCCGGAGCCTGTCGCGCATCCTGGCGTCGGTCAGAACAAAGGTGGCGACGGGAAGGGCGATGGCAAGGTGACTGACATCGTGGAGGTCGCCTGTCTCTACGGGCTGGGAGCTGACCATCACGTCGGCGAAGAGTTCGGCCTCGATCTCACTTTTCGGAACATTCATGCAGTACGGGGAGTCAAGAAATCGCATGAAGCCGTCGGAATCGCAGCCGCCGGAAGATGCCCAGAGGCCGACATACGTAGCGACATCAGCGCCCTCATCGGCGCTTCAAAACGTCGCGCGAGCGCTTGAAGCTCCCGGTGGCGCGCCTGCTCGTAGCTCATTCCCGCATAGTTCTCCTTGACCTCGGTCAAGGCCGAAACGTCCATCGGCTTCATCGCCCGTGACACCATCGCGATCGGTGCGAGAAGTCCAGCAGAACTACGGTGAATCGACCCTATTGGGGAGCCTGCGATTTCATCCGGGTTCAGGTCAAACCGAGCAGTAAGTGGGATGCTCAGGTTCGTCTCACCCGCGAGGAACCCTCGCATCCCGATCGCGAGTTCGTTGTTATAGACGATCTCGCTGGTGTGCGATCTCAGCCCTCGAGTGAGGACCGCTGAAATCGTCGTGATGTCGCGTGAGTCGGGCGAACCGAGGTACTCCTCTCGCTGATTCGTCTCGAAACAGAGGAGCTTTCCCTCGTTGACTTTCTGGCGCGCGGCGTTGAGGAAACTCACGACTCGGGGGTCGCATGAACCAGGGTTGGCCAGGCCCCGCCCCGCTTCGATCAAGACGTTTGTGTCGAGCGCAAGTAGCGGTACCTGCGGCGTTTCAACGGTCAACGTCAGGCCGCCGTCAGCGGCGATGGTTTTCATTGCACCGGTACTCTACCCGGTGCCCGGGCGGCAACCGCCGAGATCCACGAGGCTCTCTTCGCTCAGCCTCCGGGTCAGGGGACAGTCGGTGGTGAGAACCCTGTCGGGAGGAAAAAAGGCTTCACTTCGCGGAGGTACCAGGTCGCGATGTTCTCGGACGGCCTGAACTTCCCGAGGACGAGTCGCGTCGCCCGGAGCATGAATGACGCGGCGAACCCGACGATCTCGGTCATCTGCGAGGAATCGCGGATAAGGCGGATGGTCGGGTCGGCCGAGGCGTCCCGTCGGGCGAAGCGCGCGTAGTCTTCAGCGTGCGACACCCGGGACCAGTGTCCGTATAGCGTGAGGTACTGCCCCTCGCTTTTCAGTCTCTTGGCAAGCTCGCGAAGATTGCTCGGGCCGCCGAAGAGGCTGAACCACTTCGGATGCCTCCCCTTCGGCGTCGAGACCCGCTGTAGTTCGGCCAGAATTGGAACGAACTCTGCCCTGCCCAGAAGTGACCGGTATTCCGCGAGCTTCGTAGCCGCCAGCGGAGCGAGTCTCGCGAAGTCGATCCTGTTCGTCGTCTCATCTGCCGCGCAGACGGTCTGGTATTTCTTTCCCTCCGCCGTTGTGCCGTCGAATCGCTCGTTAACCTGGACGCCGCTGAGGGCGTGGGCCGCCAGCCATGACAGCGCCCTTCGTTCGGATTCGCTTTCAAGGATGTACTCGATTGAAAGGCATGCCTCGTAGGCACTCCGAACGAGGGGGATGGCCGGCGCCACACAGCTTTCCGCGACAAGTACCTGAATGCCGTCCACCATTTCCAACATATGGAGATAGAGCATCAGAAGCGGCGTGTCCGCGAGATCGCCTGACGAGGAAGCCTCGCATCGCTTGAACACGCATGTGCCCTCGTTGACAAGTTCAGTGAGGAGAGCCGTTGCTGTAGCGATCTCCTTCTTTGCCGCGACTCGAGAAAGGTCTCGATTAAGAACAGTCTCCACAGCCTCGGTCGGCATAAAGTCCTCCGGGAAGGTAGCGCGCGAAAGAAAGCAGGTTCATTCGAGCAGATTCACCGCCCCGCTGGGCCTGATGATCTTGACGAAAGGCGGGACGGAGCGGTGTTTTCTAGGGCCGAACCTGAGACTTCGCGAGGTTGGCGAGGAGACGCAGGGCCTGGTTGACCGACGCCGAATCGCGAAACACCTCAGCGACATCTGGTTCCAGAGTGACGACGACAGAGCCCTTCTTGTACCGCTCGAGGTACTTCCCCCGGACGCCCTGACTGAAGTCATATTCAGCCCGCACCTCGTCCTCTGGCTCGACCTTAGCTCTGCGACTCATATTGCCTTCGTTCTTGACGTGTCGCTTGGCATACGCTGATGAGCCCGGCGGGTCACCGCCCATTCAGGATTTCTTCGAGCTTCTCCTCTGTGAGCCCCCGTTCGCGTGCCTGGCGGGCCATGTCGTTCATGACGTCGTCGAGCGAGCGAGTCGGAGCGTTCAGCGATCTCCACGCCTCCAGCCGGAGGCGGAACTCGATCCGGCGGCGCTCCTCCTCCGACGCAGCGTCCCAGGCCTTGGCGGTCTTGTCGTCGAGCTCGATCGTGATCTTTCCCGCGCTCATCCGCGCCATTTTACGACCGAGGGGATGTCACGCGGAACACGCCCGAAGCCGCGCCGCACTTCCGGCGCGGCTTCGGGCGCGACTTCGACCGCCTACTGGATCCGCGTGCACACCGCCTTGGTCTGGGTGTAAAGCTCGAAGGCGTCTTTGCCCATCTCGCGTCCCCAGCCCGACTGCTTGTAGCCGCCGAAGGGGAGCGCCGCGTCGAAGATGTTGTAGCAGTTGATCCAGACCGTCCCGGCCTTGAGCGATGCCGCCAGCGTGTGGGCTTTGGAGATGTCCTTCGTCCAGATGCCCGCCGCCAGGCCGTAAACACTGTCGTTGGCCCGAGGCGTCAGCTCTTCGGGATCGTCGAACGGAATCGCCGTCACGACCGGCCCGAAGATTTCTTCCTTCACGACCTTCATGTTTTCGGTCGTATCCACCAGCACGGTCGGCTCGACGAAGTATCCCTTGCCGCCGATCTTCTTTCCGCCGGTCACTGCCCTGGCGCCTTCGGATACGCCGCTTTCCAGATAGCTGCACACGCGCCGCAGTTGCTCCTCGGAAACCAGCGGGCCCATGCTCGTGTCAGGCTCGAGTCCCGACCCGACCTTGATCTTCTTCGCCTCGGCCGCGACTCCCTCGACCACTCGATCAAAGGCCGGGCGCTCGACGTAGAGACGCGATCCGGCGCAGCAGCACTGTCCGTGGTTGAAGAAGATGGCGCTTGCCGATCCCGCGATCGCCGAGTCCATGTCGGCGTCCTTGAAGACGACATTCGGCGACTTCCCGCCCAGCTCGAGCGAGACTTTCTTCAGGTTGCCCGCCGCCGCATGCACGATGAGCTTGCCGACCTCGGTCGAGCCGGTGAATGCCACCTTGTCGACGCCGTCATGCGCCGCGAGCGCCGCACCGGCGGTCTCTCCGTATCCGGGGACGATGTTCACCACTCCGTCCGGGAACCCGGCTTCCGTGATGAGCTGGCCCAGCAGCAGAGCGCTGAGCGGTGTCTGCTCCGCCGGCTTCAGGATGACCGTGTTTCCCGCCGCCAGCGCCGGCCCCAGCTTCCAGGCCGCCATCAGCAACGGAAAATTCCACGGGATGATTTGCCCGACCACGCCGACGGGCTCCCGCAGCGTGTATGCCAGGTACTTCGCTCCCGGCGTGTAGGGGACGGAGAGCGGGATCGTCGTCCCTTCCAGCTTGGTCGCCCATCCCGCCATGTAGCGAAACAGATCGACGGCCAGCGGGACATCCGCCGCTCGGGCGATGGCCAGCGGCTTGCCGTTGTCGAGCGACTCCAGCAACGCGAACTCTTCCATATGCGCTTCGATCAGGTCGGACAATTTCCACATCAGCCGCCCGCGTTCGGACGCACTCATGCGCGACCAGGGGCCGCTTTCGAAGGCCTTGCGCGCCGCTCGGACGGCAGCGTCGATGTCCGCACGGTCGCCTTCAGCGATCTGCGCCAGGACTTCTCCGGTGGCCGGGTTGTAGGTCGGAAAAGTCTTGCCGGACGCGGCATTCACCGACTTGCCGTCGATGAGCATCTGGCGCGGCCTGGCGATGAAGTCGCTGACTCGCGGATCAATCGTGACGGGAGAAACGGCGACGGACATAGAAACCTCCTTGAGAGATGTTCCGAGAAAAATCCTCTGCGGCAGGGTGCAAGGGGAGGAAGCCTGATCCCGTCGAGGCCGGAGGGCAATGGAGTCTCGTTCGCAACGGCCATCGGTCCCGGGCAAGCCCTCCCGCTACACTTCCGCCACCTCGGAGGTCTCATGCGCATCCCGACGCTTCTCGCCGCCCTTGCCGTCTGCTCGTCCGCGCTCGCCGCGGCCGGGCCGCCCGCGCCGGGTCCGGAGTGGTTCGCGGCGCATCGGGCGGCACTGGCCGCGAAGCTGCCGCCGGACGCGGTCGTAATCCTGCGCGCTCCGGCGGAGTCGCCGGGGAATCTCCTCGATGCCTACCGGCCGGATTCGAACGTCTGGTATCTCACGGGCTTCTCCGAGCCGGACGCGATCGCGGTTTTCCGGCCGGGCGCGGCCGAGAGCAAGCGTTACGTGCTTTTCGTCAAGCCGCGAAACTGGACCGAGGAGCGGTGGACGGGGCGGCGCGCCGGTGTCGAAGGCGCAAAGTCGGAGTACCGGGCCGACGCTGCCTATCCGGTGGCCGACTTCGAGAAAGAGCTCCGGCCGCTCTTTGCCGGGGCGAAAGCGCTCTTCTACCTCGACGCGCGCGACCGGGAGTTTCGCGAGAAGCTCATCACCGCCTGGCGGGTGCTCGCCGCAGACGGCACCGAGCCGCTCCCGGCGCTCGACGTCGCGCCCCACGTCGCTCAGATGCGCCTCGTAAAGGACGCGACGGAGATCGCGATGCTGCGCGAGGCCGCGACGCTCTCCGTCGAGGCCCACCGCGCGGCGCTCCCGCTCGCGCGGCCGGGCGTGAACGAGGGCGTCCTCAAGGCGGTGATGGTCGAGCGATGCCTCGCGGGCGGCGGCGCGCGAATGGCCTACGCGCCGATCGTGGGCTCCGGGCCGAACTCGGTGATCCTCCACTATCCGGACGCGAACCGCACGATGCAGGCGGGCGAGATGATCGTGAACGACACGGCCTGCGAGTACGGTCTCTATGCCGCCGACGTGACGCGCAGCTATCCCGTGAGCGGGACGTTCTCCTCCGAACAGCGCGCGGTTTACGACATCGTGCTCGCGGCGCAGAAGGCCGCGATCGCGAAGGCGATCGTGGGGGCGGTGCACCATGACGTCCAGGACGCGTCCCTCGCGATCGTCGTCGACGGCCTCATCAAGCTCGGGCTCGTCAAAGGGACGCGCGAGGAGGTCATCAAGTCCCGCTCTTACACGGCGTTCTTCCCGCATGGCACGTCGCACTGGCTCGGCCTCGACGTGCACGACGCGGGGAGCTACGAGTTCGCGGACCCGACGGACCGCTGGACGCGCTACTCCTCGTCCATGGCGAAGCTGAAGCCGGGCATGGTTCTCACCGTGGAGCCGGGCATCTACATCCCGGAGAAGAGCGAGGGTGTGGACCCGAAATGGTGGAACCTCGGCGTGAGGATCGAGGACGACATCCTCGTCACGGAAAAGGGGCCGGAGTGCCTGTCGTGCGCGGCGCCGAGGGAGATCGCCGAGATCGAAAAAGCGATGAAGCCGTCATCCTCCCAAAGCCGCTAACATCCCGCCCGTGCCCGGGCTCGTTCGCGTTCTCGAAGACGCCCTCGTCGACCAGATCGCCGCGGGCGAGGTCGTCGAGCGTCCCGCGTCCGCCGTCAAGGAGCTCGTGGAGAACGCGCTCGACGCCGGTGCCCGGCGCATCACCGTGGACGTGGAGGGCGGCGGCGTCGCGCGCCTCGAGGTCACGGACGACGGTTCGGGGATGTCTCCCGAGGACGCGCGGCTGGCTCTCGAGCGGCATGCGACGTCGAAGCTCCGCACCTTCGAGGATCTGACGCACATCGGCACGATGGGTTTTCGCGGCGAGGCGCTGCCCGCAATCGCGTCCGTTTCGCGCCTCGTGCTCACGACGTCGCCGGACGACTCGGGGCTCGGAACCGAAGTCGTCGCCGCACGCGGCACGCCGCCGCGCGTGTCGCCCGCGCGGCACCCGAAGGGCACGCGCGTCGTCGTGGAAGATCTCTTCGGGAACGTCCCGGCGCGCCGCAAGTTCCTGAAGAGCGCCGAGGCCGAGCTGCGCGCGGTCGTGAAGACGGTCACGGCGCTCGCTCTCTCGCGCCCCCACGTGGCGTTCACGCTGCGCGCGGGGCCGCGGCTTCTCCTCGACCTGCCCGCGGCGGACGCAGTGGCGGCACGGTTCCGCGAGGTCCTCGGGCTCGCCTACGGGGCGCGCCCCCTGGGCGTCGACTTCGCGTTCGGCGGCATGACGCTCACGGGCGCCGTCACGCCGCCCGACGCGACGTTCCCTTCGCGGGCGCACCAGTGGTTCTTCGCAAACGGCCGTTCCATCAAGGACGCGAGCGTGGCGCACGCCGTGGCGCTCGCGACGCGGGAGGTGCTGCGCTCGGACCGTCACGCCGGGTTCGCGCTGTTTCTCTCATGCGACCCGTCGCAGTGCGACGTGAACGTGCACCCGCAGAAGCTGGAGGTCCGCTTCCGAGACCCGAACGCCGTGCACACGCTCGTCCACCGCGGCCTCGTCGCGGCGCTGACCGGCGGCAAGGGGGCGGTCGCGGTGGAAGGGGAGGCGTTCGGGGACGGTTCAAGAGGAGGAAGAGAGAGAGAAAGAGAAAGAAATTTCTATGAATGGGTGCCCGGGCGAGGCGCCATGTCGGCGCTCGGCGAGACGGCGACTCGCTACGGCGCGGGCGGCGGCGCGGTCGCCGGAACGCTGCTCGAAGCGCGCGCAATCGGCCCGTCTCCCTCTTCCTATTCACAAGAAGTCTTTTCTTCTTCTCCGCTCGGCCCTCTGCGCCTTCTCGGCCAGTACAGAGATTCCTTCCTCGTGGCCGAGGGCGAGGAAGGGCTGGTCCTCATCGACCAGCACGTCGCGCACGAACGGGTGCGGTACGAGCGGTTCCTCGCGCACCTCGAGGCCGCTCAGCCCGCCTCGCAGAGTCTGCTCGCACCCGTCGTCTTCGAGGCGTCTCCGGCTGAGGCGGCGCTTCTCTCGGGCTCCGACGCGCTCCTTTCGGGCGCGGGTTTTTCGGTGTCGGAACTGTCCGGGCGCACGTTCCTCGTCTCGGCGGCGCCGCTCGACACGCCAGCGTCCTCGGTCCTCCCCGCGCTCCGCGACTACCTCGCGCGTGTCGCGGCGCTGCCCGAGGGCGCCGCTCCCTCGCCTGCGCTGCGGCGAGAGGTCCTCGCCGCTTCTCTCGCCTGCCGCGGCGCGATCACGGTGAACCACCGTCTCGCGCCGGCCGAGGCCGCGCGACTCCTCGCCGACCTCGCCTCCTGCCGCGATCCGTGGACCTGCCCGCACGGGCGGCCCATCCTTCTCACGTTCTCGCACGAGGAGCTCGAAAAACGATTTGGGCGGCGCGGATGAGCGGCGGATGAGGAACCGCAACGACCTGTTCGCGCCGAAGCTCGGAATCACGATGCCGCTCTGCGGCTTCCATTTCATCTTCTTCTTTCTCGTGAAGATGGATCCGGTGAGGACGCTCACCCTGTTCGGGTTCGATCCGCGGGCGGCGCTCGAGAGGCCCTGGACGTTCGTGACGTATCAGTTCCTGCACAGCGAGCCCTTCGGGCTCTTTTTCGGCGCGTTCATCCTCTTTATCCTCGGCTCCGCGCTGGAGGCCGAGTGGGGAACCGGCGAGTTCACGATCTTCTGGCTCGTCTCGACGCTCGGGGCGTCGCTCGCGGCGCTCGTCACCGGGAGCGCGCTCCTGTCGGGGGGCGTGCTGACGGGCGCGTCGATGCTTTTCGCGTACGCCTACCTCTTCCCGGACATGCAATTCCTGATCTTCTTCGTGATTCCGGTGAAGGTGAAATGGCTTGCGTGGCTCGCCGCCGCCGGCCTCGCGTGGGGCCTGCTGCAGGCGACGCTCGCGGGGCGGCCGGGAGCGGGCTTCGTAAGCGTGGCGGGGGCCGGGGCGGGGTTTTTGTTCTTCTGGATCCGGCACCATGGCGCCTATCGGGCGAAGGAGGCGGCGAAGACCGCGGTGGTCGCCGTGAAGACGGCTGGCGCGGTGCGCGAGGACGCGGCGCTCGAGCGCCGCAACCGCGAGCTGTTCCCGAAGGTCGAGGATCTGCGCCGGGCGATGCAGGGGGGCGGCGACCCGCCGCCTCGCCAGCGCGAATTCGCGGCCGAGCTCGCGAAGCTCGTGGTGCCCGGCGTGAACGTCTGCAAGCCCGTCGATTTCAAAGGGGATCGCGACGGGATCTGCGTGAAGTGCGAAGGATTCGCTGAGTGCTCGCTCCGCTACGTGCGGGGTCAGCCCGCCGAGATCACCGTGAAGACGCGCGCGTGAGGCGGCGACACTAGAATAGGATTAGGAAAGAGATGACCGCTTTCCTCGCACTCACGCTCGTCCTTGCGGCCCCGGCCTCGCCGATCCCGGGTATCCCATTCCCGCCGGGCGGGGAGATCGACCCGGTTTTCACGCAGGTCTTCACGGACCGCGCGGCTGCCGAGACACGGAGCGCGATCGCCCGCCTCGACGCGGACACGTCGCGGAGCGCCGCCGAAAAGGCCGAGCTGAAGAAGAGGCTCGGAAAGCTCAAGATCGCGGTCTTCACCACGGCGAAGTCGATCGACGAGACCGTGGCCGCCTACGAGCGGCAGATCTCCCAGGCGCGTTTTATCTTCGCCGAACGCAACCTCGAGGCCGACCTCAGGGATGGCATCAGGAGCGGCGCGATCCAGGCGAACGCGGCGGCGGTGGCGAAAGCCGCGGGTCGGACGGGACGATCCGCGCGGTGGAATCGCGCGGACGGCGCCCTCGAGATCGACGTGGAGGACCGCCTCATCGATCCGCGCACGGGCGCGATCCTCGACAGGACAGTGGTCCTCGTCACCTCACTAGGGGACTGAGCCCTCGCCCGAATCGGGCCGCTTGCCCTGAAAGTGGCGAAACACCTGCCACGCGCCGAAGGCGACGAGGAGGACCGGCCACCAGTCGTTCAGGAACGACAGGTCGATCGTCACGAACCGGTCGAGGAGCAGGAACCCGCCGATCAGGATCAGGAGGACGCCGGCCGTGAGACTGCCGCTCACGCGCACCGGCTCGTCGGAGCCGAGGACGTTCGCTTCGGGCCGGCCCGTCGCGTTGATCGCCTTCGCCTGGCGCGACGCGTCGATGATCGAAAAGACCATCCAGAACGGAATGGCGATGCCCGGAAACGGCCCGTGAGAGTGTCCGGCCAGCGAGATGAACAGGACCCAGATGCCGAAGAGGATTGCGGCACGCTGGTAGAGGCCGAGATACAGATGCCCCATGCCCGGAATGATTCCGAGGGCGCCCGCGGCTCCGGGGTTCTTCGGCAGCGGCGCGCTCGGCGAGAGGGGCGCCGCCGGCCCGTAAGCCACGGGCGGAGGAGGCGGTGCGGGGGCAGGATAGGAGGCGCCAGGAGTCTGTGGGTTCACGTTGGTATCGGTCATCGTATCCACCTGTCTTCAGGAACGTCGAGAGCCGTTGGAAGGTTCCGCCGTCTTCGTCGAGGCCTCCAGAGCCCCGGCGGCTCCGCTGAAGATCTTCTCGAAGACGAGCTGCGAGTAGGCGACGGCGCGGGCGCGGCCCGCGGCAAAAGCGCGGTAGACGCGGTAATCGAGGCGTTTCGTGATCGGTGCGGCCGCCCGGCCGAGAGCGCTGTCGTCGAAGCGCTGGACGGCAACGACGCGCGCGTCGGAAAGAGCGCGTTCGCCCGCGGAGGTCAGGTCGCTCGCCGCTCCACGCGCCGCCGACATCGGGTCGATGCGCAGGAGCGCGACGATGACGAACGTCGCCGCGTACGCGGCCGCGACGGCGAATCGCCAGTCGGTCACGACGGGTTTCAGCCGTCCGAAGAAGCCACGCCGCACGTTTGATGCACGTTCCTCGGCCCGATGCCGCGGGACGGCGTGCAGGCGCTGGAGGAGCGCGCGCGACGGCTCCGGGCGCGCGAGCGCTCCCGGCGTGAGGAAAGAGAGCACTTCCGACGCCTGCTGGCGTGCGCGCACGCCCTCCGGAGTCTCCGAGAGGCGGGCAAAAAACTCCGGTGAAGGTTCGGGACGAGCGAAGAACGCGAAGACCCCCGCGTGCCCCGCGACGAGCGCTGCGAGGAGCGCGCAGGCCGGGCATTCCGCCGCGTGCGGGTCGGCGGATGCGAGGGAGCGGGCGGTGGCGGCCGTCGAGGACAGAGGCCCGTCCGGAGCCCGGTCGAGCGCCTCCGCGAGGCGCTGCTCGAACGAGCGGCAGGAGGCGCTCATCGCGCGCCTCCCGTGGCCGAGCTGGTGCGCGGGCCGAACGGCGAATAGAGCGACCGTCCGTCTCCCGCGGAGGCTCCGACGCGCCCCCGCACGACGCGCGCGAGCTCGATGCGCGCGCGGTTCAGGCGCGACTTCACCGTACCGTCGGCCAGCTTCAGGAGGTCGCCGATCTCGCGGTAGTCGAGGCCGTCGAGGTCGCGCAGGATCACCACCTCGGCCAGCTCGTCAGGCAGCTCGGAGATCGCGTCGAGGAGCATCCGCACGCGCTCGCGGCGCACGGCGTCGGCCTGAGGGTCGTCGGTTGCGGGGAGAAGAGCCGAGACCGCGTCGTCGGAGAGAAAGGCGAAGCCCTTCTCCCGCTTCCTCCGCCGGTAGTGATCGATGCACAGGTTCCGCGACAGCGCCGCGATCCAGGCGAGGAGCGAGGCTTCGGTGGGCTCGTAGCGGTCGAGGTTCTGCCAGACCTTGAGGAAGCAGTCCTGGGTCAGCTCCTCGGCTTCGGCGCGGTCGTACGTCATGTGCCAGGCGATCCCGTAGACCTTCTTTCCGTAGGCGGCGACGAGGTCCACCCACGCGCCGTCATCCCCCCTCTGGCAGCGGGCGACGAGCTCGGCGTCGGGGTGAGGCGCTGACGGCATAGTCCTCAAGTCGTCGTAACGAAAAAGCGCGCGGATTGGTTCCGTCGCCGTTAAGTCTATAATCGTCAAGAGTTCCGGTTCATCGGAAGAACCGAGCTCCGGCTCCCGCTGTCTGGTAACCTGCAAGGCCCGCGAGGCGGCCAATTCCGTGGCCCCGCGGTCCGAAAGCAGGCCCCATGTCCGGAATCCGCAACATCGCGATCATCGCGCACGTCGACCATGGCAAGACCACGCTCGTGGACTGCCTGCTGAAGCAATCCGGCACGTTTCGCGCGAACGAAGCCGTCTCGGGCACCGAGCGGATCATGGACAGCAACGACCTCGAGAAAGAGCGCGGCATCACGATCCTCGCGAAAAACACGTCCATTCGCTATCACGGCACGAAGGTGAACATCGTCGATACGCCGGGTCACAGCGACTTCGGGGGTGAGGTGGAGCGCGTTCTCAAGATGGTCGACGCGGTTCTGCTGGTCGTGGACGCCGCCGAGGGCACCATGCCCCAGACGCGCTTCGTGCTCCGGAAGGCGTTTGAGCTGGGCCTCAAGCCGATCGTCGTCGTGAACAAGATCGACCGGCCGGACGCGCGGCCTCACCAGGTCATCGACGAGGTGTTCGACCTCATGGTCGACCTCGGCGCCACCGACGAGCAGCTCGACTTCCCGATCGTGTACACGTCCGCCAAGCACGGCTTCGCGCGCCGTGAGGTGGACCACACGGAGACGGACGTTCGCCCGCTCCTCGACGCGATCCTCGTGGAGGTGCCGGAGCCCGGCGGCAACCCCGCCGCCCCGCTCCAGATTCTCGTGGCTTCGCTGGACTACGACAATTACCTCGGCCGGCTCCTCATCGGCCGCATCGTGAACGGCACGGTCAAGCCGGGGCAGCAGGTCTCGGTCTGCAAGCTCGATGGCACCGTCACGAAGGCCAAAGTCGCGAAGGTCATGGCGTTCGAAGGGCTGAGACGCGTCGAAGTCGAGGAAGCGCACGCGGGCGACCTCATCGTCATTTCGGGCATCGAGGAGGTCACGATCGGCGAGACGCTGGCCGATCTCGAGAACCCCGTCGCGCTCGCGCCCATCAACGTCGACGAGCCGACCGTCTCCATGATGTTCCGCGTGAACGATTCGCCGTTCGCGGGCCGCGAGGGCAAGTACGTCACGAGCCGCAACATCGGCGAGCGCCTCCAGAAGGAGCTGCGGACGAACGTCGCGATGCGCGTGGAGGAGACCGACAGCCCCGACGCCTTCCGCGTGTCGGGCCGCGGCGAGCTGCACCTCGCGATCACCGTCGAGACGATGCGCCGCGAGGGCTTCGAGTTCGCGCTCTCGCGCCCGCAGGTCATCCTCAAGGAGATCGACGGGCGGAGCTGCGAGCCGATCGAGCATCTCGTCATCGACGTTCCCGAAACGGCGATGGGCACGGTGATTGAGAAGCTCGGCCAGCGCAAGGCCGAGATGACGAACATGACGAACCACGGCTCGGGGCGCGTGAGGATCGATTTCCATATCCCGACCCGCGGTCTTTTCGGTTACCGCAACGAGTTCCTGACGGACACGAAGGGCGAGGGCGTTCTGTACCACGTGTTCCACGGCTACGAGCCGTTCAAGGGCGACGTGACCGGCCGCGGGCGTGGCGCGCTGGTGTGCAAGGAAGCGGGGGAAACGACGGCGCATTCGCTCGAGCGGCTCGAGGAGCGCTCGACGCTGTTCCTTCCTCCCGGAGTCGAGGTCTACGGCGGGATGATCTGCGGCGAGAGCGCGCGGCCGAACGATCTCGTCGTGAACCCCTGCGTGAAGAAGCACCTCACGAACATGCGGTCGTCGACCTCGGACTTCGCGATCCGCCTCACCCCGCCGCGGCCGATGCCGCTCGAGCTCGCGATCGGATGGATCGAGGACGACGAGCTCGTCGAGGTGACGCCGAAGTCCGTGAGGCTGAGGAAGCGCATCCTCGACCATTCCATGCGCCGCGTCTCCGAGAAGCGGAGCGCGCTCGTGGAGGAAGAGGAAGAGTGAGCGCGCGCCGGACGGCCGCCGCCGTCTGCCTGCTGCTCGTGCGGCCGGCTATCGCCGCCGAAGGCCGGGCCGCGGAGGTCGCGGCCTGGTTGACAGGAGCGTTCGAAACGAATGAATCGGCCGCCGCGGACGGGACGCCAGAGGCCGTTCGGATCGTCATCGTGGCCGTGCCGAAGAGCCGGATCGCGAACGGCGCTCTCGTCCTGTATCGCGAGCAGGCGGTCGCGCCGAAGCTCGACGAGCCGTCCCAGCAGCGTTTCCTCCGCCTCGAGGAGGAGGGGGACGCCGTCCGCATTCGCGCCTTCGACCCGAAGGACCCTTTCATCGTGCGCGGCAAGTGGCGCGAGCCCTCGACGCTCGCGCTTTACGGGGTGAACGACATGCGCGAGGGGCCGGCTGCGCGATGCTCCTGAAAAAATCGGCCGACCGCTGGGAAGGCGGAACCCAGGGAACGAGCTGCCCCTCGACGAGCGGGACCGCGGCTACGATGACGTCGACCCTGATTCTGTCCCGGGACGGCTTCATTCAGTGGGATCGGGGATTCGACGAAAAAGGCCGGCAGACGTGGGGGTCCCCGGAAGGCGGCATGCGCTTCGTGAAGAAGTCGACGGAAGCGCCCGTGGACGAAAGGCTCATGGAGCGCCCGGTGGGGCGTCGCGCCGAGGGTGCAGCGGGAACTGCGGGAGCGGTTCCTGCTGCCGGCGAAGCAAGAGGGAAAGAGGGAATTTCTGCGAATGGTAAAGAGGGCTCGGACGCCAGCGCGGCCTCAATGAAAGCTGCTCTCGAGCTGCTCGGCCCACATTCACCTTCACGGCGAACCTGAAGCAGCCCTAATCCGGCGCCGCCGCCGAAGAGAGATTTTTCGCGTGGCGCCTATGATCTGTCCGTGTTTCTCACTATTCGAAGAAATGTTCTCCTTCTTCTCCTGCTCCCTCTTTCGCTAGTGGCTCTCCGCGCTGCCGCTCAGGGCGTTTCGAGCCGCCGCAGCGCGTCCGGTGTGGAGGAGCATTACGCGGAACGCGCGAGCTCGAGCATCCTCCTCGTGTACGACGGGCGGCGCCTCGAGCCAGGGCTCGAACGCATCCTCCTCTCGACGCTCGAGCGTGCCTACGCCGATCTCGCCCAGGATTTCGGCTCGGGTCCCGTCGAGAAGATCGTCGTCGTCGTGTACGCCGAGCGCGACTTTCAGGCCTCGACGCTCGCCCCCGCGTGGGCGGACGGGCTCTTCGACGGGAGGGTGCGCGTGCCGGCGCGCGGCATCACGGGCGTCACGCCGG
>OBLU010001791.1_pt1 | contig 19822 bp, 17 predicted proteins | sample 1518681 | NCBI WGS metagenome assembly OBLU01 (sample SAMEA3539304, study PRJEB22396) | soil metagenome | biome: tundra; feature: field; material: soil | place: USA | collected 2010-05 | depth 0.15 m
ACGGGCTTGTCCGATTTCAAAACATCCTGGTCGAAGTTCGCATCGGTGACTTCGACGATTCCGTTACCTGCCATTTTCTTTCTCCTGGTTGTAAACGTCGCGCTGTCGGCGAGACGCTCCATCGGGCGGCGCTGCCGGGCCTGCGATCGGTATAAGTGCGTCCCCGTCATGGGGTCCGAACCTACTATCGTAACACCGGAATTAGATGCCGGGGAGGTGGGAAGGTCGCAAAAGGAGGTTCAGGCCGAGGACCTTTGCCAGAAGCGGCATGGGACACACCAGACAAAGCATTTTCAGAAGATGCGAGTTCGGACGGCAGGATTCCGAGTGACTCCGACTTGGCGCACTTGGACGCCGAGGGTGAATCGCTGCGTGGCGAGGACCAAAATAAAAAGCGTCCTCGACTTTTCAGTCCAGGACGCCTCGGTATTAGCAGCCCTCCCCCAGAACTGCCAAACCACGAGATGGATATTAAAAGTCCCCCCATTTTGTGTAAACGTCACCTTGGTAACTTAGTTAGCGCAGAGCTAAGTTTGGGCTGACCGAAGTAACCTAGGAGGAATTGCAGGGGCACGACTGGGAAAGTCAGGGCTACTGCTTCTGCCAGGTTTGGCCGGCGTCGGCGGTGGTCCAGACTTCCGAGGTCGAGGTGGAGAGCTTGCCGTGCTGCGGGTCGGGGAATTCCAGGGTGAGAATGTCACCGGTGAGCACGGTGCCTCCCGAGGCGGGGAAGACGCGAGTCCAGTGGTTGCCGGCATCCTGCGAGTGGTAGAGGGCTCGGGCGGAGCCACCGGCCCAGACGTCTGCGCCAGCTTCTGAAACGGCCCGGAAGGTAAGCGCTGCTGCGTCGCTCTTCGAGGCCTTGCCAGCATCTTTCGCTTTCGCGCTGGAAGTCTTGGAAACCTGAAGACCCTCTGCCCTCAGCGACTGGCTCGCATTGACGTCGACAGTCTGCCAGGTGTTCCCTCGGTCGAAGGAGCGCTGCAGGGCACCAGCGGCGTTGACGGCCCAGCGGGGCTGCAGGGCGGGAGAGACGGCATCCATCTGCGCGACATCACGCCCACTTACCGGGAGTTGGTTGATCGCGTTGCTAGAGATTGTGCTTCCGATCTTGGCCGTCTCGGTCTGAAGCTGAGGTGCCGCAGCCGCAACCTCGACGGTTTCTGAGACGCTGCCGGGGCTCAATGTGAAGGCGAAGGCCTTGGGCTGATTGGCATCGTAGTTCAGGGCGAGGACGCTGGTTGTGAAACCCGGCGCCGCGGCCTCTGCCTTGTAGCTTCCCGAGGGAATGCCGGCGATGAGCCACTCGCCTCGAGTGTCGGTCACAGCGGTAGTGGGCTTTCCCTGCTTGGAGGGAGTGATCGTAACTCGAGCATTGGACACTGCGGCCCCAGAGGAATCGACCACAAAACCGCCGATCTGGCCGGGGGCTGCATGGTCTCGCAGCCTGAGGAGCGCCTGCTCCTGCGCGGTCTGGGTGGTGGGCGGCTTCGCCCTGCTGAGGGTGTCAAAGGAATACGCACTAGAGGGCGTTTGAACCGCGGGCTTGCTCTCGGCGACTTGGGCGTCGAGGTTCGCACCGTGTGTGGCGGCCACGGTCGCGGCACCCGATACGTCCACAGCCTCAGACGCTGCTGGGACGCGCCCACTCACAGGCATATCCTCGGCGTGCTGCTTCGCGAACGCCGGAGGCGCGGGAGCAGGAATCTGATTCTGGACATTGTTCTGCTGCTGGTATTGATTCAAAAGTCTCATGCCGTGAGGTAGCGGGCCGCCGACAGTCGCGCCCGCGTTGCCGCCAACAACCGCAGCCTTGGGCGGGGAGATGCGTGCCGCATGCGCCTCTCCGTGAAAGGTGTTCTTCTTCTCGACGTCAGCCACAACGGCACCGTTGACAGAATCGGCGAAGGCTGGCGTGGCGGGCTCCTGGAGTTTCTCTTGTTTCTCGGCCTTGGCGGTCGGAGCCACGAACCGATCCACTTCCTTCTTGGGTTCGTTGGCCGCGATCTCGACAGGTGCGGATTGGTTCAGAGACGAAGCCGTCGTTGCATGCTGGGCCCGCCGCTGAAATTGCAGTATCCCAAGCGATGCGACGGCGACAACCCCAGCCGCGACAAATCCCCAGCGAAGAGCGGGCCAGGTCAGCCATCCACTGGGGGATGGGCGGACGGTCGTTTGAACGGACTCAACTTCGGGTAGGGAAAGCGCCACGATGCCGCGGCAATCGCCGCAGCGGGCCAGGTGCTCGAGCACGACGGTGCGTTCGCGATCGGGCAGCGAACGTTCGGCGAAGGCCGTCAGCAGGTCCGCGTCAGGATGATTGACGGCGGGCGGTGCTGCCTGCAGGCGATCGCGCACGATTTTGGGGACGTTTTGCATTGCAGCTTCTAGCTACTAGCTCCTGGCTTCTTGCTTGCTCGGTTAAGCTCCTTGTTTGCGTCATTCAACGCGGGGTTACCTTCTCGTTAACCGTCATCCCGGACCTTCCCTTGCCCGTGCTTCTACCCTCTTCTCAGAGAACGCCGGAGGGGACGTTTCTTGCGCCAGACTGCGGCGAATATCCACCTGCAGGTCGCGAACGTCGACCTCGAGGGCCTCTTCGGCCTGGCGGCGGGACATGCCCCGGCGCCCCAGGGCTGCCACGATCTGCTTGCGCAAGGACTTAGCCAGCTTGTCGATCTTGCGGCTGATGGTCGACTCGTGGACGCCCAGCATGCGGGCAATCTCAGCCAGAGTGCGGCCATCGAGATAATACGCGCTCAGCACCGTGCGGTCCTCAGCAGAGAGCGCGGCGAGGGCCTCGTCGGTGGCCTGCGCTAAACGGTGGTCGGCCGCCGGTGGCAGCGGCTCCGGATCGGGGGCGCGGAATTGGACGCCTTCTTCCGATTCCTCGTCGAGACTTACCAGGCGCTTCGTCCGGCGGTAGCGGTTGACGTATTCCTGGGCTAGAACCGTGCGCAGCCAGCCTTCGAGGGATCCGCGTCCGGTGTAGGAAGCGAGCTTGGAGACGCGCTGCCCCTCGCGGGTATTGGTGCCGTAGAGATCGGCGTACAGGGTGTCGGCCAGTTCGCGCGCGGCGGAGTCTTCCCGCGCGATGCGCAGGGCCGAGAGATAGAGCTTTTCACGGAAACGCGTGAGAAAAATTTCCCAGGCGGCGTTGATACCGGCGGCGCAGGCGCGGGCGAGCGCGAGTTCGTCGACTCGCAGGCTCAGGAAGAACGTGCGAATTTCCGATTCGGACGTCGCCTCCGTAGCGTGCTTCGAGCCGACTTCACAGAGGATTACACAGAAGGATTCGCGGGTGAGTCCGATTTTCTCGCAGCCGCCCTTGGCGTGAAGATCCGCCAGCAGTTCGTTGACCACGGATTGCACGCCGGAGTGTGGGGTGGTGGAACTCATGTTTGGCCGAACATGTTTGGTCGAACGAGCTTAGTCGAACAGTTCTCCTTACTAACCAGGCTCGGCGGCCGACGTTAACCCTTTGCCTGCGCCGCTTTGCACTCGGCGCAGGGACAGATTTCACGCAGGAACTTCCACGAGTAGAGTCCTAAATCGTGGCTGTCGTTCCACGAAAACTTGATGGCGTACTTGCCCACGCCTTCGGCGGACAGGAGCTTGGCGTTGGGCTTGAAAATCAGCAGCGCGCCCGGAGCAGCGGTGACGGGATCGCCCGGGCGGCGTCCAGCTTTGCCGCGTTCGTCCTCGCACATCGCGCACGGACAGGCGTCGCGCAGGTACACGAAGTTATAGTGCGAGACGTGGCCGTCGTTCCACTCGATGTCGACGCCAGTACCCGTCGTGAGGTTCACCTTCACCGACTTCGGATCGGTGGCCGCGCTGGCGGCTTGGAGCGGGGACTGCATGGAGTAAGTATCGCATGAGGAGGGCGGGAGTGTTTCCCCATTTGAAGCAACAGACAGGTGATACAAAGTCGTTGTCCGCGGAGACCGGCGCTTTAGACTCTAGACGGGTCCGCGGTGCAACGGGAACACGGCACCCTGCGACCGATTTGTTTTTGGGCAACCGCCCGGGCATTGCCGAATTCGGCCAAGTTCCTGTAAAATCTAGGTTTGCCCTACAAGTATTGAAATTTCTGGGAGTCGTCATGGCACAACAATGTGATATCTGCGGCAAGAAGCCGCAGGCGGGAAACCGCATCAGCCACGCGCACAACGTCACCAAGCGGCGCTGGAACGTCAACCTGCGTCCGGTGCACGCCCGTGTGGGCGCGGCCACCAAGCGTATGCGCGTCTGCACGTCCTGCCTGCGCAGCGGCAAAGTCGTCAAGGCGTAAGAACCGCTTCACCACAGAGGACACGGAGTTCACAGAGGGAGCTTTGGCTCCCTCCTATGATCCTGTGTGTCCCCCGAACGAGGCATTTCTACTTGATCGCGACCAGCTGCACGTCGAAGATCAGCGTGGCGTTTTGCGGGATCTGCGGCGGATGTCCCGCCTCGCCGTAGGCCAGTTCGGGTGGGATACGCAGTTGACGCTTGCCGCCGACCTTCATGCCGGCGATGCCTTCGTCCCATCCCTTGATGACCTCACCCTGCCCGAGCGTAAAGTCAAAAGGCTGATTGGTGCCGACTGAGCTGTCGAACTTCTTTCCGGTGGTGAGCCATCCGGTGTAGTGGACTTTTACGTGGTCTCCCGCTTTGGCGAGGGGGCCGAGGCCTTCCTTGATGTCCCAATACTGAAGGCCGGATTCGGTTTTCACGCCGTCGCCGGTGACTTTGGTAGGAGCGTTGGTGTTGGGGCGGACGACCTGAGTAGGTTTGTGGGTGGGCGTTTGCGCGAGAGCTAGCGACGCCACGGTAATCAAAACGGCTGCAAGAATTGCGTTCTTCGTCATAGACACTCCTTCACCCATAAGACCTGCAAATCAAAATCATAAACGCCGAGAACTGCAAGCATCTTCCCTCGTGACGGGCGCGAGGGCAAGGTGCCCTCGCGACAGCCGGCAGGATGCCGGCGCTACTCCAGCGCGATGACGTCGATTTCCACCAGCACATCTTTGGGCAAGCGCGCGACCTCGACCGTGGAGCGCGCAGGTGGCGCGGTGCTGAAGTACTTGCCGTAAACAGCGTTCATGGCGGCGAAGTCCGACATGCTCTTCAAGAATACGGTCGACCGAACAACTTTTCCCAAGCCGCTGCCGGCGGCTTCCAAAATCTCGGACAGATTGCGCAGGACACGGTCGGTCTGCGCGGCAACATCTCCCGTGATGACTTGCTGGTTTGCGGGATCGATCGCAATTTGACCCGAAGTGAAGATGAATCCGTTGGCTTTGATGGCTTGAGAGTACGGGCCGATGGCTTGTGGGGCGTCTTTGGTGGAAATGATTTCGCGCATAAAGGCAGTCCTCTGTGCTCCATTTCAAAACGAATAAACCACAGAGGGCTCAGAGTAACACAGGGGAAATCCTACTGCGTTGTCATCCTGAGCGGCGTTTTCTGCCGCGAAGGATCTATGCAGGTGGCTGGGATTACATAGTTCCTTCGCTTCGCTCAGGATGACAGCTTCTGAGTCGGCGCGAAGCTTCTAGATTTTCTGCAGCCTCTGCACTTCGTGCACGCCAGGGATTTTGCGCAGGCCGGCGATGATCTGTTCGAGATGCTTCAGGTCGGCAATGTCGAGGACGACTTCCACGCTGGCCTGGCTATTCGAAGTATGCGCGGTGATGTTGCGGATGTTGCTCTTGGCGTCGCCGATCACTCCGGTGATGCTCTTCAACATGCCGAAGCGGTCGTCGCAGAAAACCGTCAGCTTCACGGGATAGGCGGTCGGAGTGCTCTCATCGCGGGCCCATTCGACATCGATCTTGCGTTCGGGCTCGTACATCAGATTGGTCACGTTGGGACAGTGGATGGAGTGCACGGCCACGCCTTTGCCGCGCGTGATGTAGCCCACGATGCTTTCTCCGCGAATCGGATTGCAACAGCGGGCGCGGTAGACCATCATGTCGCCCTGGCCGCGGACAGTGATGGCATTGTGATCGCCGAAGACCCGGCGCACGACGCTGGCGATGCCGCCGGGTTGCGATGTCAGGCCCTCGGATTCGATGTCGCCTGCAATGGAGTGCGTGGCTCCCGCCGGCAGAAGGCGCGCGAGCACCTGGCGGGCAGAATATTTTCCATAGCCGATGCCGGACATGAGGTCGTCGGCTTTGCCCAGACCGTAACCGGAAGCGACGCGCTGTAATTCTTCGTCCTTCAGTTCTTTGAGCGCGATGCGGTACTTCCGCGCTTCTTTCTCGATCAGCTTGCGTCCGATTTCAATCGCGCGCTCGCGCTGATGAACATTGAGCCAGTGCTTGATCTTATTGCGCGAGCGGGACGACTTGACCAGGCCAAGCCAGTCGCGGCTGGGCTTGTGTCCAGGCTGCGTGAGGATCTCGACAATGTCGCCGGAGTGCAGTTTGTGGCGTAGGGGCACCATGCGTCCGTTGACCTTGGCGCCGATGCAGGTGTGGCCGACCTCGGTGTGCACGCTGTAGGCGAAGTCGACGGGCGTGGCGTCGCGCGGCAGGACAACGACTTTGCCTTTGGGAGTGAACGTGTAAACCTCTTCGGGATACAGATCGACCTTCAGCGTGGAAAGAAATTCGTTGGGATCGCTGACGTCGCGCTGCCACTCGACCACCTGCCGCAACCACGCGAGGCGCTGCTCATCCTGCGCGGAGACTGGGCCGTCTTTGTATTTCCAGTGGGCGGCGATGCCTTCTTCCGCCATCTTGTGCATTTCCTCGGTGCGGATCTGGATCTCAAACGGCGTGCCGTCTTCGGTGATCACCGAGGTATGCAGTGACTGGTAGAAGTTGGGACGCGGCATGGCAATGAAATCCTTGATGCGCCCCGGGACCGGCCGCCAGAGGTTGTGAATGATGCCGAGCACGGCGTAGCAATCCTGCAGCGAACGCGTGATGACGCGCATGGCGCACAAGTCGTAGACTTGGTCGACGGAAATGCGCTGGCGCTGCAGTTTCTTGTGGATGCTGTAGAGCCGTTTGATGCGGTTTTCCACGCGCGCCTGGATGCCGGCCTCTTTCAACTTGTCGGTAATCGTCGTCTGCATCTTGGCGAGGAAAGCCTCGCCTTCTTTGCGGCGGGCATTGACGGATTTTTCCACCTGCTCGTAGCCCAGGGGATCGAGGAAGCGGAATCCCAGGTCCTCGAGTTCGCCGCGAATTTTGCCCATACCGAGACGGTGCGCGATGGGCGCGTATATTTCCAGCGTCTCTTCGGCGATCTTGTGCTGGCGGTCGGGCGGAAGGTGCTCGAGCGTGCGCATGTTGTGCAGGCGGTCGGCTAGTTTGATGAGCACCACGCGGATGTCGTCGACCATGGCCAGCATCATCTTGCGCAAATTTTCGGCCTGCTGCTCTTCTCGCGTGGCGAAATCAATTTTGCTGATCTTGGTGACGCCTTCGACGATGTGAGCCACCTGCTCGCCGAATTCCTTGCGGATGTCGACGATGGTCACCGACGTGTCTTCGACCGAATCGTGAAGCAGTCCGGCGGCCACGGCGACCGGGTCCATTTTCATTTCAGCAAGGACAAGAGCAACTTCCAAAGGATGAACCAGGTAAGGTTCGCCTGAGGCCCGCATCTGGCCTTCGTGATTCTTCAGGGAGTAGTCGTAGGCCTTCTTGATGATGGTGAGATCGTCCTGGGGACGGTTCTCCTGCATCCGCTTCATCAAGTCGCGGAACTTGGTCAGCGTGAGGGCAGTGGTAGCGATCTGTTGGCGCAAGCTCGCCATGCACGATTATAGCCCGCGAGGAAGGGGCTCCGGGCGGAGGGGACAACGGGACGCGCTGCCGATTATAGCTTGGCCGATGGAACTCCAGCTCCGTTGTGCTTGGGCGATATCCTGCAGTGCGCCGGATTCGCATTTCAGATCGTTTGAATCCTTCGAATTCCTCCCCGGTTTGGTTCGCGGTGCCGCAAGCTGATAGAGTGCAAACTGTCAGCCATGATTTCGCGAATTCTTGTCAGCGGCGTTTCCGGGCCAATCGGCACTGCCCTCCTTCCTCCTCTGAAAACCCGGGGATACGAAGTCACGCGCCTCGTTCGCGGCCTCGCCAAGGGCGGGGATCAGATCTCGTGGGATCCCGAGAAGTCGATAACGCCTGAGGCAGTTTCTGGCTTCGACGCGGTCGTCCACCTTGCGGGCGAGAGTATTGTCGGACGTTGGACGGACGAGAAGAAGCGTAAGATCCGCGACAGCCGGGTTATCGGAACGTCCGCTCTGGCGGAAGCCCTGGCGCATGCGAAGGACAAGCCGCAGGTATTCGTCTGCAGTTCGGCAGTTGGATACTACGGCGACCGCGGCAGCGAGGTCTTGACTGAGCAAAGTGCGCCGGGCATTGGGTTTCTTCCTGACGTGTGCCGCGAGTGGGAAGCAGCGACGCGGGCGGCTGTTCACGCAGGCATTCGCACCGTGCAGATGCGCACTGGCGTTGTGCTCAGCCCAAGCGGTGGCGCGCTGGGAAAGATGCTGACGCCGTTCAAGCTTGGCGTAGGCGGAAAGATCGGCGACGGGCAACAGTGGATGAGTTGGATTGACGTGCAGGACATGGTGGGCGCGATTCACCACATTCTGAAGAGCGATCTGCTGCAAGGCCCGGTGAACATGGTCGCGCCCAAGCCAGTCACGAATGCGGAATTCACCCAGACGCTGGCCGGCGTGCTCGCGCGGCCCGCGATTTTTCCTGTGCCAGCCTTCGTGGTGAAGCTTGCCTTCGGCGAAATGGGAGAAACCGTGCTCTTGGGCAGCCAGCGTGTCGAACCGACACAGTTGGTGATGAGTGGATATCCCTTTCGTTTCAGCACGCTGAGAGCGTCGCTCGAGAATCTTCTCAAAAGCTAACGCTCACCCCGGCCTGTGATGCAAATCACAGACTACAAGTCGCTGCAGTGTCACGCTGTAGCGGACTGATGAAGAAGAGATTCATCGCCGGTGTTGTACTCGCATCGCTTGCACTGTGGAGCGTACCCGTAGCTTTTGCGTCTCTGCTGCAACCCGCGTCTTCGGTGGAGCAGAAGCCGGTCGAGCCTTCTTCCAGCATGCACGATCATGATTGCTGCCCAGGAGTTCATTCGAGACTTGCCCTTCCTGCGGCGGTCATTCCTTACCCTGCCGAGGTGCCTTGCGAGCAGCACCCCTGTTGCGCGAAACAAGCGCCGCAAAGTCAGCCGGCACTGCCTGCCGCGAGCACCCGCGTGCGACCCGGTTCAGAAGGCGTGCCTGTGGTGATCTCGGAGCAGCACCGCGATGGTCGAACCCGCGCCGCCATCGAGGCTACCTGCGACAATCCCTTTCAGCTTTATTCTGTACGAAGCACAGTGCTTCGCATCTGAGTCCTTCCCTCGCGCCAGAGGCGCAATCCTTTCCAAAAGCAGACAGTTCAGGTCGTTGACGTCTGCATGCTTTTGAATCGGGCGTGAGCCCGCAACTGCGATTCATACCAATTAGGAGACTTCCATCATGCGATACAAAATGTTTGCCTTGATCCTGGCCCTGACCGTCGCGACGTGGGCCCAAACCTCAACCCAAACCACACCTGCCACACCGCAGCAAAGCACCACGCCCGCGGACAAGGCGAAGTGTGGGTGTTGTGACAAGATGGCCGCAACCGACGCGAAGGATGCACACGCCTGCTGCGCGCGTCATGACATGAAGGGCGACATGAAGGCCGCAGACGGCAAGGAGATGGCCTCGTGCTGCGCCGGGAAGGACGCGAAGTCCAGCGGCGGCAAGGATGCCATGGCCTGCATGAAGAACGACAAGGACAAGACCGCAGCTTCGTGCTGCAAAGATGATTGCAGTAAAGATAGCTGCGGCAAAGACAAGACGGCAGCCGCGTGCTGCGCCGGGAAGTGCGGCAAGGATGGCGAGAAAGGCTGCTGCTCCGGCATGAAGAGCGAGAAGACGGCCAAGAGTTGCTGCGCGAAAGAAATGCACAGCTAATTAGAACGCGTCTGCACAAGCTGTGGCCCCGGCCAGATAGCCGGGGCCATTTTTGTTCTCATCGGCGAAAGGCATCTCAGCGTGGAGCGCTTCGTTATGGCCTCGCCTCATACACCAGGTTGAACGGCGTTTGCGTCGCCCGACGGAATCGGCTGAAGCCGGCGGAATGGACAACTTTCTGCATTTGCTTCTCGCCGGCCTGAGCTCCCAGACACATCCCCACTTCCTGCGATCGGGAACAAGGCGTGCACAACAACGTCGAGAAGGAATAGTAGACGCGGCCCACCGGATTGAGATTGTCCTGCAGGTCGTCATTGGCAAATGGTTCGACGATCATCCACGACCCGTCGTCGCTCAAGGCGACCCGCACGTGCGCCGCTGCGCCCACCGGATCTCCCATGTCGTGGAGACAGTCGAACACCGCGACGAAGTCGTAACCTTTCCCGGGGAATTCCTTCGCTTTCGCAACCTCGAACGTCACACGGTCCGCTACGCCTTGACGCTTGGCAGACTCCCGCGCCGCTTCAATGGATTTATCGTGATAGTCGAATCCATAGATGTGAGACTTGGGGAAGGCTTTCGCCATCAGGATGGTGGAAGCTCCTTTCCCGCACCCTACATCAGCCACCTTGGCGCCGCGGGCGAGTTTGTCCTGCACGCCATCGAGAGCCGGGATCCACGAGCTAACGAGATTCGCCGCGTACCCGGGACGGAAGAACTTCTCGCATCCGCGAAACACGCGGTCCTCGTGCTCGCCCCAGCCCATCCCGGCACCGGAGCGAAATGCCTCGGTGATGCGCGGGACGGCGGCCAACGATCCCAGAGCGAGTTCAAAGGCGCCGGGCAAGTATGCCGGACCATCTTCGTTCGCCAAGGTGAGTGCCTGCTCTTCGGTCATGCCGAACTTGCGAGTCTCTGCGTTGTAAGTGATGTAACCGCCCGCCGCCTGGGAAGCCAGCCACTCGCGCACGTAGCGCTCGTCGGTGCGGGTGATGGCGGCCAGTTCCGCGGGTGTGAGTGGGCCGGCCGCGAGAGCCTTGTAAAGGCCAAGGCGTTCTCCGATCACAACCATGCCGGCGTGAACGGTGGCCCCCAGATCGTTGACGAACTGTCCTAAGAATTGCTCGAGTTTTTTCGTATCCACAGTCATGGGTTCCTCCAATTCGATTGAAAGTGCCGAGAACTTACTACTTCTTGCTCGGGTCGTCATCGGGATTGACATAGTTAAACTGCAAGGGCGCGCTTCCGTGGACCTGCACGATGACTTCGCCCGAGGCCATCGCGTAGTGGTGCATGTCGGGATCGAGAAAAGCGAAACTGCCGGCCGGGAATGATCCCATCTTGTCCCTGTCGAAGGTGTCTCCCATGCCGACCTTGAACGTGCCTGAGATGACCGTGACGTTTTCGCGCTGGGGATGCCAGTGCGGCGCAATTCGGTAACCGTCTGGCATTTTCAGACGCACGGTGTAGTCACCGCTGGAAGCGGCGGGGTTGCCTTCGATTACGGCGAGTTGCGCGCCCGGGGCGACGAAAGGCGGCGGCGGACCCCAGGGAATTGTTTCGGGGGTGAAGGCGTTCTTGTCGTGAGCGCCAGGATGTGCGGCGGTCGTGAAGAGCTGCCCTGCGAAGCACAACATCGCAAAGACCCCCATAACGACCAGCAGATTTCGTTTCATTAGCTTCTCCTTTGTGCACCGTGATGAGGCATCTTCCCGTGAAGTGGACAGTTGGACAACGCAGCCGGGATATTCTTTGGATATCTTCTCTATATCGTCGCAAGTTATTGATTTTTAGTGGATAATGCTCCAAATTGGGGTTCTATGGGGCACCTCAGAAAGAATACGGGCGAAGTCGAAGTCGACTTGGGACGCTACGAACTGCGGCGGTTCGGACAGCGGATCAAGATCGAGAAGAAGCCCATGGAGCTGCTCATCTTCTTGCTGGGGCGGCGCGAGCAGATGGTGTCCCGTGAAGACATCGTCAAGAAACTCTGGCGCTCCGATCTGTTTATCGACACGGAGAAAAACGTCAACAACGTTGTGCGAAAGCTTCGCACGGCCCTGGGTGATAGCGCCGACCAGCCACGCTTTCTGGAAACCGTCGTTGGAAAAGGCTACCGGTTCGTCGGCCCTGTTCGCGTGATCGATGCGCAATATCCAGCCTCTGAAACTGGGCGAACTACGGAACTCATCGACAAGAGGACCGACGCGAGCGATTGGGGCAATCGCTCGTCGATCGCAGTCCTGCCGCCGTTGCTGCTGGAGAAAGCTGGGGACGATCAGGGCCTATGTCTCGGTTTCGTGGATGCGTTGGTATCGCGTCTCGGAAATCTGCCGGGCATGGACGTGCTGCCCACCTCGGCGGTTTTGAACCTGCCTCCCGAAGCAACTCCTTCGCAAATCGCCTCTCGCCTCGGCGTCCGATTCGTGGTCCACGGAGCGTTGCAGATGTCGAAGGGGCAATGGCGACTCTCGCTGGAGATGTTTGACGCACAACTCCATCGCCCTTGCTTCACAAAGAAGTGCGACCTCGACTTGAGTCGCCTGTCCAGCGTGGACGCCGACGTTGCGCAAGGAATCAGTCGCGCGCTGAACCGGCCCACGATACCCGCGGAAGCCGACCAGCGCCAGCGCTATAGCCGCGATCCGATGGCCTATGCGGAATTCATGCGCGGCTATCGCATCACGGCGAGCGGCGATGCGTCGCAGATGGATCAGGCTAGCCATTATCTCACTAATGCAGTGACTCGCGATCCCGCGTTTGCCCTCGCCCACGCGACTCTCTCGTTCGCATGCGCAACCCGTCATTTCGAATTTGACCCCGCCAGCATATGGCTGGAGAAGGCCGAGTTCCACTGCCAGCGCGCTCTCGAAATCGACAAGAATCTTCCCGAGGGACACGTCGCGCGCGCCTTTCTGCTGTGGGGGCCGTCGAAAAACTTTCAGCATCTGGAGGCAATTGCCGATCTCAAGCGCGCTCTTTCCCTGCAGAACAACCTGCCGCATGCCTACAACCGTCTGGGTACCATCCTGGCGCATATCGGTCTGCTCGATCACTCGCGTTCGATGTTTGAGAGGGGACGTCCGTTTCAACCTCGCAAGGAGGTGAGCCCGAGCGTCGTGCAAGTTTACGTTTGGAGCCAGGATTACGACCGGGCGCGCCAGCAGATCGAGATCTGGCGGGCAGAGAGTCCCGGCAACAAGTACCCCATCTACTTCGCTCCGTTCCCTGCCATGATGACTGGGGATTGGAAAGAGGCGACCCGACTGATGGATGAAGCGTTGAGGCTCGTGCCGAGCGAACCGCTGATCGTCAGCTTACAAGCTCTGCTTCACGCTTTGATGGGGAATCGGGATGCGGCCATCGAGTGTGTTACTCATGCCTGTTCGAATCCCAGGTCTTTCGGCCACGCGCATCACACGTATTATCAGATCGCCTGCACGCTCGCCCTGACCGGAAGACGCGAGACTGCTTTTGAATGGCTGGAGCGCAGCGTGAGTACCGGCTTCGCCTGCTGGCCTTACTTCCTGAAAGATCCGTGCCTCGCGAGTTTACGCAGTCTTCCCGAGTTCGAACTATTGATCAGTGCGTTGCAGGCTAAATACCCGGACCACCTGGGTCTGCTCTAGCCGCCCGCCCGAACCGGCAACGCACAGATTGCGCCTTCCGCGAAATTCTCTGCTTCGATACCGAAGGCGTGATCGAAGCGGGCACGATAGTTCTCCCACGCTATGCCCGACGTGAGTTCCACGAGTTGGGCCTCGTTGAACTTTTCCCGCAACTTGGCAAACAGCGCGTCGGAGACTTCCACCGGAGTCCGAGTCATTCCGTCGGCGTATTCCAAAACAAGCCTTTCCAGTTCGGAAAAATTAAAATTCGAGCGGTAGTTATTGAGGTTCGCGATCTGCTCCGTCGTGATGCCGCTTGCTCTGCCCACGGCAGAGCCGATGTCAATTCAAAACGGGCATCCGACGAGCGTGGCCACGCGCAGTTCGGCGAGTCCCTTAAGCTTGGGATCGATGAGCTTGCTGCTGGCCTGCGATTGCTCCATCAGGACGTATCCCCAAAAGACTTTGGGATGATGCGCGGTCACCTGCACGGGCATAATGAGACGGCCAAGCCTGCGCTGCGTAAGAGAGTAGACGATCCCGACAAACACCCGGCGGAACAGGCCGCCCTGGTTGCGGGGAGCGCCATGGGGACCTCCTTACGAATCTAGATCGGTGCGGGGGGGAGCCTGCATCTCGTCTTGCAACTTTTGCAGCAGCTGCGCGCGCTGTTCGGTGCTCAACTCGCGCTGCAGTTCCTCCAGGGCCAGGGCCACGATGTGATAGTGGTGCGCGCCGGCAAACTTGGGATCGGCCGTGATGTTGAGCCAGAGCTGGTGCATGAGTTCGACATCCTGCGGGCGCATGCGCGGAGCATGGGGTCCAAGAGCAAACTCGCGAATGGTCCCGTCCGGAGCGCACACTTCCAGATTCAGCCGTGGACGCGGCTCGGGCAGGCGTTCCCAGGCGTCGCCAGTGAGCTTGGCCTGCTCATCGGCGGTGAGCTTGTTGGAGAGCCCGCAGACCACGCGGCTGGACTCGAGACGCTGCGCCGTCACCATGATGGCTTCGAACACATCAGTCGCGGGCACCACCAGCAGCGAGATGGGCTTGCCTTCCTTTTCGGCCACAGCTACGGCCGCCGTAAAAAGCTCCTGCTCGTAGTGGTCGAACACCTGGCTCGCCTCAAACACCGAACTACCACTGAAACTATGCTCGCGATGATACAGGCGCGCGCTCATGACCACGACATCCTGCTTGGCGGTGTTCGTGTGGCTGATGATGTGCCGGAGGTAGTAGAGATTCCGTGGGTCGCGGACCGCAACCAGCACATTGCCGGGACGCACACCCATAGCGCCGCTGCCCAGTTCCTGATTGCCGTAAACCCGGAACTGGTCGAGTTGCTCGGGCTTGCCGTGGCGCTCCTTGGTGACATGGTGCTCGGAGAGCGTAAAGATCGTGAAGAAGACCACGCTGAAGACAATGCCAGCGATCGTAGCCTCATACTTGGTGAACAGATTCACGATTGCGGTCATGAAGAGCACAGCAGAAATGATAATGAGGCCAATGGGAATTTCAGTCTTTCCGATGTGCAGATTCCCGGGCACCTTCCATGCCCGGTTGCCCGGCTCGGTGAAACGCAACACGAGCACGGCCAGGGACTTCATGGTGAAGCTCCAGATCACTCCGAAGGCATACAGCGCGGCCAACTGGTAGACGTCGCCCCGGCTCAGCACGATGGTGAGCAACTGCATGCCTACGATCAGGTTGATGATGCGATAGCTGGTGCCGTAGCGGTGGTGCGGCTTCTGAAACCAGTCCGTGAGCACGCCATCTTCGGCCACGCGGTTCAGGACGCCATTCGCGCCCACGATGGAAGTGTTCTGCGCCCCTGCGAGAATCAGCACGCCCACCAGTACGACGAAGCCGTGGAACAAGATCTTCAGGCTAGTCGGCCCCACCAGATAGACGGCGATGCCGCCGATGAGATCCGCGAAGTACTGCGGGCGGACGCCGTCCGGGATGATCATCACTGCAAAGAACGACACCAGCGAAGTGAACAGCAGGCTGTAGATAAAGATCACGAGCCCGGTCTTCTCCAGGTTCTTCAGCTTGGGATGTTCGATTTCACGGTTGACCTGAGCCAGCGTTTCCTCGCCGCTCATGGCCAGCACGGAGTGCCCGAACCCGACGAATGCAATGATCGAGATGAGAGCCTTGAACGGGAGATGCCTGAACCATGCAGTGTCCAGCCAGCCCAGCGACTCCTTGTTCAGCGGAACTACGCCGGCGTGCAGCGGGTTGGGAGGCAGTTGAACCGGGGCCCGCAAAACCGTGATCGTGCACCAGATGATCAAAATCACCACCATCACGGTGGTGATGGCCATAATCTGCAAGGCCTTCTGGCTGGACTCGTGGATGCCCTGCGTGTTCTTCCACCAAAAGTAGCCGACGATGATGATCGCCAATCCGGCAGCGAAATGGTCGTCAGAAAACTTCAGATCACGATGCAGAAATTGCAACCCAAGGTCCTTGATGAATCCTGCGAGATACTGCCCGGCAGAAACCGCGCTAATGGGACCGGTAAGGACATAGTCGAACAGCAGGGCCGACACCGAGAACTTGGCGAGCGTTCCGCCCATGGCCTCTTTGACGACGCGGTAGACGCCACCGCGCACGAACATACTGCTGGATTCGATATAGAGCGCCCGCACGGCGTAGCTGAACAGCATGACCGCGAGGATGAACCAGGGAGCGCTCTTGCCGATGACTTTCTCGGCGTCGCCGCCGGCGTAATAGGCGGACGAGGCCAGGTCCGACAAAACAATGGCGGAGGCCCGCCAGAACGAAATGAAGGTCAGCATCACCGTGGTGGCGACGAAGACCTTTACTGCCGGTTTTGTACCCTCAGGGATTGTGGCCATGCTTCAGATGAATGGCGGAAACTGCAATCAGATGAACCCATTGAAGATAGCACAGGCAGGGGCCGAACCGTTCGCTTCGGCCCAGTCAAATCTTGAATCCCACGCAATCAGCGCACAGGAACTATCACTTCGGATGAAGGGATCATTTCGCCTTCTGTTGCGCGATCCATTTGTCGGTGCGGGCTTCGAGCAGATCGAGGGGCAGCGTTCCCCCATCGAGCATCTCGTCGTGGAACTTGCGGAGATCGAACTTCGGGCCCAGCTCTTTTTGGGCGCGGTCGCGGAGTTCACGGAACTTGAGTTGCCCGAGCTTGTAGCTGAGTGCCTGCGCGGGCCACGAGATGTAGCGGTCGGTCTCGGACTGAATCGTGGGCTCATCGACGGCGCCGGACTTGCGGAAAAAGTCCACCACCTGGTCGCGGCTCCATCCCTTGGCGTGAATCCCGGTGTCAACGACTAAACGCACCGCGCGGAAGAGTTCGGACGAGAGGCGCCCGTAGTCAGAGACGGGATCCTGATAGAAGCCCACTTCTTTCCCAAGCTGCTCGGCGTAGAGTGCCCAGCCTTCGATATACGCGTTGAAGCCGAGACCGTGCAGACGGAATTTCGGCAGTCCCTGCAGTTGTTGCTGCACGGAAAGCTGCATGTGATGTCCGGGGACGCCTTCGTGGTAGGCCACGGCCTCGTCGTCGATAAGCGAGCGGTCTGCGAACTTCGAAGTGGCGACGACAACCCGGCCCGGCCGCTTGCCATCCGGCGTTCCGGTCATGTAGTGAGTAGCGGCGGCCGCCTGAAATTCCGGTATCGCCTCCACCGTGACCGGCGACTTGGGCAGCAGAGTGAACAGTTCCGCGAGCTTCGGCTCCATCTGCGCGATGTAATGGCGAAAATCGTCGAGGATCTGCTCAGCGGAGGTGGGAATGTATTTGGAATTGGTTTTCAGCGAGGCGCGGAAAGAGGCGAGGTCGGCAAAACCCTCTTTCTTGGCGATCGCAGTCATCTCAGACTCGATCCGGTCGATCTCGCGCAGTCCGAGCTGGTGGATTTCGTCCGCAGTCATGCGCGTCGTGGTACGCGCGTAAATATCATTTTCATACCGCTTCTGGCCGTCCGCGAGCGAAGTGATCGACAGCGTCGTGCGGCCCTGCGGAGCGTATTCCGTCCGGATGAAGGTGGCGAACGTTTTGTAGGCGGGCAGCACGTCGGTGTTGACGGCGTCGGTGATCTGCTGGGTCAGGCGCTTCTGATCATCCGCCGAAATGCTGGCTGGATATTTCTTGGTCGGCTGCAGAAAGGGATCGGCATCAATGATGCCCTGACACTGCGCCGGAATCTTTTCCGCAAGAAATCGCACGGGCATGAGCTTGTCTTTCATGCCGGCGTGCAGGACTTCGGTGACCTGGCTGAGAGCGCGGGGAACCTGGTGCAGCCGCGAAATGTAGTCTTCGTAATGCTTGACCGAGTCGAGCGGCACGGCGAGGGGAAGATCGGCGAGGTTGGTATGTATGCCGCTTTGCTGGTTGATCGGCATCTCATATTCTTTGAGGTCGAAATCGGCGATGCGCTGCCGCAGCACGCGAATCAGCAAGTCGTGCGAGAGCTGGTCCTGATCGGAGAACCCTTCGGTCGGGATGGCTTCAAGCCGCTGGAGAAAGGCCGCGTCGCCCTCATGACGACGCCGGATGGCTTCGGGAGAGTAGTCGGCGAGGCGGTCGTTGTAGCGGTAGTCTCCGAACGCGGTCGCCCGCTCAGGAAAGCTGCGGAGATCAGATTCGTACTGCTCATCGAAAAGAGCGTTCTGCGCTGCGAGGCGGTCGGCAAGCGGTTTGGGTCCTTGGGCAAAAGCCGAGGCGGCCGTGGCGAGCAACAGCAGGAAGGTTATGGAAGCGCGCATAGGAGGATTAGCGTAACAGAGTGAACGGGCATGCTCCAACCGGACCAGGGTCAAATAAGTGGCATGGCCTGGCTTCGTCAACTTACCGGAATGTGGCCGAAATTTCTGTCACCAATTGTCGGCAATCTCTTGCCAATTGCGGAGTAGTAATGCGACCGCATTCGTCAGGCACGGACAACACCGGCAAGAGCGGAATCTTCACACCCGAGCTTGATCCCATGGGCCGTCTAGTTGAACTCCATGGAAGATTGCTCTTGGCGGCGCGGGTTGGCTCGACGAGCGCAACGGGGAAGTAGCCGCTCACGTGGATTGCTTGATCCGGATGCGTTTCGTTCAACCCCGGCCCCAGTTCTGGACCGCAGGAAGCGGCCATATCGTTCTGCGGGTCAGTCAATCTGACAGAGAAACCGCGCCACTCGGTAAGCAGTGGCAGGTCGTGAACAGAGGGCCTGAATGCAAACTTGCCGGAATCGTCCGTCTTCACTGTTTCTGTTCGGAGCACCTCTGAGTGTCCCATACCCCCAGCGTCAACCTGCAGACAGACGCTGATCCCTCGAATTGGCTGACCTGTAACTGCGTCCACGACCGTGCCCGATATTGGTGGCACGATACGAACGAAAAGATGAACGTAAATGGTCCCCGCTAGCAGAAAAAGCGCAGCGACCAAAGCTCCCAGGTAAAACAGCCAACCATTTCTACCGCGTAAATTTCTGTTTTGAGCCGAAGCAAGCACAGCTCCACTACACACCCACGTCAATTAGAGGTCAAGGTTACGAGCAGGAGCTGGTCCTTGTCAGGCCAATTTGGGCCAAAAATCCCCATATCGCTCATTGAGGGGTTTTGAGCGCCGTCGCGCCGTTTTCGTCATTTATAATCCGCCGCGCAGTTAGCGGAGGCAACATGACCAGAACTGTTCGGTGCACGATGATCGTCGTCTTGCTTGCACCAGCGCTATTCGCCGCGCCGCCTTCTGCCGACGCGGAGAAAGTATGGTCCTTGGAAAAGGCATACTGGGAATACGTGCAGGCCAATGATTTCGGAAAGTATCGCGCCCTGTGGCACAGCGATTTTCTCGGTTGGCCGTCCGTCAGCCCTGAGCCCCTGCGGAAAGATCACATCACAGACTGGATCACAGCCCATACCAGCAAAGGCGAAACTCTCAAGTCCTACGATCTGGAACGGCTGACGACACAGGTGACGGGCGAGTTCGCCACGGTTACGTATCGTGTTCGCCTAACTTGGGCGGACAAGAATGGAGTCGGCCAGCCTTCAACAATCCGCGTCATCCATACGTGGCTGCGCAACGTTAGCGGCACCTGGCAAATCATTTCGGGTATGTCGGCACCGACCAACACAGAGGGCCACTAGAGCCGGGCAACCCAAAGACGAACATGCGGCAGTCAGGCGTCAACTGGCGATCACGGTAGGGACAACCATTACTGGTTGCCCCCCGTACAGACCCGGACGGGCGCTGATTAGCGCA
>OBLU010001792.1_pt1 | contig 19818 bp, 18 predicted proteins | sample 1518681 | NCBI WGS metagenome assembly OBLU01 (sample SAMEA3539304, study PRJEB22396) | soil metagenome | biome: tundra; feature: field; material: soil | place: USA | collected 2010-05 | depth 0.15 m
TGAAGTCGTAGTCCACCTGCTTGCGCGGCTGGTTGTAGGTCTGCTTGCGCAGCGACGTGGTGGCCTCCAGGCGGTCCTTTTTCTGGTAGTCCGAACGCAGCCGGGTGAGGGTGTTGCTGATGGTGTCGCGGGTCACCTTGCTGCCCTGCTTCAGTTTGCCCTTCTTGCGGACTTCCTGCACGGTGATTCCGGGGTCCTGGCCTTCCACGGTGACGTGGCCGACGCGCGCCTGCGGACCTATGTTGACGGTGTAGGTGACATTCACCTGGCCGCCGGCGTCGTCCGTGGTCGTCTTTGGGGCGATGGTTGCCTCGAAGTATCCGTTGCTGGCGAGCGACTGGCGCACTCCGTCGGTAGCGGTGGCAATCATGGACTGGGTGAACTCGCGGCCCGGCTGGAGTTCGGTCGCGTACTCCAGCAGCGAGGCCAGCCGCTCCTGCTTTACGCCTTCAATCGCGATGCGGCCCACATAGTAGCGCGCATCCCCTACGTAGATAAGCGCCACTCCGTCGCCCTCGCGCTCGGCATCGACGCGGATGTCGCGATATCTGCCGGTGGCGAACAGCCTGCGGATACTGGCCGTCACTTTAGCGGGGTCGAGCGGCTGGCCGGCCTGCTGCGGAAGTTGCGCCAGCAGGGGGTCCTTGGCGTCGAAGACCACGCCCTGAAAGTCGATCCGCTCGACGCGCAGACCTTTCCAGGAGGCCAGGCTCGGGGAGGGCGGGGTTGGCGAGTTTGCGGGCGGGGTGGGCACTGGGCTTTGAGCGACTGCTGCGGCGCTTGCCAGGAGTGCCGCACTCAGAATCACGATGGCGCTGACAAGTCTCAGAGCCCGCCCATGGCTGTGCGGCGACCGGAGGCACCACATCCCGTGCGGATGTTTCGCGGTCGCTCTTCCAGTCAACGCACCCAGTGGAACACGCAACAAAATTTCCCCTTCTACTCCTGCCCGAAAATACCGCCCTCAGGCCTTACTCCATCCTATGGGTCGCACACTGTTGGATGCCAAACGGTGAGCGAAATGCGGGCGCGCTGAAACGTCACGCCACAATTCCCTATACTACGAAGAACGATGCGTTTAGACGAATGCGCCGAGGCAGGGTCCCCGGCCAAGCGTAAAAAGATGCCGCAAATACCCAGCCCCATTGCCGACCCCATCACGGACAAGGACCGCTACTCGCGCCAGGTGCTGTTTGCGGGCATCGGCGAGGCCGGTCAGCAGCGGCTCGCCGCGGCGCATGTGGCAATCGTTGGTTGCGGAGCCATGGGCGCCGCCTCGGCTTCGCTGCTGGCGCGCGCCGGCATTGGGACGCTGACGCTGATCGACCGCGATTTCGTCGAGCCCTCGAACCTGCAGCGGCAGGTGCTGTTCGACGAGGCCGACGCGCTGGAAAGCCTCCCCAAAGCCGCGGCCGCCCGGCGCCACATCGGCCGGTTCAACTCCCGCGTCACGGTCCACGCGCATATCGCGGACCTCATCCCCGGCAACATCGCCGAACTGCTCTCCGGCTCGGACGAAAACGCGATCCCGCCGGTCGACATCATCCTGGACGCCACCGACAACTTCGAGACGCGCTACCTGATCAACGACTTCGCGGTACAGCAGGGCAAACCGTGGATCTATGCGGCGGCCATCGGCGCCTACGCGGCGACGATGAACATCCTGCCCCGGCCTCTCGATCCTCGAACCTCGGACCTTGAACCCGCGCTCGCAACCGCCTGCCTGGCCTGCATCTTTCCCAAGCCGCCCTCCGGCAACGTGGACACCTGCGACACGGCGGGCATTCTTTCCACCGCGGTCAACCTGGCTGCGTCGATCCAGGTCACGGAAGCGCTCAAGTTCCTTACGGGGCAGGCCCACCTGATGCGCCGGACGCTGGTGTCCTTCGACCTTTGGAACCCGGCGGGCAAGGCGAGCCTGGAGCACTCGGAGATTTCCACCGGTACCCCGCGCTCCGGCTGCGAGGTCTGCGGCCAGCGGACGTTCGCGCATCTTGCCGGCCAGAACCGCGCTCACATTACGTTGTGCGGCCGCGATTCGGTGCAGATCCACGAGCATCACCGCCCGGTCGACTTCGCCGCCATGCGGGAGCGGCTGGCCACGCACGCCGATATCCATGACCTGCGCTCGAACGACCTGCTGCTGCGCTTCCGCCGCGGCCCCTACACCCTGACGCTGTTCGCGGACGGTCGCGCCATCGTTCAGGGGACGACAGACATCACCATCGCGCGCTCGCTTTACGCCCGCTTTGTCGGGGCCTGATATCCTCGTAGACTCATCGGAAAAAAGACCTTTAGCACCAATGTCGGCGAATCAACACAACCTTTTGCACCCTCCGTACCTCCAAGGACTTAGACGGATCGATCCCGGCGCATTGCATTTAGGCTCTAAACAGGCGAGAGTCCGGCGAAACCCGTAATACCGGAGCCAAACCAAAATGAGTTGCGAAGGCCAAGTGATGACCCAAGCACCACCCGCAAAACCCAACCCTGGGCTCTTCAAACGCAATCCGCCCATCGCCGGGGAGGCTGAAGCCATCGAGGCCGCCAAGAATGGCGACGCCGAGGCGTTCTCGAAGCTTTACAACCTGCACAAACGGCGGGTCTATACCCTGTGCCTGCGCATGCTCGGCAACGTCTCCGAAGCCGAGGACATGACCCAGGAGGCGTTTCTCCACCTCTTCCGCAAGCTGGGCAGCTTCCGGGGTGAGTCGGCATTCTCGACCTGGCTGCATCGGCTGACCGTCAACCTGGTGCTGATGCAACTGCGCAAGAAGGGCTTGAACCTGGTTTCGCTGGAGGATACGATCAACCCCTCCGAGGAGGACGCGCCGAGGCGCGACTTCGGCAGCCACGACCCGGTTCTCACCGGATCGGTGGACCGCGTAGCGCTGGAGCGAGCGGTCGCCTCGCTACCCCCCGGCTACCGCATGGTCTTTGTGCTTCACGATGTCGAAGGGTTCGAGCATAATGAGATCGCCACGATGCTCGATTGCTCGACAGGCAACAGTAAGTCCCAACTCCACAAGGCCCGCCTCAGGCTTCGCGAGCTGCTTCGCCATCCCGTCGAGTCGCCCCTGCCGGACGTGAACACGGAGGCTACGAAATGAGCGAGCCCGGCGAGATCAATTTCGACACCTTGAAGCCCGAGGAATTTGAGAATTACCTGCCTGAACTCTTTGCCAGCGGAGATGGGAAGGTAAGCCAGGACCCGCGCCTGCAGAAGTTCCTCGCAGCGAATCCCGACTGCGCGGAACTGGTGAAGGACCTGGAGATAATCGCCGAAACCGCCCGCAGCCTCTTCGAGCCCGTGGAAGACCCGAGTGACGAGGTCTGGAAGAACATCCAGAGCAAACTCAAGGAAGAGAACGCGGAAATCGGCCCCGACGACGACGAAGACGACGACGAGGATGAGTCCAAGTAAGTCCATCCATTAATCGCTTGCAACCGATTTCTGCCCCGTGTAACCTCAAGTCCAGGATGAATCTGCGCTCGTTCGAGTCCGGCTACTTTACCTATCCCCGCTTTTGGTGGCGGGGAGCGGTTCAGTCGGTCGTGCGAGCAACTCTGAGATAAAACCAGCAACAAGCTTCAGAGCATCCGCAAGTTCCACTGAGCCGCGACCCAACCAAGGTCGCGGCTCTTGTTTTGTGCCTTGTGATTCCCGCAAGGAATCTGCTTCTCGCACTTGGAGTCACCGTTGTACCTTCTAAAGGAGCCGTAATGAACGTCCAGATCCTCGAACCCAACGCTACGCTAACCGCCCTGCCCGTTGACCCCTTGAGCCCACCCGCCAACCTTCGCCGCCTGGTCCTCACCGGCTTCATGGGAGCCGGCAAGACCACGGTCGGCCGCCTGCTCGCCGACCGTCTGGGCTGGGAGTTCGTCGACCTTGACACCGCCATCGAGGCTCGCGCCGGGCTTACCGTCCCGGAGATCTTCGCTACGCATGGCGAGGCCCACTTCCGCAAGCTTGAGGCGCAGGCCCTGGCCGGCGAACTGGGCCGCAAGAAGATCGTCCTCGCACTGGGCGGTGGCGCGCCTGAATCTCTGACCAACCGCCTGCTGCTGGAGCAGACCCCGGCCACCGCGACCATCTTCCTGGACGCGCCCTTCCCCACGCTATTCGACCGCTGCAGGATGCAGGCGCTGGACCCCGGCACGACGGCCCGGCCAAACCTGGCCGATCCGGTCGCCGCCGAAGCGCGCTTCGCCGCGCGGCTGCCCATCTACCGCCGGCTGGCGCACCACACCATCGACACCGCCGGTCTGACCACGGAGGAGACCGTCACCACGCTGCTCACCCGACTGCACCTGCCCCGGCCGCGGCGCCGCTAGCCTCGCGATTTCTCGCGAGCGCGGCATAGCGGCAGGTGTAAAGTGAGGCAAACGCATCTTAGTATCCAGGAGAACGCCCTGCCGCCTTCAACGTCCGCCGAGAACCAGCAACAGCAGAACGCCGTGCGCGGCCACATCCTCTTCGCGTTTGGTGTGGCGCTGGCGCTGGCGCTGGCCTGGCGTCTCCGCGACGTCCTGACGCTGATCTATGTCAGCGCGCTGTTCGCCGTGGTTTTCATGCCGATCGTCAACAGCATTATGAACTTCGAACTGCGCGGCGGCCGTCATATCTCGCGCGCCGTCGCCATCGGGCTCCTGCTGACCTTCGCGTTTCTCATCCTCGCAACCTTCCTAACAGTCGGCCTGCCGCCGGTGATTCGCGATCTGCACCAGTTCGCGAATGACTTTCCCGCCCGCGTCCCCGCCATCGTCGCCCACCTCAAGCGACTTCCCTACGCGGACCGGCTCGGCGTCGACACCATCGCGGCGAAGATCGAAAACGCGCTCTCCGCCACCGCCGAGTACCTCTTCGCCTCCTTCCCCCTGTGGATGGAGCGCATCCTCGACCTGCTGACGGCGTTCGTGCTGTGCATCTACTTCATGCTCGAAGGCGAGTACGCCTACGGCTGGTTTATGTCGCTGCTCTCGGTGGAAAGCCGCCTCCGGCTTGCGGTCACCCTCTACAAGGCCGAGATCCGCATGAGCAAATGGCTCTTCGGGCAGGGCCTGCTGATGCTGATCCTCGGCATCTGTAGCACCATCACCTTCGGCTTCCTGCACGTGCGCTACTTCTTCCTGCTCGGAGTCCTGATGGGACTGATGAACATCATCCCGATCGCCGGCGGAGTGATCACCATCCTGCTCGTCGGCCTGGTCGCGGCAATCGATTCATGGACCAAGATGGCCGGCGTTTTTATCTTCTACCTGATCTACGTCAACATTGAGAACGCCTACCTGACTCCGCGGATCATGCGCTCCAGCGTGAACCTCATGGGCCTGAGCGTCCTGATTGCCCTGATCGCCGGAACGGAACTGGCCGGCGTTGTCGGAGCCCTGGTCGCCGTCCCCACCGCCGCCCTCGTCGCCGTCCTGATGGAAGAGTACCTGGTACAAAAGGACCTGCCTCAACCCACTTCCACCAACTAGCAACGCAGTCCCTTGCTATCCTTGATTGCCATGTCCGAACTTACCTTCTCCCAATCCGAACGCCGCAACTTCGCAGTGCCGATCCTGATCGCGCTGGCCGTGCTGGGCATCGCTTTCGCCGGGATCTACCTCTACATGCCGCACCGCGTTGCCGACCTCGCCGTCACGCACACCGCGATCCTGCCGACGCACACCGTGTTCAAGACTCCGTCGAAGCTGGTCGGCGCGCAGGACGAGGTGCAGGACGACCTGTACGTGCTGGCCACCGTCCGCATCGACGATCGCCTGCACGATCCGCTCTTCATCAGCGACCTGGGTGGAACCCTGACCCTCGCGGACGATAGCGTCGTCACCACCAGCGCCATCCAGAAGGGCGATCTGGATAATGTCTACATCACGTTCCCCGCGCTGAAACCGCTGGCCAGTGCGCCGCTCGCCCGCGAGTCCGAGATCAAGCCGGGCGACCACGCCGAGGGCATGGTGCTGATCCACTTTCCCGTGACCGAGGACGTCTGGAAGCAACGCAAGTCCGCCGCGGTGAACATCGAGTTCTACCACCAGGGCACGTTGACGGTGGAAATCCCCAAACCCTGACCCGGCGATTTTCTTCAACTAGCAACTAGTGTCCTGTTTCAGAAGTTCCTGTTATAAAAGCTGTCATCCTGAGCGAGCGCAGCGAGTCGAAGGACCCCGACGATCTACGCCAACCCACAACATTCCAAACCTTTCTCCCCAATGACCCCCAGCTTTTGCTCTTACATCGGTTCTTAGCAAGGATTGGGTTACATCAATGATTTCTGGGACCGGACACTAGCAACCTGCAACTGACAACTGTCCTTATGACTCGCCGCCGCTGGATCGCCGACACCTGGTCTCCTGAAACGGGCCACCCCACTCACGCCGCCCTCACCGGCGAGCAGGCCGCTCACCTGGCCCGCGTCCTGCGCGCGCAGCCCGGCCAGGTGTTCGACGTGGTGGCGAACGGGTTTCTGCATCGCGCGGAGGTAGCTTCCGTCTCGGACGCGGAAGTGAACTTCGTCCTGCAGGAAGAGCTTGAGGCCGACGCCGCGCTGCCCATCCACCTGCTGCTGGCCGTCTTCAAGTTCGATCACTTCGAGTGGGCCATCGAGAAGGCCACCGAACTCGGCGTCGCGCGCATCACGCCTATCCTCGCGCGCCGCACGGAGAAGCACCTCGCTCTCGCCGCCGCAAAGAGAGTAGAGCGCTGGCGCCGCATCGCTCTCGAATCGGCGAAGCAATCCCGCCGCACCGACGTCCCCGAAATCGCCGAACCGATCGCGCTCGCCGCAGCTCTGGCGAGCGAAGCCGCCCCCATCCGCATCCTGCTCAGCGAAACCGAACAGACCGTCACGCTCGCCGAGGCACTGCGCACTCACGCGTCCCTCTCCGCGCAACTTCACCACGATGGGTTTGACGTTAATCATCAACCCGCCAGCCTCCGTATGGATCTGGCCATCGGTCCTGAAGGCGGCTGGACACCGGAAGAGATGTCCGCATTCACGCAGCACTCGTGGACCCATGTGACGCTCGGTCCGCGGATTCTCCGTGCGGAGACGGCCGCGATTGCAGCGATCGCCATCGCGAGTTCAGCGATACAGCAAGTCAGCGAGTCAGCGAGCTAGCCAGCAAAAGCAAGAGGCGACCGAGCCTTTCGCCCAGCCGCCCCGAACCTAGTACCTCGAACCTCGAACCTCGAACCTCGAACCTAAGAAAAAATATCCTTCATCTTGGCGAACAGGCTGCGGCTGGTCGGCGTGTTTTCCACCTGCATCGTCTCGCCCAACTGCCGCAGCAGTTCCTTCTGCTGCTTGTTCAGCTTCGACGGCGTGGCCACGCGGATCTCCACGATCAGGTCGCCCTTGCCGTGCTCGTTCAGGTGCGGCACGCCTTTGCTGCGCAGCTTGAACTCGCGTCCGCTCTGCGTGCCTTCCGGAATCTTGATGGTGGCCGGCCCTTCCAGCGTCTCGATCTGCAACTCCGTCCCCAGCGCGGCCTGCGGGAACGAGATCGGCATCACGCAGTGCAGGTCGTCGCCATCGCGCTCGAAGAACTTGTGCGGCTTCACGCTCAGCACCACGTACAGATCGCCCGATGGTCCGCCAAAGCGACCGGCCTCGCCCTCGCCCTGGTAGCGGATGCGCGTGTCCTGCTCAACCCCCGCGGGCACCTTCACCAAGATGTCGTGTTTCTTCGCCTGCAGTCCTTCGCCGCGACACGTCGTGCACGGATCGGAGATGGTCGTGCCGGTTCCGCCGCAGCGCACGCACGTCTTGGCGACGGAGAAGAATCCCTGCTGGAAGCGCACCTGCCCGCGCCCGGCGCATCCGGTGCACGTCGCCGGGGCCTTGCCGTTCGCGCTGCCCATGCCGCCGCAGCTATCGCAAGCCTCCTGCCGGCGGATGGTGATCTGCTGCTCCGTCCCGAACACGGCCTGCTCGAACTCGAGCGTCAGGTCGTAGCGCAGATCGCGCCCGCGCTGCACCCGGGACGCCCGGCGCGTGCCACCCATGTTGAACATCTCGCCGAACAGGTCGCCGAAGATGTCGCCCAAATCCTGCGCGCCGCCGAACGGATTGCCCGCAGCGGGCCCGCCACCCTGGAACGCCGCATGGCCGTAGCGATCGTACGCCGCGCGCTTCTCCGGATCGCTGAGCACCTGGTAGGCTTCGCTGCACGCCTTGAACTGCTCCTCAGCCTCGGGGTTGTTCGGATTGCGGTCCGGATGGTACTGCATCGCAAGTTTCCGGTAGCTGGTCTTCAGCTCCTGGTCGCTGGCGTCGCGGGATACTTGCAATACCTCATAAAAATCAGCCTTGATCACGTTTGCCGTCGCACTCATCTCTTAAGGAGTCCCCTGCCTGTCCTTTGTTTGTCATTCCCGAAGGGAATCTGCTTCTGTACTCGCCGTTGTTCTTTCTGACCACTTACCCCTGACCACTGCTTTACTCCGCCACCTGCGCCGCATTCACCGCGATCCGCACCAGCGCCGGCCGCAGCAACTTCTCGCGGATCTTGTAGCCGCGCCGAATCTCTTCCAGCACCTGGTGGTCCGGAAACTCCGCGGTTTCGATGCTTCCCAGCGCCTCGTGGATGCGCGGATCGAACTGCGTGCCCACCGTGTCCACCGGCTGCACATTCAGCCCGCGCAGCGCCTCTTCCATCTGCTTCAGGATCAGTTCCACGCCGGCGCGCAGTTGCTCCGCCGTGCCGTCCGCCTTCAGCGCCAGCTGGAAGTTATCCATCACACCGAGAAACGGCTCAACCGCGTTCTGCACCGCGTAATCCCGCGCGTCCGCGCGCTCCTTCATCTCGCGCCGGCGCGAGTTCTCGAACTCCGCCTGCAGCCGCGCCAGGCGATCCAGCAACTGGTCGCGCTCGCCGCGCACCTGTTCCAACTCGCTCGTCAGCGCGGCGACCGGGTCCGTGCTCTCGGCGCCCGCGTCCGTCGTCTGCGGCCCTTGCGCGCTCTCGGCCGGCAACTCCTTCTCTTCCGCTTCCTTCACCATCGTGTCCTCTGCCATACCCTCTCCGCTCCTGCCTGAACTGCCCTCTACTTCATTGTTGCCGATTCCGGCCCATCGTGCGACCCGGCCCCACTGACCACCCGGAGGATTCCCTTTATGCCTGCTCACCCGTTACTCTCCTCACACGCCGCCTGCGTCGCGGCATTTCCCTGCACCTGGTACCTTGCGCCTGGCAACTGCTCTCAGGCCGTTGGATGCAGCATCCGTTCGAATACCTGCGCAATGTAGCTCACCGCGTTCATCGTGTTCTCGTAGTGAATCCGCTTGGGCCCGATGACTCCCACTGCTCCCCGGCCATCTCCTGCCATTCGGGCCGGCGCGGCGATCAGCACCAGTCCAGCCATCTCCGGCGCGTGCTCTACCAGGTCGAAGATCACCCGCACCGACTCCTGCTTGGCGTCGATGTACGCGTCCAGCAACTCCACCAGGCGCTGCTTCGCCTCCAGCGCAGCCAGCACCTCGCGCAGCCGAGCCATATCCTCGGCGGTGCCTACGCCGCGGCCGCCGAGCAGGTTCGCGACGCCCTCGACATACACCGTCTGCACGCCTGCACTGCCTTCCGGAACCGCACCGGCCCACAACTCTTCCACCGAGGTCAGCAGCCGCTGATACTCGCTGCGCTCCCGCTCGACCAGCCGGCCAATCTCCGCGCGGACGCGCTCGATGCTCCATCCGCGAAAGTGCTCGTTTAGAAAATTCGCCGCGACCTCCAACTCCGCAGACGTGACATCCGCCGCCAACGTCAGCATGCGGTCGCGCACCAGCCCCGAGTTGGTCACCACTACAGCCAGCACCCGGCCTTTGCCCAGCCGCGAGAAGTGCACATGCTCCAGCGTGTCTCCGCCGGCCACCAGCGCCATGGCGACGCCGACGCCGCTCGAAACCATGGCCAGCACGTGGCTGGTCCGCTCCAGCATGGCATGCGTCCCGGAGATGCCGGCAAAGCTGGAATCAATCTGCGACTGGATGAGGCCGCGAGGTCCGCTGCCCAGCGATCCAAGCCTCGCCTCGCCGCTCAGCCGCTCCACGTACATGCGGAAGGCCCGCGCCGTGGGTACCCGCCCGGCAGACGTGTGCGGCTGCTCCAACAGCCCCTCGTTGGCCAGTTCGGCCATCTCGTTGCGCACCGTAGCCGAACTCAGGCCCTGGCCGCCGCCCGCCTGCACTCGCGCGATGGTCCCGGCAATGGTGCCCGAGCCAACCGGCTCGCCGGTCTGAATATAGTTCTCGACGATGGCCGTCAGGATCGCCCGTTGCCGCGCCGTTATCCGCTCCGCCTCCGCCATCCGCGTACCACCTCTGTATCCAGTTTATTCCATCCGTCAAGTCCAGCGTAACTCCAGTCCGATCTACGAGATCTCCAGAATCGGCTCGGTCGCCCCGGCGATCTCCTTAGCCCGCGCCGCCACCTTCTTCGCCACTTCGTAGAAGGGCCCGGCGATTACGCTGTCGGGCCCGGCCAGCGCCACCGGGAATCCGCGGTCGCCGCCCGAACGAATCTCCGGATCGAGTTCCACCGCCCCGAGAAACTCAAGGCCGTACTGTTGCGCGGTCCGCTCCGCCCCGCCGCTCGAAAAGATGTCGATCACCTGCTGGCAGTGCGGGCAGGTGAAGTGGCTCATGTTCTCGACGATGCCAATCACCTCGACCTTCACCTGGCCGAACATCTCAAGCGCCTTGCGCGCGTCCTGCAGGCTCACATCGCTCGGCGTCGACACCACGATCGCGCCGGTCAGCGGCACCGTCTGCACCAGCGAGATGACCACGTCGCCCGTACCCGGAGGCAGGTCGACGATCAGGAAATCCAGTTCGCCCCACTCCACCTGCTGGATGAACTGGCGGATGATCTGGTGCAGCATCGGGCCGCGCATCACCATCGGCTTGTCGCCCGGCGAAATCAGCCCCACGGAGATGAACTTCACGCCATGCGCCGTCAGCGGCCCAATGCGGTTGTCGCCCACGATGCTCGGCTGGCGCGTCTGCCCCATCATCATCGGCACATTCGGCCCGTAGATGTCGGCATCAATCAGACCGACCTTATAGCCCAGCTTGCCCAGCGCCACGGCGAGGTTCACCGCGACCGTCGTCTTGCCCACGCCGCCTTTGCCACTGCCCACCGCGACCACGTGCGCCACGCCCGGCAACGGCTGCGGCTGCGGCATCTGCTGCCCTGCTCCCATATGTCCCATGCAATCTCCTCTGCGTTATTCGCAGTTACTGACCACTTACCACTGATCCCTTACCAGCTGCTTCAAACGTGCCACCCGACTCCCAGCGACGCGCGCACATCCCTCGCCCGCTTCGTCTCCTCGGCCCGCATCTCTCTCCGCCGGCCCGCGTCCGCGAAGCGCCGCTTCTGATGCTCGGTCTCCGGGACAACACATGGAACCGGAACCGGCCGCCCCTCGCGGTCCACCGCCACATACGTCAGGTACGCCGAAGACACATGCCGCAGCGTACCTGCCCGCGCGTTCTCGACCATGGCTCGCACGCCGACCTCCATGCTGGTTCGGAACGCGCGGTTCACGCTCGCCTTCAGGATCAGCAGGTCGCCGATATGCACCGGAGCGACGAAGTCCAGGTGGTCCATCGACGCCGAAACCACGATTGACCGCGAATGGCGAACCGCAGCCACCGCGCCTACTAAATCGATGAACTGCATCAGCCGGCCGCCAAACAGGTTGCCCACAGAGTTCGAGTCCGCGGGAAAGATAATCTCGCTGCGCTCCGCCTGCGACTCCACTACCGTCCGCGACACGACCTTCTCGTCACTCATCCTTCCATTCTAAATCCCCAAAGCCAAGCGACCGCGGATGCACGCGGATATGCGCGGATCAGAGACAACGCCTGGATGAATAATAAGAGCCTGATCGAGTCTGGGCACCTACATGCCTCCTGCCCAATGTCTCTGCTCTTTAATCCGCGTTTATCCGCGTCAATCCGCGGTCGGCTGTTCGTTTCGCTAGCCGTTAGAATCATGCTATGGATAAGCTAGCCGCGCTCAACGAGATCCTTCAGCTCGACCCCGCCAACGCCTTCGCCCGCTACGGCCTCGCCATGGAACAGATCGCGCGCGGCAATCCCGAGGTCGCCCTCACCGAGTTCGCCACCTGCATCGCCGACAATCCGGACTACGTGCCCGCCTACCAGATGTCCGCGCAGACGCTGGTCACGCTGGGCCGCACCGAGGAAGCGCTGAGCCGCCTGCACGAAGGCATCGCCGCCGCCAACCGCACGCACAACCAGCACGCCCTGGCCGAGATGGAAGCCATGCGCGAGGAACTCGCCAGCCGTTAGCACAGTCCCAAATAAAAATCGGTGCCCGTCGGTGTCAATCGGTGTTAAGCTTTTCAGCTACTGACCCGGCTGCAGTCCCAGATCCGAAAGCTGCTTCGGATTCGCCTCATCGCTGGCCAGCAAATTGTGGCACACCGAGCAGTCGTTGGTAATCGTCTTGCCGTCCTTCGACGTGTGGCTGCCGTCGTGGCAGCGGAAGCATCCGGGCGACGGGTTGTGTCCCGGCGCGCTATGCCCCATGCCGTTGGGATACGTTCCCCAGGTCACCTTCATATCCGGAAAGACGTTGCGCTTGTAAATGGCGACCAGGCTGGTTGCAGCCGCATCCACGGCGCCTCGCTGGCCACTCCACACCGCCGGATACGTGGATTGATAGAAGCCCTGCAGCCCCGCCGTGATCTTCTGCGCCGCCTCATCCTGCGACTTGTAGTCCGCCTGAATCAGTTCCAGCCCTTTCTTGTGCACGAACGGAAGCCCTGGGTTCGGGCTGCCCACCTGCATCGCCTCATCGATCGCGTCCTCCGCGGTCTGGAAGGTATGGGTCGCCTGGTTGTGGCAATCCATGCAGTCCATCTGCCGCGTCACGCCCTTCACCGGCCCCTTCCAGTCGGAGCTGACAAACTGCGTAATCGAGCCGTCGGGATTGGTTTTATTCACCGCGATGATGGTCTGGTAGGTGGAGTCGGTCGCCACGTATTCATAGTGGTCCAGATGATGCCCGTGGATGCCGCTCAGGTGCGACAGCGAGTCCACTCCCCCCAGGTGCAGCGCCAGTACATTGTGCGTCACCGCGTTCTTCTCATCGTCGCCGTACATGGTCTCCACCAGCAGCTTTTCGCCCACAAAATGGGTGGGCGAATGGCACTCCTCGCAGGTGGCTCGCGCCGGCCGCAGCGCCGAGAGCGGCGCCTCAATCGGGCTCGGATAATTGTGCAGCGTCACTTCGATGAGCTGCTTGGTGCCGTTGACCTTGGCATGCACCTCCGCCGCGACTCCCGCGCCGATGTGGCATTGCACGCAGGCCACGTGCGAGTGCGGCGACACCTGGTACGCGGTCCATTGCGGAGCCATCACGTGACAGCTCGTCCCGCAGAAACTCGGCGAATCCATGTACGAGATGCCGCGATAACTCGCCGTGCCCACAATGACGAAGTTGATGAAGGTGGCGGCAAGAACAATCTCAATCCCGCGCCGGAAGACCGGGTCCTTCAGGTCGATCTCCGGATAGATGGACGGCAGTTGCCCCAGCGCCTGGAGATTCTTCCGCCGCAGCCAGATGCCGATCGGGATGAGGATGAGTCCCAGGACGAACAAGCCGGGAAGGAACAGGTCAATGACGATGCCAACGTAAGGATTATTGGAACCGGCATGCCCGAAGATAGCCACGACCCAAAAGCCAACCAACACAAAGGCCGACGCGGTCGTCACCGCTCCGCCGATCAGGCTGATCCAATTGTTTCCATAGAAGAGGACAGGGCGCAGGGCCTTCTCTACTTTGCCGAACTGAGTCATGCGAACCCTCTGATGTTGGTTATGCAGTGCCGAAGTAGCCGATCAACGTCAATACGAGAAGAACGAGCCCAATGACAATCGCGGTAAACCCAATAACTTTGGCGAAGTTCACCCACCAATATACCGGCTTGTCTCCAACGCGGGATTCGAGCTTCCCTTCCGTTGCGAGCCGCTCATACTCCAGCGTGCGCTTTTTCTGGAACTCCTCTTCCGTTTCCTTGCCCGTAAAGATCACCATGTCCATGGGAAAGCTTCCCGGCCGCAGATGCGTATTGACAAAGTGGATGGAGAAAATAAACAGGATCGCCAGCAACGCTTCCTCGCCATGGACGACCAGGACGGCGTTCAATGCCCAGCCGGGCAGAAACTTCGCGAAGAAGGGCGCGAACCACATGGCGTATCCGGAGAAACCGATGACGATCATGCCCCAGAAGACGGCCCAGTAGTCGAACTTCTCCCAGTAGGCGAAGCGGTCGAACTTCGGCTTCGGGCCGAGGCCCAGGAACCAGCGGATGTGGCCGATGAGGTCCTGAACGTCCTTCCAGTTGGCCACCATCGAGTTCGGGCCCCAGAAGATTCCCTTCTCCTTGTGGATGAATACCCGCGCCACAAGATCCTTCAGGTGATAGAGAAACGCCAGCGTCAGAACGATCGCGCAGAACTTGTGGAAGAAGAGGATGGCGCCGAAACCGCCAACCGCGCTGGCAAACTTCCGCGCCACCGCGTTATCGCTGAAGCGTAGCGGCAGACCCGTCGCCGCCAGCCCCAGGAATGACGTGAACAGGGCGGCATGCAGGTAGCGCTGGGCCAGCGTGAACCGCACATAAAACTTCTCATGGCTCGCGTTTGCGGGTTGCTCTGCGGTCACGGCATCGGTCTCGTCAGTCATGTTTTTCCTCAGCTGCCTGCTCCCGCTTCGCGCGAATGAACCACAGCAGCGTGTGCAGGGTGAAGAAGCTCAGCGTGCCCCACAGCAACATATTCATGAACAGTCGCACGTAGTACAAGGCCGGATTCAGCTTGCGATTGTGGGGATTCGCATGCGGCTGATACTGCACAAAACTGGCGTTCGCGTCCTTATGGCACCGGCCGCAGGTCTTAATCAGGTTGGCCTTGTTGACCGGCGACGCAGGGTCGGATGCGGGCAGGATGCCGTGGGCTCCGTGGCAGTCCCAGCATCGCGCCGTCTCCACGTAGCCGCCCAGCAGCCCCAGTTGCGAGTGGAATGTGTCGCGATACGTCGCCAGTTGATCCTTGTGGCACGAGCCGCAGATCGGCGTGGACTGCATGCGGAACGTGGCCTCGGTCGGCTGCAGAATCGCGTGCGCCGTGTGGCAGTCCGAACATACCGGCGCCTTGGTGTTGCCGTCCGCGACGGCCTTGCCGTGGATGCCGGCCGCGTACTCGTCCTTCACACCGCCATGGCAGGTCCCGCAGGTATTCGGGATGTTCACCCTCGACGTCGTGCTCTTCTCGTCCTTGTGACTCAGGATGTTGTGCGATCCGTGGCAGCTCATGCAGTTGGCCGCCACCAGCAGGCCTTCCTTGCTCACTGCGTAGCCGTGAATCGAATCCATGTAGGTCGCATAGACATTCTGCAGGCCGTACTTCTTCGCCAGCGCCTCGTTGGCGTGACAACTCCCGCAGGTCTTCGGAATATTCAGCGGATACACCGCGGACTTCGGATTGTCCTTGGGAAAGATCGAGTGCGCATCGCCGTGGCAGCCGGTGCACGGATGCGGATTTGTCCCGTCATGGATGCTGTCGCCGATCGCCTTCGACTGGTCGGCGTGGCAGGTGGCGCACTTCACCGGCGCCGGCTGGTCCGGATGCGGATATTCCTTGATGGAGGTGTGGCAATCGGTACAACTCAGGACGCCGTGGATGCTCGAATGAAATTTGTCGCCATCCACTCCAACGCTGTGCCCCGAAGCGTCCTGGAGAGTCTTGTCGGCGTGGCAGGAGAGGCAGTCCGTCTGAGCCCGCAGCAGGAAAGGAAAGGCGCTCAGCGCCAGAATCACACATGCTGCCGCCCACGTTCTCGAGCCCAGCGAAACTCTACATGGCCCGGTCTTCCCCGAATCCACTTTCATAACGCAACACTTCCCTGCGGGCGCGACGAACGGCCCGGTCGTGCCACAACTTCACTGCCAATATTCCTACTGCAGAACAACCGGGAAAGGTCCGCCGACATCGCGGGGAAAGAACCTGCGTGCGGAGGCGGGAAATCGTCCGCCTCCGCCGCCCACGAATCCGATCCCTCTGGAGAGAAGCTCCAGAACACGCTCTCCTGAACCAACCGAACCGGCCACAAGCCAGCCAAGCCGGTCGACTACTTCAACCCCTTCACGTACGTAATAACGTCCTTGATCTGCGCGTCGGTCAACTTGCCCGCAAACGCCGGCATCTTCCCTTTTCCAGCCTTGGTCTCCGCAATCATCTCGGCTTCCGTCAGCTTGCTCGCCTTGAACGACGGCACATTCATCGCCTTGCCCGCTGGCCCGCTCGCCGTTCCGTCCGCCGCGTGGCACATCTGGCACTTGGCTTTGTAGTTGTCCGCACCAGTCCCCTGGGCAAAGGCGGTGGTCATCGTCGAAGCCGCCATCAGGGCGACAAGTGCAATTCCGGTCTGAATCTTCACTGGCAATCTCCTTTTTCTCTACTGCGATTGAATTCTCGTTCGTGGACAGGACGAGCCCGGGTTAGAACTCGTAGTGCATCCCAATGGTTACATTATTCGAGTGGAAGTTCCTGGGCGCCGTAAATCCAGCAGGCGATCCAGTGATGGCAGTCAGACCAGCAGCAAAGCTGCTACACGGAACCACGGTCGAGTTTGCGGTTGTCGGATTGACGCTGCAAAGCGTTGCACCCGACGGGCCGCCCTCGCCGTAGCCATAGTAGTTGTACTCAGCCTTCCAAATCCATCCCGGATGAACCGTATAGGCTAGGTTCAGGTATGGAGTCTGGTACGCGGAGACCATCGAGCCGTTCACGTCGCGAGGGTCGTTGAAGAACCGGCTGCCGTTGACTGAACTGATCGTGTAACCCGCTCCCATCTGCACCTTGGTGACCGGAGTGTAAGTAAGGCCCGCCATTGCGAACTGCGTCGGCGCGTCCATGAAATCCCTGCCAAACCATGTGGCGTTACCGGAACAAAGGTTCGGTGCTCCAGTGCTGGTAACCGTGGCCGCACCCGGTATCGCCGGCATTGCTGGCGTCGTCGTCGTGGCCGCCAACGCGCCGTTGCTGAAGCAAATATTGGTTGCAGCATACACATCGCTGTAGGAGTAATTGAAATCAACCGAATATTTCTCGTTCGGCGCCAGGCTCACGCCAACGCTGCCGATTCGGTTGTGGTCGACATGCATGATTGGGCCGTTGTAGTTTGCATCGCCCGCGCCCACGACATCCTGATTGTTGTTCGTGTTATTGTGCCGCTCGCGGTCGCTGAACGATCCCGAGATGGTCGCCCAGCCCTTCGGCTTGTAAAGCGTGTGCACCCGGAACGTCTTGAATTGCCTCTGGCCAACCGCCGTGAACGCGTTGTCTGCGTAGCCAAGTTCCGCCGACCCGTTCAGGTTCCAGTTTTTCGCGGGATGAAGTGCAGCAGTGAATACTCCGGCATTCTCGTTGATGGTGATCGTTCCGTTGACCGGATCATTCGGCACTAGCGGGATCGGCCCCTGGTGCGGAACGCCTTGCCCGATGTTGCGGTTGCTGTAACGGTATGTCAGGGAGAACTGCGCGCGCGCCGAAGGATCCCAGCTCGCCGTCAGATTGTTGATGAAGTATTCCTGGCCATAGTAGTTGTAGGTCTGGGTGCCGTTGATGCCGTGGGGCAGAGAGGCCGTTCCCGTAACCAGTGTGCCGCCGTAGTTGATGGTCGCGTTACCCGCGCCCGCCGGAGTCGCCAGCGCGGTCTGCGGAGGAATGATCGAGGAGCCCGGTTCGTGAGTGCTCGAATAAGTCGCCTGGTCGGCGATCGTCACTTCCGGAGAAGCATGATAGATCACGCCAAGATCGGCGCCAATCACCGTGTGCTGTACCGTAGCGTTGCCGCCCGTCCAGATAACCGAGCGGTTGGCGGGACCGTTCGTGCCAGTCGTTGTGGTCAGCCCTTGCGCGTTCTCATAATAGTTATTGAGGTCCGACCTGCCCCGGGTATAGTGAACATTCCCGTTGACGTCAAAGTTCTTGATTGCCGCAGTCCGTATCCGGATTGTCTCCGTCGGAGTCCAGTTGCGCGTGGGCTGCGTACGGATGTAGCTGGTTACCGCGGAGCACGCGGCATTGATGACCGGCAGACCTCCGGGCGTATTCGTGGGCGACAGAATTGTGTAGACCGACGAGCTCGTGTAGCTGCCCGGGCTGACCGTATTCATGCTGCCCGTGTTGCAGGCAGCGATGCCGTAAGCCACGAAGGCGGTGTAGTTGCCCAGGTAGACTGGCCTCCCGTCCGCTTCCTGCGCCTGGAATCCATTCGGATTTAACCTGAAGGACGTGTCCGACTTGTAGTGATTGGCCTGCATTTCGAAGGTGATCTTGGTGTCCGTCCGTGGCTTCCAGTCGATCGCGCCCAGATAATCGTCGCTGCCATTGCGCTCGTACTGCTCCAGTAGCGCGTTGTACTTCAGGATCGTGTACGAGGGGCTCAGCGTCGGCCCTTCCATGGTGTAGTGCGAGTAGGCAAGCCTGCCGGTGACCGTGGAAAGCGGCGCAATCGTGAGGTTCGTGTCCGTCATCCGGCGCACAATGTTGAACATCACCGGAGACTGGTTCACCTGCGGCTGAAAATACGTGCCGACTGGCGCATTCGATGGCCCGATGGGCGTCGGAAGCCCAGAGGGAATGTTCGGGTTGCCCAGTAGATCGTAGTCGGAATAAAGGCGGGCGCGCCGGGCGGTCCCCGAGAACTCGTACAACTTACCCTTGGAGAAGTCCAGCTTGGCGAAGTTGATCGGATCGCCGCCAAACCCGTTGCTGAACGCGGTCAGATCATCCAGTAGCCCGTGCTTGGTGCCGGGAAGGGCATGCATCGTAAACGTCTGCCCCAGCACGCGCGGCCCGGTATGAATATTGACCAGCGTGTCATACATGGAGCCGCTGCCCGATCGGCTCACCATGTGGCCGCCCAGGTCCGCGGTATTGTGGATCGCGTACCCGTTTTGCACTGCCCCTGCCGGCGCCTGGTCAGCCTGCGCCAAGGCCCGCCCACTCAGTACCAGTAAGAGTGCAACTCCAACGCCCCCGCAGATACGCTTTACCGCACGAGTGGAGTCTGTCTTGGGCAGCCACGAAATCCAGCCTAACTTCATCATCTCAAGCCTCACTTGAACAACATTCCTATACTTCACTTCTCTTACTGCGGAGCCTTGGCCGCGCCGCCCGATACTGGCTGGGCGACGCGACAAACTGCATTACCGGACAAATGCCTGACTGGCATTTGAACCGTGAATCATGGTGTGGCAGGTTATGCAGGGCGTCACTGTCGTTGAACCAGCGTCCAATCCGTGTACCCCGCCTGCCGACAGCGGACTGTGGCATTGATTGCACAGCGTCGCAATCGAAGGCATGTTCAGCAGACGCGGGTTTTGCGAACCGTGCGGCGTATGGCAGGTCACGCAGCCCTCGGCCCTCACCGGAGCATGCTCGAACACAAAAGGTCCGCGCACGTCGGTGTGGCACTTGGTGCAGATCTGATTCTGGTCTTCCGTGGACTTCAAATTGTTCGCCAGGAACGTGCCGTGCACATCGTGACAGTCGCTGCACTTCACCAGCCCCTCATTCACCTTGTGGTGAATCGGCATGTTGAACTGCGCCTTCTGGTCGGCGTGGCACTGGTAGCAGAGCTTCGGCTGAGACGCCTTCAAAAGCTTCGCCTCCGTGTCACCGGCGTGAATGCTGTGGCAACTCGTGCAACCCACCCCGGCCTTGGCATGGGGCGAGCGCTCGAAGTTCGGATGCGTGTTGGCGTGGCAGC
>OBLU010001794.1_pt1 | contig 19797 bp, 14 predicted proteins | sample 1518681 | NCBI WGS metagenome assembly OBLU01 (sample SAMEA3539304, study PRJEB22396) | soil metagenome | biome: tundra; feature: field; material: soil | place: USA | collected 2010-05 | depth 0.15 m
GCCTCGTTTGCGGACAAGTTCCGCGCCCTATGGCCAGGTATTTCAGATTCTGCTCGACGGGACCCATCCGCTTTGGGCGTCGAAGCCTGACATCCTTGTCGTTTGGACGGCTCCGAACCTGACACTTCCTTCTGTCGCGAGATTGCTCCGTTTCGAATTCGAATCAGCGGCGGCCGAACACGAGGCTGCACTGCGCGAAGTAGCGCAATTCGCAGACGCAGTGATCAAGGCGGCCAAACGAGTCGGTCTCGTGCTCGTGCCGACATGGATTTTGCCGACGCACGAGAGATGGATTCAGACGCTGACATGGCGCCACGGAGTGGGCCTTTCGAATCTCGTGGCAAGAGCCAACCTGATGCTTGCCGAAAAATTTGCGGCAGAACAGAATGTCGTCTTGCTCGATGCGGGCTATTGGCAGGCCAGCTTATCCAGGTCGGCCTACGATCCGCGCATGTATGCAGTGGCCAAGATTCTCTACTCGCAGGTCTTGTTTGAGAAGGCCGCTGCAGAGATGAAAGCGGTAATTGCCGGGTCTTTGGGGCGAGCGAAAAAGGTGATTATCTGCGACCTGGACAACACGCTGTGGGGCGGAGTGGTTGGCGATGACGGCCCGCAGAATATCAAGCTCGGAGGCCCTGATCCGTTGGGAGAGTGCTTTCATGCGTTCCAGGCGGGCCTCAAGGGATTGCGGTCACGGGGCATCTTGCTCGCCGTATGCAGCAAAAATAACGAGGAGCTCGCGCTTTCGGTCATCGACGAACATCCGGCGATGGTGCTGCGCAAGAGCGACTTCGTAACGTGGCGAATCAATTGGAAGGATAAGGCGGAGAACCTGCTGGGGATTGCAGAAGATCTGAACCTGGGGCTTGATTCGTTCGTGTTCCTGGACGATAGTCCCCAGGAGCGGGACCAGGTGAGACAACTCTTGCCTCAGGTGTTTACGCCGGATTTGCCGCAATCCCCATCCGAGTACGCACCGTTCCTCGCTTCGCTGAATTGCTTCGAGACGTCCAATCTGGGCAAGGAGGATCTGGGGCGGACGCAGATGTACCAGGCTGAACGCGGACGCAAAGAAGCCCTGGAACTCAGCGGAGGAGTTGAGGACTGGTTGGGTTCCCTTGAGATTAAGGTGGAGGCGGCACCCCTAAGGCGCGAAAGCCTACCGCGGGCAGCGCAATTGCTCAACAAAACGAACCAGTTCAATTTGACGCTTCGCCGGCTTGATGAAAAGAGCTTCTGGGATTGGGCGGAGAACCCGGAACATTCCATCTACACCTTCAACGTGTCGGATCGTTTTGGGGATTTTGGGCTAGTTGGTTTGTCAAGCATCGCGATGCATGGCAGCGAGGCTCGGATTGCAGATTTTGTGATGAGCTGCCGCGTGATGGGTAAGAAGGTCGAAGAGGCCCTTTTGGGATATACGGTTGAGCGTGCCAGGGCTGCGGGCGCTGAACACATTCTGGCGCCACCCGTCGATGGACCCCGAAATCAGCCTGCCAAATCGTTCTTTGCAGAAAAGTTTGTGAGCGTCGACAGCGCTTCGATTGATATGGCGCGCGTATCGATCCCGTCGCATATCAGCATGAAGGAGGAGGTCTAAGAGCCGGGATTGGCCGGACAAGACTGACATATGGAAGAACTGACAGCAATGCTTTTAGAAATTCGACCGGGACAGAATTTCTCCGGAGCTGAGAACTTTTTCGACCAGGGCATGCTGGATTCGCTCGACATGACCGCACTTGTCGCCGCACTTGAATCACGATTCAACGTGTTTTTGGACGTCGACGAGATCGTGCCCGAAAATCTCAAAAACCTGAGAGCGATCAAACAGCTTCTTGAGCGTAAAGGCATAAGCGTTTAGTAAACCTTGTGAGCGCGAATCATCTGCATACATGAACAACCAACGGCCACATATCGCGGTATGTATCTGTACGTATAACCGGCCAGTCTTGTTGAAGCGTTTGTTGTCAGATCTTGACAGGCAGGAAACGGAAGATCAATTTACGTATTCCGCCGTTGTGGCTGACAACGATCCTGCAGAATCTGCAAAGGAAACAATCGCCAAGCTGAATTTGGGTTTTCCGGTGAAATACTGTGCGGAACCCAGGCGTGGTATCGCTTTCGCGAGAAACAAGGTGATCGAAAATGCGGAAGGGGATTTCGTCGCTTTCATCGATGACGACGAGTTTCCCGTTTCGAACTGGCTTCTCACGCTATTCAACGTCTGCAAGGAATATAAGTCGGACGGGGTGTTCGGGCCGGTCAAACGGCACTTCGATGTGACTCCGCCAGCCTGGATGGTGAGGAGTCAATTCTACGATCGCAGGGTCAATCCGACCGGCATGCGGGTCGAGTGGCCCGAGGCGCGAACAGGGAATGTTCTGCTCAGGAAAGAAGTTCTCAATGGAGACGAGGCACCCTTCAGGCCCGAATTCAGGGTTGGCGAAGACCAGGATTTTTTCCGGCGCAAAATGGAACAGGGCTTCGCTTTTGTATGGTCGTCGGATGCTGTGGCGTTTGAAGTAGTTCCCCCGGCGCGATGGAATCGCTTGTACCTTGTTCAGAAGGCATTGCTGCGAGGCGCCTGCGCCGCATTGCAGCCGAGTTGCGGAGTGGCAAGCATATTGAAGTCTCTCGTTGCGGTACCGCTTTATACAGTCGCGCTGCCATTTGGGTTGCTGCTCGGTCAGCACCGGTTTATGACGCTTCTCGTGAAACTGTGTGACCATCTGGGGAAGCTGCTCGCCCTGGTCGGTATTCATCCTATTAAGGAAGCATATGTCTCGGAAGAAACCGGCGTATGAACCAGCCTGACGAGAAAGACTTCATCATCAGTGAAAACGACCTGGTCCTGGTGACCGGGGCCACCGGGTTCATTGGATCGAGGGTGATCGAGCACCTGCTGGAACGAGGATTGAGGCGGATTCGCTGCTTTGCACGGCCATCCGCGAAGGCATCACAACTGCGGGCCTTGAATCGTCTTCACGATACATCGGGATTGGAAGTGTTTCAGGGCAACCTTCTCTCCAAGGAAGATTGCATTGCTGCGACGAAGGATGTTGCGGTTGTCATCCATCTGGCGGCTGGAAGAGGCGAGAAATCGTTCCCCGATGCGTTCATGAATTCTGTGGTGACGACCCGGAATCTGCTTGACGCGTGTTTAGCCCAGGGAATTCGGCGTTTCGTGAACGTGAGCTCATTCGCTGTTTATACCAACACCGATGGGCAGCATGGGAATCAGCTCGATGAGACCTGCGCAGTCGAACGGCGCCCTGAAATTCGAGGGGAAGCGTACTGTTTCGCCAAAACCAAACAGGAAGAGTTGGTCACCGAATATGGGACGCAGCAGGGCATTCCCTATGTCCACATTCGACCGGGGGCGGTGTATGGGCCGGGAAACCTGGGGATTACTGGGCGTGTCGGAGTGGGAACCTTCGGAATCTTCCTGCACCTTGGCGGTTCGAATCAGATTCCGCTGACTTACGTGGATAATTGTGCCGATGCCATTGTGCTCGCAGCTATCACGCCCGGAGTCGATAGTGAGGCGTTCAATGTAGTCGACGATAATCTGCCGACGAGCCGGCACTTCCTGCGCCTTTACAAGCGCCGCGTGAAGCGATTCAGATCCCTTTACATCCCGAAACCGGTCAGTTATTTTCTCTGTTATCTTTGGGAGCGGTACAGCGCCTGGTCGGAAGGGCAACTACCGCCGGCATTCAATCGCAGCCGATGGAACTCGCTCTGGAAGAAGACGCGCTACTCAAATCAAAAGCTGAAGACCAGACTCGGATGGCGTCCGGCGATTTCGACCGAAGAAGGATTGAAGCGCTACTTCGAAGCATGCAGGGAAGAAGAGGTTCATGCTTAAGATTGCCATTGTCGGGTGCGGCAAGATTGCCGATTCCCACGCGGCGCAGATCCAAAGGATTAGCGGCTGCGAAATTGTCGGGGTATGTGACCGCGAACCCCTGATGGCGCGCCAGCTCTATGAGCGCTATCCCGTAAAGGCCTATTATTCGGATCTTGGAACGCTCTTGCGTGCAAGTCGTCCGGATGTGGTTCACATTACGACGCCGCCGCAGAGCCACTTTGAACTTGCAAAGCTCTGCATCAAGTCGGGAGCCCACGTTTACATCGAGAAGCCTTTTACGCTCGATGCGCAGGAAGCAGAGACCTTGATCGATCTCGCCAACCAGCAAGGGGTGAAGATCACAGCGGGACACGACGATCAATTCAGCCATGTGGCACGGCGCATGCGGGCGCTGGTCGGGAGCGGCTTTCTGGGTGTGGGACCGGTGCACATGGAGAGCTACTACTGCTACGAGATGGCGGCGACCGGCTACTCGGGAGCGTTGTTGAACGACAAGGGGCACTGGGTGCGGAGACTCCCCGGCAAACTGCTGCATAATATCATCAGCCACGGCGTGGCCCGCATCGCGGAATTCCTCACCAGCGAGTCGCCCACAGTGATTGCGCAAGGTTCGATCAGCCAGTTACTGCGGGATCGTGGCGAGATGGAAATCATCGATGAACTGCGGGTGATGATTTCTGAAGAGAGTGGATCGACCGCTTACTTTACCTTCTCCTCACAGATGCGCCCGTCGCTGCATATGTTTCGTGTCTACGGAAGCAAGAATGGGTTGATTCTCGATCAGGATCAGGAAACCCTGATTCGGCTGCGCGGGTCACGCTACAAGAGTTATGCGGAGAAATTTATTCCGCCGGTTAACTTCGCGAAACAATACCTGGCTAATCTGCGAGTCAACCTGGGTCATTTCTGGGCTCGTGATTTTCAGATGAAAGCCGGAATGAAGTACCTGATTGAGTCTTTCTACAGGTCGATCGAGGATGGGACGCCGGTGCCCATACCGTACCGGGAGATCCTGCTCACGGCGAGAATTATGGACGCTATCTTTTCTCAGATGGCATCGAACCCACTCCCCGCGTGGACGGAAGGTTCCCCTTATGCAGTGTGGTCATCTGAACCTTCTGATCGCAACCCGCGATAGATTCGGAACGCACAGCGCATATGCCAGCAGAGGTTCACGATTGAAGCTTTCAATTTTCCCAATGCCGCAAAAACCTGCTTCGCACGTCATGGCTCTCAAGAGATGTGAGTGCAGCCAATGACTGAAACGATTTCTAAATCTGTGGTGTCCGACTGCCAGACCGCAATCAGCATTCGAGGGAAATGGGTCAAAGTACCTTCTCTCAATGTGAACGGCCAGACGATTATCGTGACGGGCAAGTGGATCAAGATTGCAAGTTTGCACGATGAAGACTGGATCGTGGATCCACTCGCCAATCCTGCTGCCTGCCTGAAAGAGTTTGAGCAGCGCTCTGGCGCGGCACGGGCAGACATACTGTGTTTTTCGCAAAAGATTCCGTCAACCGTTCCTCGTTATCACTATCCAATGGAGATGCGCAGCATCGCGGTAGCTCAAGTTGCAAGATTCAAAGACTGGTGGGAGAAGCTGCCGCAGGAGACAAGGAAGAACGTCAGGCGATCTCAGAAACGCGGAGTGGTGATTCAGGTCAGGGCCTTTGAGGATGACGTCATCCGTGGCATTGCCGATGTGCAGAACGAAACACCTGTGCGGCAGGGCAGACCCTACATCCATTATGGAAAGTCACTTGAGCAAGTCAGGCGCGACCATGGAGCATTCATCGACCGCAGTGACTTTATTTGCGCCTATTTCGGGGAAGAGCTCATTGGATTTCTCAAGCTGGTCTACCGGGGTGATATTGCGTCGGTGTTGCAGATCAACACGAAAGCAGCACACTATGACAAGCGGCCGGCCAATGCGTTGCTGGCAAAGGCGGCCGAATTGTGCGAGGCGCGGGGAGTTTCCTGCTTAACCTATGGATTGTTCAATTACGGCAACAAAGGTGAGAATCCGCTTCGGGAATTCAAGGAACGGCATGGATTCGGTGAGATGCTTGTGCCGATTTACTACGTTCCGATAACTACGTGGGGCAAGTTATGTGTGGCAACCAAACTGTATCGCGGGGTAATGGGGATTCTTCCCCGTCGCGCAATCACAATTGCGGTTAATGCGCGAGCGAAGTGGTATACTTTCGTCAATCCCCAAAGCCGGTGTAGCTCAACGCCAGAGCGGCCGAATAGTGATCGGCAGATGGTGCGTTCAAACCCACCCGCCGGCTCCAGTTCCTAACATCTCACTTTTCCAACCGCCCGGCTCGATTCCAGTTCGGGTTCATGTGCTCAGGATTAATCAAGATGCCAGGAATTGTCGGTCTCGTTACAAGATTGCCGCGTGAACGTGCAGTAGCGGAGCTGCTGCGCATGGTTGAGGCTCTTCGCCATGAATCTTTCTATGTTACGGGGACCTGGATTGAAGAGCGACTTGGGCTATATGTGGGATGGGCCGCGCGCAAAGGATCGTTTGCGGAGTGCATGCCTTTGCAAAACGAGAAGCGCGACCTCGTCCTTGTTTTTTCCGGCGAGGAATTCCCGGACCCAGGCAACGTCCTTCGCTTAAAAGAGCAGGGTCACGCCGTTGACCTAACCGGACCCTCTTACCTCGTCCATCTGGCAGAGGAGAATCCAAGTTTTCCCAAAGGGTTGAACGGAAGATTTCATGGACTTCTCGCGAGCAGAATTGACGGAACGGCTACTCTTTTCAACGACCGTTACGGCATGCAGAGGCTTTACTACCACGAATCGCGCCATGCGTTCTATTTCGCAGCCGAGGCCAAAGCAATCCTTGCGGTACGTCCCGAGCTTCGCAATGCAGATCCCCAGGGCTTGGGAGAATTCGTAGCCTGTGGATGTGTCATGGAGAATCGCACCCTATTTCAGAATCTACACGTTCTTCCCCCGGGTTCAGCGTGGACCTTTCGTGGCGCAGAGCTCAAACAGAAGGGCAAGTACTTCGATCCTTCGGAATGGGAGAACCAGGGCCCCCTTGAGCCTGAGGCGTATTACACACAACTTCGAAGCGTGTTCTCCAATAACCTGCCCCGCTACTTCGAGGGAAGGGAACAAGTCGGGATTTCGCTCACAGGGGGACTCGATACACGCATGATCATGGCGTGGTCGAAAGCTCCCGCTCAGTCGTTGCCCAGTTACACATTTGGCGGCCCATTTCGTGAATGCCACGATGTCGTCATCGCGAGAAAAGTTGCGAGAATTTGTCAACAGCCTTATGAGGTGATCCGGATAGGTGACGAGTTTCTATCCCGTTTTGCTCATTATGCCGAGCGCACGGTTTATCTCAGTGACGGCTGTGCGGGCGTAAGTCGCGCTACGGATCTATACTCAAATGAAATAGCATCGAGAATCGCGCCAGTAAGAATGACTGGCAACTATGGCAGTGAGATTTTGCGGCGCCTGCGGGCGTTTAAGCCTTCTGATCCGGCTCCCGGCCTGTTCCAGCCCGAGTTATTGTCTCAAGTTGAACTGGCTAAGCAGACCTACGGCAAGATCTTTCAGGGGCATGCAGTCTCATTCACCGCATTTCGGCAGGCGCCTTGGTATCAATATGGTCTTCTTGCCCTGGAGCAAACTCAGCTTACGATCCGGTCCCCTTTTCTTGACAACGATCTGGTCCAGATCGCCTTTCGTGCTCCCAAGTCCGATATCGTAAAAGGTGATCTCTTCGAAAACAATGGTGACTGCAGTCGCTTGATCGCAGATGGGAGTGCGGCATTGCATTCTCTTCCGACGGACAGGGGTCTGGGCGGCGCGGGCGGTTGGTTCTCACCAATCTCCCGCGGAATTCTCGAATTCTCCTTTAAGGCCGAGTACGCCTATGACTACGGGATGCCACAGTGGCTGGCAAAGGTCGATCACGCGTTTGCGCCGTTGCATCTGGAGAGGCTCTTTCTGGGGCGGCACAAATTCTGCCACTATCGCGTGTGGTACAAGGACAAGCTTTCAGCCTACGTGCGCGAAATGCTCTTGGATTCGCGCACTCTCTCGCGACCTTATATTGAGCGCAATGTGCTTGAGTCGATGGTGCAGAGTCATCTTGATGGAAGAGCGAACTGGACGTCGGATATCCATCGTCTGTTGACACTGGAGCTGCAACAGAGGCTTTTCATCGATTCCTAGTAACCGGCACCGGCTCGTTTGAGGAATCGTTGAGAGCATATTCTTTACAATCACCCCTTCCTAAGAGGATAAAGTTGGCATCAGTCGCGGTTGTTCTGTCATTGATCTTTTCGGCATGGATGTTGCGGCGCGAGTTGCGTCTCCATCCCTCACTGAGTTCGGCGTTGTGGATCCCGACTATTCTTCTCATGCTGCTCAGTTCGCGCTCTGTCGCTGAATGGGTGGGTCGAGGTAACCCTGGCGAAACCGCATCGAACCCACTGGACGCGAGCGTCTATATTTGCTTGATCGGCGCATCCTTGTTCATCGCTTCCTCCAGAGGCGTGAAATGGGGAAGGCTCCTGGCAATGAACATTCCCCTTCTTCTTCTATATGCATATTTTATTTCGAGCATCGTATGGTCGGACGACCCTTTGGGATCGGCAAAGAGAATCGGCAAGGATTTTGGGCTGCTGTTTGTGATTGGGCTCATTCTCTCCGAAAAGGAGCCTCTGCAGGCAATACGTAGCGTTTTCGTACGAGGCGCCTGTGTCCTGTTTCCGCTTTCGATTGTCTTCGACCGCTGGGTTCCCCGGTTCGGACGAGAGTTCGCGAAAAATGGCGATGTAGCATATACCGGCGTTACCACACAGAAGAACGCGCTCGGCGAAATTGTCCTCGTGTTTTGCATGATCTTGCTTTGGGACTACCTCGAGATTCGAGCCACGGGTTCCCGAAAACGTCCTCTGCGTGGTGCACAATGGGACCGATTGGCATTGCTGCTCATGGGATCTGTGCTTTTGTATCAGTCGCAAAGCAAAACTTCGCTGCTTTGCCTTCTTATTGCAATAGCCCTAGGCATAAGAAGGGGTGCGCTGGCGACCAAGCCGATTAGCACGCTAGCATACGTCGTCGTGCTTTCTACGCCGTTTCTCGTGTTCTTTACGACCAAATTCGGCGATCTGATCCAGCCTATTTTGAAAGCGTTGGGACGCGACTTGACTTTTACGGGGAGAACGAGCATCTGGTCGCAAATCACTTGGAATACAGTGAATCCTCTCATCGGTTGTGGCTACTGGAACTTCTGGAAGGGACCTGGTGGCGCTGCCATTTCAACGGCAATCGGATGGACAGTACCGACCGCACATTGCGGATATTTGGATGTTTATCTCGATGGCGGGATCCTCGGACTGTTTCTGTTCTTTTGTGTGCTTGCCACATACGGCTGGAGACTCATCAAGCGAAGCGAAAAGGGAAGGTTTCAGCTTGTCGGACTCGCCGTCCTCTCGGCTGCGATTGTGTACAACCTCACAGAGTCCGCGTTCGTTCGCACTGGACCTCTCTGGTTCTTGGTGCTGGTTATGATTGTGGACATGCCCCGAAGGAAGCAGGATGCGAAGTACGTCCAAGAAGAGCTTAGCAATGAGATCCGCATGAGCCGCACGCAGTCCTCTCTCGTAACCAGGGTCGATTCCAAGGCGTTGACGTCTCCGGGAAGAAGAGCTTCGTACAGACGGAACAAGGAGCCGATGCAATTGTGAGACTCGCCAATTGGTACAGAAGAAATGCGGGCCGGTTATCATTTCAGAGGCGGATTACCTTGAATCTGTCCAAGCCGGTTATCTCTTTCAGTTTTGATGATTTCCCTCGGTCGGCCCTGCATGTAGGGAGTGCGATCTTGAAAGATCATGGCCTGACCGGTACTTACTACGTGTCTCTAGGACTTCTAGGAACTGAGGCTCCAGCAGGGCGATTGTGCACTATAGAAGACTTGGCTATTGCGATGCGCGAGGGGCACGAACTTGGCTGTCACACATACTCGCATTGCGATTCGTGGAACACTGACAGCGGCGCTTTTGAGCAGGCGCTCGTACAAAACCAAGAGGCTCTCACTACGATCGTTCCGGGTGCGTCATTCCGGACCTTTTCTTATCCAATCAGTTCGCCTCGGCCATCTGTGAAGCGCGTTTCCGCGAGGCACTTTGCCTGTTGTCGCGGTGGCGGTCAAGTGTCCAACCTGCGAGTGGCAGACTTGAATCAGTTGTCAGCCTATTTTCTCGAAAAGGCACGAGGCGATCGTCGGCCGATAAGAGACATAATCGAGCAGAATAGCCGCGCAAAGGGTTGGCTGATTTTTGCGACCCACGACGTTTCTTCCGACCCTAGCCCATACGGTTGTTCTCGAGAGTTCTTCCGGGATGTCGTGCATTATGCGGTAGACTCAGGAGCACGGATCTTGCCCGTTATTGGAGCATTGGAAGCAATGCAGGACCTACCTCATTAGACTAGGATTTTGCTGTCGCCCTTTGGGATGTCTCCTGACGTGAAATTGCCTAATTCTGCGGTTCCGTGATAGCCGTAATCCTTCTGAGGAAGTGTTCACTCTAAAGGCTTCGGGCATTCGGCTTCGCAAGACTTTACACAATTTCGCCGTTTGGGCTGCCACAATACACCCAAGCACAATTACTTGTCCGTGTACGTGATATAGAGCGGTATGAAGGAGTCTCCAAGATTCCGAGGGAGGGTGAGCAAGTGCAAGCAGTGGATTTGTTGAAGAGAGTAGCATTCCGACATACAAAACTTGGTGCGCCAAGATACCCGTTTAATGTGGAACCAATACAACTTGCAATGTTGATTTTTGAAATCGACCGAATGAAAGATACGGCAGGGGCGATAGTAGAGATTGGCGTATCACGAGGCATGACCACACGCTTCGTGTGTGAACATCTGATCCGGAGTGGATACACGGACCAGATACTCTATGCCGTGGACACCTTCGAGTCCTTCCTCAAAGATGACATTGATTATGAGGTTACCAACCGCGGCGAGACGAGAGGGAAGGATTTGAAAAGAATGTTCGACTACAACGACTTTGAGATCTGGAAAAGAAACTTCAGTGCTTTTGCGTTTGTCAAAGCTTATCAGAGTGATTGTTCGAAATTTGATTACGCCTCTATCGCCCCGATCAAGATTGCGTTCCTCGATGTTGACCTCTACCTTCCAACAAGGCGCGCCCTGCCTCGAATCTATGAACATCTTTGCGACGGTGGCGTGGTTATGGTCGATGATGTGCAGGGGGATTTTGGCGCGCGACAAGCCTATTTGGAATTCTGCAGCACTTTAGGCGTGCAACCTTCAGTGATTGGAAACAAGTGCGGTGTGATCCGGAAATGAAGCAGGTCTGGGCTGAGAGGTTGAGGATATTGAGATCACAGAAGTTTGCCCGCTTTAAGAGGAGATGGCTATACCATTTTCAACAACATCCACGAGTATTTCTCTCGGAAGTAACCCTTTTGACACGACTTCCCGCTTTGCTTGCCATCCTAAGCCATCACGTCCACGGCTTCGCATCGGAAGGCAATGACGGTTATTTTCAGATTGCGCAAAATGTGGTAACGCGAGGAATCATCGGTCTTGACAGCCATCATCTGCTGACCCGGGGCCCATTGTTTCCCTTAATTCTCGCACCCGGCTTTCTGCTTCAACATCCTGTTTTGTGGACGCTGGCAGTCAATCTTGCGGCAAGCATCGGCATCTGCCTGCTCGTTTTCGAGGCTTGTTTGCTTTGGTCGCAATCAAGCGTGGCGGCCTCAGCGGCAGCATTCCTGGTGGTTGCAAACCCCTGGTTGATCTGGACTGTGAAGAACCCGACGCCCACCATCACGGCAACATTCTTGACGGCACTCGCGAGCTACCTGCTCGCCAGGGTCGCCTTCGCTTCTGCGGGCAAGGAGTTGAAGTTCTGCTTGTATCTGGGAGGAGTATCCGCTCTAGCCGCCCTCGACCATCCTGCACTCATCGCTCTCATTGCCGGTTTTAGCGCAGCATTGTTTCTGATCCTTTGGCATAAACGTGCAATTTCTCCCTTGCTTGGCCTGATCGTTCTTTGGAGCGGTTTTGCTGCTTGTATAGCTCCATATAGTTATCGCAATTTTCGAATCACTGGACGTTTCATTCCCGTAGCCGACTCCGCTCCCTTTTCGTACTTGATGGGGACTGGACTGTTCGGATCCTCCATATACCCAGTCGGTGATTTCCGCGACTTCAGCAAAGTCGCTGCCCGGCTCCACGTGACAGTGGAGGACCTCGATGTACAGTTCTATACAATCGATGACCGCTATTATCCCTTATTGTCAAGCCTGGCCAAGCAAGATTTCGAAACACTCCTTATTAAACACCCGCTTTACCTACTTTTTCGAACCTTCATCATGTCGCTCTGGTTTTGGTGCGCTGGAGACAAGTTTGTTTGGCTGACCGTTGCTCACTGCGTCTACTGGCTGCTATTCGCGTCCGGGATGATCGTTGCGATAAGGCGTCAAGGCGTAACGACGATTGCGCCATTCGTCGCACTCGTCATCCCAGGAGCGCTGTTGCATGGAATGTCGATGCCACTGATCGGATATGCGGCCTACTCCATCCCTTATTGTGTTCTGCTGGCCGCGCCGCTCGCAATCGGCCTCAAAGACAGCAAGTTACTCGACAAACTCCTCCCCCAAAGCGAGAGGCGAGCTTGCATTCCTGCTCAACCTGGCAGGTAAATGAGAATCGACATGAATGCTTCGGAAGGAAGGTACATGCAATCCGTGAACTCGCAAGTAACCCCAGTTACTCTGAATCAACGCGGCGCCGCGCATATTTCCATCATGCGGCTGGACCACTCCATCAAGAACGTATTCGTGCTGCCCGGAATCTTTCTACCTCTTCTGGTAGAGCACATTGCAGCAAGGGAATTGTTCTTGAGGTTAATCATTGGCTTCGCGGCGGTGACGCTGATTGCTTGCAGCAATTATGTGATTAACGAGCTGCTCGATGCGCCCTTTGACCGCTTGCACCCCAAGAAGAAGATGCGTCCAGCTGCCCGCGGACTAGTGAATCCGACAGCAGCTTACATACAATGGATCGGTATGATGGTCATTGGGCTCATTCTAGCCAGGCAGATCTCGTGGGAATTCTTCCTGTCGGCGGCAGCACTGTGGATTATGGGCTGCATCTATAACATACCCCCGATCCGGGCGAAAGAAGTGCCGTATGTTGACGTTCTCACAGAGTCAATCAATAACCCGCTGAGGATGTTGCTTGGATGGTATATGGTGACCTCCGTGATCCGGCCGCCAATATCGCTTCTGATGGCGTATTGGATGATCGGCGCCTACTTCATGGCCATCAAGCGCTTCAGCGAGTATCGCCAGATGGGCGCCGCAACTGCCGGTTCATACCGCCGTTCGTTCACCGTGTACACAGAGCAATCGCTTTTAATCTCAGTAATTGCCTACGCCTCGACCTCCATGCTGTTTCTCGGTGCATTCGCTGCCCGGTACCACATCGAACTCCTGTTATCGTTTCCTGCGATCGGAATTCTCATGGCGATCTACTTTCAAATGGGATTCGCTCACGATAGCGCCGTTCAGAACCCGGAAAAGCTATATAAGGAAAAGAAACTACTGATCCCGCTAGTCATCTCGATTGTACTCATGGCTGTATTACTGAGTATCCGAATTCCGCGTATGGATAAGTGGTTTTCCCCAACGCAGGAGATTATGGAACACCAGGTTCTTACCACGGGCAGAGGAACAGGGATTCAGTCAGTTCATTGATGAGGGCTACCCTCGGGAAGAAAGGCTGACCTGTTCCCGAAAATCTCGATCGGTCGGAACCGGAGAGGTCTCGTAATCCAAGTGAGAGGAGCGGATGAAGAACTGGTTTCGGTATAGAGCAAATTAGAGGCGCATTGAGCCAGCATGAGGCCGGAGAGAGGACAGCCAACCTAATCCGACACATGTTGCCTCGTTGCCGCAATGTTGTCATTCCCTCCCGGACCAGCGCGACTTGGGAAATGGATGCAGATCAGATCATTGTAACTAACTGGGATGCGCGCACATTGCCAACGGGGTATCGTTCTCTAAGAGAGGGGCCCCGGCATATGGAGATGCCGGGGGTTAGTCTAGTCGTGGCGAGTCTGGCGGGTCTTGCCGAGCTAAAGCAGGTTACGGAGATTTTCAGCTACTGTACAACCGTTCCGGTCAGGTTTAATGGTGCCAGAGGGCCTGATGCATTCGCCGCAGAAGTGGGATAGCAGAGACTCGCGTCAAACGGCAGGACTCCGCTCGATCCGTTCGTCTGACCGCCAAGGACATTCAGAAAGCAGTTCGCAGCGGGGTTGTGGTAGGCATGTCCTCCTACATTCGCGATGTTGCCGCCCGTGATGTCGGGGCCAACCAGCGGCAAGGAACTCGGCCCACTGCCCCCAGGGAAAACCAACCACGACGGCGTGCCGCTCAGATACAGCGAAGGGTAGGAACTCCATGATGTACTCGGGCTGCTTAAGCCGGGATAGGCCGATGCCCCTGAGCCCGTCTCCCCGGAGTTGGTCTGCACTGATCCACTTACCGTGTCGTAGTTGCCCCAACGCATCAGGCTTGAGGCCATCAGTGGATCGTTATAGATCGTCCAAGGCGTACCATCTCCGCAAGCAGAAGCAAAAGCCGTCAGAGTCCACGAAAAGGCAAGATTATACACTCCGTTCCAACCATAACTTGTGCAAGGCGCACCCGATGCGCTGACATACTGATACGTGGTGTGATATCCCGACGTTCCAAGCACACTCGCGACCAAGTTCCAGTAACGGTTGTATGCCTGCACTCCGAAAGCAACGGTGTTTTGCGTCTTTGGCCCCGTACCGCAAGCGTTCCCCCCTCCGGGGCATTGCGTTGCAGCATCATGCCCGTTAAAGTAACTGCGGAACGTTGTCTCAGCAAACGATGTACCATGAATGTCGTCGCCGCAGTCCGAGATTCCTTCATGGCCTTCTATTAGATTGTAGTAATCGCCCGCGTCGTGATGATCGACATCGCAACCCTGCCAGTTCGGAGCAGTTCCGTTCCCGGTATAGAAATTATCCACGGCATAGTTGTAGCCGAAGACGTTTCCTATGCTAGTTTCACGTACCAAACATGCCGCAACATGCTGGCAGATGTTATTCTCGACCAGAGAATCAGAAACCCCCCAAATAAAGTCAACACCATAACCCTCTGAACTAGGGCTGGAACCATACATATAAGAATCTCTGACCGTGAGATGTTGAGACGCTCCCATAAGCATGTGCTTACGTGTAGACCCTGCTCCAGCGACGTTATTGATAAAGGCTATATTCTTTGCCCAAGAGTTGGTCACCCACCAGAACTCAAGCATAGCCTGAGTGTCGCCTATCGATTGAGTGTTAATCTGGAGATTCTCGACTCCAAATCCGGTTACCGGAAGAGAGTTAGAGAACGTTGCATAAGGAGTATTACCAGTTGACCAAGTTGGTGCGTAGAGGCCGGAAGAGATAGTTACTGTAGAACCGGAAATCCCGGTTACTGTCACAGTTTGAGACGTTGTGCGCCCACCCCACGTATTCGCTGTACCTTGTTGTGCGCAGTCTCCTGTAGTGCCAGTTGAGCCACAGGCCCACCAAGCACCGTTATCAGAAGCCTGATCTGTCTGTGTAATCTGTAAAAGTGCTCCTATCTGAAGATTCGACAGACTCCCGTTTACTGCCGATCCCATCGTCAGTGATGTAGACCCTTGAGAAAGCCCTCCTGTAATGTTGATCGTATTGGGAGAGTACGGCTGTGCACTTGAATCGCCGTTGAAAATACAGAAAGCTGTTGAGCCATATCCGTTACAGGTATTACTCGTTGCGGTCCACTTCAGGATGGTCTGCTGTGGCCCTGCTCCTCGAAGGGTTACATTGCTGGGCGTGGCAACATAACTGGACCCGTTATAGTTCCCAAGCGTGTGATCCATCGTGTATGTGCCGGGGTTCAAATACACCGTCTCATTAGTCCCCGCACAAGCCTGCAACGCGGTCATAATTTGCAGGTAGGTCACGGACTGGGGATAGCTCTCGGCTTGCCCCGCTACACCCAAAGCCTGACAGATGGTGGCGCGCGCCGGGATGGTGCCCGCTCCTGCGCTGGACCAGTTGATCGCGCGATTCGGCGCGAGCATGCCAGACCACGCTTGGCCCTTGGTCTTGCTCGGGACGAAGAACAGAATGAAAATGAAAACAACAACAACAAAATCAAATAAAATCGAGCGGCTTCGCAGCATGAATCCTCCTTGATTCTATGGCGCAGGACCGAATCGGTTTTCACGAGGATTGGCGCTATCGCCCCATCATCGGCACTATCGGTCACACAAAAGTTGTACCACAGGTAATCTCATCCACCGTGACATACGTCACCGATGACAGATTACCTTTGAGTCGTTGGGGAGCCAAGGCGCGGCAATCTACAGGATTCAGGATTTCTATTGTGCCTAGTCTACCGATTTTAGGGGTCAGGTTGCAAACTAGAAAGATTAGAGAATTGCAACCCGCTCTGGGTGATCGGTTCACAAGCGATTCATGCCAAAGTACTTCCGATTCAAAATGCAGTTGGAGAAGGCTCCTGGAGCTCGTTTTATGTAGATGGATTCGCACAACTCTCAACAGGTTCGCGGCCAATGGTGCGATGTTTCGATTCTCGTTCCCATACCTTGGTTAAGTTGCTGTTGCAAAATGGTTTAGTAGCGAAATGGAACCGAAGATGAGGAATGGGAAGCGGGGACGGTACACGCTTGAGTTTAAGCGGGAGGTCGTTCGGCTTGTGGAGCCGGGTCAGACGATGGCGGCAGTGGCACCCAGCCTGGGAGTGGTTGAACAGACCTTGGGCAACCGGATCAAGTTGCATCGGCGGGAAGCGTTGAAGGGCGTCAGCGGCAGGAGCGCTGTGACTGCCGAGCAGATGGAGATCGTTTGCGTGCAGAATTGGCACGGGAGGTCGAAAAGGCTACGGAGTTCTTTGCAAGAAGTGAAGTGCTTTCCTCACTCTGGAGGAGGATTTGATGGAAAAGGCGGTTCCTTGGAAATACCTTCTCACTCGCGTTGGAAGCTTGCTTCCTCCCAAAGCGATCTACGAAATCAACGCCAGTCTCAACTATCTTGAGGTTGGGAGGTGGATGCACGCGCACGGCTACAACGTCGCACATCGAGTGAATCACCGCACAAAACTATTTGATCTTGTGGGACGGCAGGTTGCCGATCGAGTGGTTCTCTACATGGAGTTCGGAGTTTATCGGGGTGCAGCCACACGGTATTGGTCCAACTTGTTGCACAATCCGGAGAGTAAGCTACACGGCTTTGACAGCTTTGAGGGTCTGCCGGAGACATGGGTCCGTCCCGATGGACATTTCTCCGTTGGAGGACAGATGCCCCAAATCGATGACGCTCGCGTCCAGTTCTTCAAAGGATGGTTTAGCGAAACGCTTACCCGATACCAGTTCCCAATCTATGAGGAATTGGTGGTTATACTCGACGCGGACCTATATTCGTCCACGAGTTTTGTTTTGACTGCGCTTGAGCCAGTAATCGTTCCAGGAACATATCTGTACTTCGACGAATTCAACCATCGAAATGATGAATTGAGGGCATTCGATGAATTTGTCAGGAGAACAGGAATGGAGTTTTCCCTCATCGGAGCCACGCGATCCTTGGCCCACGTGATGTTTCAGCGCCGCTAGGGAATTTAGCAGCCCCAGTTCGGCGAAAGACGATCCCACTGTAAGCGCTTCAACTAAGGACCCACCAGGATATCCGTGTACAGGCATGCAGACATTCCGGACTCAAAATCCGCAAACGATTCGAGCGAATCCTCCAGATGGACTTGCGCTGGAGGCCAGCCGTGAAACCATTTGATGCGGACGGCGACTTCGCACCAACTGTTCCGACAGGAGTTGGCGAACTGCGCCGACTTACGGTGCGCGGCGCCGGTGCCACCTTGGCTGCCGGGGTGATGACGCTGTCGTCACAGATCATCGCCACGATGATACTGGCTCGCCTACTCACCCCTACAGACTTTGGCCTGGTCACCATGGTCACAACCTTCAGCCTCCTGTTGGCTAACTTCGGCTTTAACGGACTCACAGAGGCGATTGTTCAATGTGATGAAATCGACCATGCGTCGGCGAGTACTCTTTTCTGGATCAACGCAGCTTGCGGAATCCTGCTCACGATCGGGTTTGCCGAATCTGGATCATTGCTGGCGAAGTTTTACCACGACGCCCTCGTGCAGCGCGTGAGCGTCTTTGTCTCTCTGACAATCTTCGCGACTAGCATTTCCACCGTGCATCTGGCTCTGCTTAAACGCGCCATGCATTTCTCCTGGATCTCGCTGAATGACATTTGCGCCCGAGCTGTTTCCGTGATTCTTTCCATCTTTCTGGCTTGGATGGGGTGGGGATATTGGGCGCTGGTCGCGGGAGCCGTCGCGCTGCCAGTGAGTTCGACCGTCGGCGCCTTCATCTTGTGCCGATGGGTACCTGGCTTGCCGAGAAAGGTTGCTGGAACAGGTTCTATGTTGCGGTTCGCGCTCAACACCTACGGGAATTTCGGCGTGAATTACTTGTCTCGCAATACCGATAACCTGCTGGTGGGCTGGCGCTTCAACGCGCAATCTCTCGGCTTTTACAAGAAGGCCTATGACCTTTTCGCGCTTTCTGCGAATCAGTTGGTCGCCTCCATTGCGGTCGTCGTTGTTGGAGCCCTCAGCAGAGTGCGGCGTGATCCCGCACTGTACCGCCGTTATCTGATCGACTCGTTAGCGGTCATGGTATTCGTCGGCATGGGGCTCGGAGCCGGCCTCACGATCGTCGGCAAGGATCTGATTTTCGTGTTGCTGGGCCCCAAGTGGGGGCCGGCAGGTCGAATCTTCACCTATTTCGGGCCTGGTATCGGGATCATGATTCTCTACGGCACGCACGGCTGGATTCACCTGTCCCTCGGCAGGGCAGACCGGTGGTTCCGTTGGGCGATTGTTGAATTCATCGTCACATTTCTGCTCTTCGTAGGATGTCTGCGGTGGGGGCCTGTGGGAATTGCCACTGCTTGGAGCGCATCTTTCTGGATCCTAACCGTGCCCGCGATCTGGTACGCCGGAAGGCCAATCGGCCTGAATATAGGCGCTGTCTGTTCAATGGTCTGGAGGTATGTCGTCGCATCCCTTGTCACCGTTGTGGTGACCCACTTCGCGGTGCGTCAGACTCCGGCCTTGTTCGACATACCCGGCATCTCGGGCGCATTGCTTCGGATCGCTGTGGTGTCGACGTTCATTGCCTTCCTGTACCTTAGCTCTGTCGTACTGCTGCATGGTGGATTTGCGCCGCTCCTGCAGATGGCGGGGCTTCTTGGCGAAATGATCCGATCGGGTAAGCGGGCCTCCGATGGTGAGTCGTCCACAACGGAGAAAGAGGCGACGGCTCAAACCATTCATGTTGAGCAGGCGCCCTCCCAGGATTTGCCCCTAGTCTCGATACTGATCCCGGCATATAACGCTCAGGAATGGATCGCGGACACGATTCACTCAGCGATTGCGCAAACATGGCCGCGAACGGAGATCATCGTCGTTGACGATGGGTCGAGCGATTCAACACTTGCCATCGCGAGAATGTTCGAGTCCCAGGGAGTCCGCGTCATTTCACAAAAGAATCAAGGCGCTTCCGCGGCTCGAAATACTGCCTTTCTGCACAGCCGTGGCCACTACATCCAGTGGCTTGACGCCGACGATCTGCTCGCAGCAGACAAGATTGCCAAGCAAATGGAACTGGTGTTGCAGGGACTGAGTCCCCGCACACTTTTATCCTCGGCGTGGGCGCATTTCATGTATCGGCCGCTTAAGGCAGAGTTCACCCCGAGCGCATTGTGGAGTGACCTGACTCCGAAGGAA
>OBLU010001797.1_pt1 | contig 19786 bp, 20 predicted proteins | sample 1518681 | NCBI WGS metagenome assembly OBLU01 (sample SAMEA3539304, study PRJEB22396) | soil metagenome | biome: tundra; feature: field; material: soil | place: USA | collected 2010-05 | depth 0.15 m
GATCTGAAGCCACAGCGTTGCGATGGTGTTCAACAAACAAGCAGTAATGCATGCGCGCTCCTTGACGGAATCCGTCGTTTAGGAGCGCCGCGTGCTTGCGTTGCGAAGCGCACTTTGCGGCCACCGTGGCCGCGGGCACCCATGAATGCCCTCAAAAATCACAGATGATAATATTAACAATTCACCGTTTGTCGTTAGACATGCAAGCGGTGGGTCGCACCCTCATCTGCAAGAAAATAGTACAACCAATTGTGGTGCCAGCGCAAGCCCCCAATCCGTGCAAGCAATTGGGCCGAACCTAGTGGCCGGCGCGTCGATGCCGTAGTTGCAGAAGATGCCGTGGATTCGTTCGCCGTACTCAGCAAGCCGTTTCCGACCGCGTGACCATCGGGAATCCCGCACGCCCTTCCCGTAAAGATTCACCTTGTCGGCTTGCGGAGGAGCAGGACAGGCCTTTACCCTGTAAAGGCTCACCGATGCGTGTGTTCCGCCCTGTCAATTCACGCGGTCTGGCCGTAACGTGCCCCCGGCTGGTGCGTAACGTGCTGCCACGCCTCGTCACGCGCCTTTCCGCGAGCTTTTAGATGACTGATGCTAATGCCGGCACCGTCGTGCCGTCAGTTGATACCAGACGGTTGCTATCCGAAAACCAGCTACCAGCGCAGGCGCGCCAGCCGAGATATTGCGGTTCGGATGCGTCGCTCATAGGGGAATCCGCCTATTGTTATCAGACGACTGTTATAGGCAAGCGCAAGCACTAAAGGACGGCTGCTGAACTGTGGAAAAAGTCCCGGGTGCTTATTAGACAGCCGCTATAGCGGCGCGCTATCGCTGACGCACTAAAGTACGTTCGCTGAACTAAAGAACCGTGCGCGAGCAGTGGCCGAGCGTCAGCGAGCGGGCGGTGCAACCAGGGCGGCGCAGATTTTGCGGGCAAAAACACCTGGCCGGGACTGGGACGGGGTGCCGGGCCGTGGCAGGTCGTCAACGGGCATTCGACCCCTTGTCACTACTTGAACTCGATTTCCGTAACCGCCCTGCTTGAGGCGGCTGTCGACCCTGAGGAGCCACTCACAGCCTCGATTGCGAATGGCGGCTTCGCTGCGGGAAACAGTCGTTAACCAATAGACTCAAGCTCTGGCTGGCTCCCCGACCAAGGCAAAAGTGAGAACTCCTGATTGCTAAGGGTGCCGCCGACCTTACAGATTCCAGACTAGTCCCAGTCAATGCTATGCCTACCCCGGATAGCCCGCTCTGCCTCGTCACCGGATAAATGGTTGTTCGACTGCAGAAGCTCTGCAAGCGAGCAAATTCCTTTCCAATTCGCCTCGACTATGCGGTCTGTCTCATCTCGACACTCCTTTAGCCATTGCGATGCTCTTGGCCCAAGGTCACCGAATGCGCTGCAACATAGTTCTTTAAGTTCCACTTCATCGGGTTCCGAACAGAATAGCAAAGGGCATTCTTCCAGAAGGTACACGCGTTCCGCCGCCTCTCCGCCCAGTACGATGAGTGCCTTTTTACGTGCCCATGCCCAATCGGCGTCGCTCATCATGTCAGCGGTAAGCGTACGGCTTTGCAGTGCATCTCGGCAGCATCCCTTCTCTTCCTCAGGCATGATGTCAACCGAACGAAGTCGTATGTCCAACTTCAATGCGACAACTGCATGTCCGGCCTCGTGAAAAGCGAGGGCCTCAATTATTGACGTCGACATGATAAATGCGGCGCTCGCCCTCTCTCCGAATTAAAGTCCGCCAACTGGGATGGCACCGCCACTCTACAAAGTATCCGCGACCTGCATCTGACCACATCAATGGCATTTCCTCATGGGAAGTGAGCGTAATCGTTAAGTGGCGAGCCGAGCTTGATTGACCCATTGCTGATGTCCATTACTATCGCTATGAATTGATACAACCTTCGATAGGCGATTTTGGTGGTACGCCAAATACTGCAATTCGATTGTTGCCGAGCCAATCCCATTGGCTTCTGCTGCGGTGAGAAACTCTCTAGCCGCCTTAATGTTTGGCGTTAAGAAAAGCTCAATTCCGTACTTCAATACGAATCCCTTTAAAAACAGCCCAACCGGAAGCTTCTTCTCATCGACTAAATAGTCTATGGCTCGTATGACAAATGACGGATTAGACAGAACGTGACCCATAGTTGTTTTCGTTGAGCCTCCGGTATATGCCATCAGTATCAATCCGGGCAACATTGAAGGAGGAACATTTTCGGGTTGTTCGTGGTCAATCCTTCGTAATACACCGCCCGCCATGACGATGTAGTTGTATAAGGGACTCTTGACTTCTGCATCGAGCACTAGATGTCTGTGACGCCTAGCAATTCCCCATCGCATGAGGTTATTGCAACGGTCGTAGAGCGATGAATAAGCCAGCTCCTGTTTGTAAGGGCAAGTGACCAACAGGCTGGCTTTAGTGTCAATCCACGTGTCTTCCAGTGATTCGTCACTTAGCGCGGAGGGGCTCCTAACGAAACGATTTAGTAGTTTGGTAAACATAGCGAGCGTAATGACGTTAATCCTTTGCGAATTTCCCTTGAAAAGAGGACCGGAGTGGGTACGGATAGGTGAGCCGACCACGAGACTACTACCTTCACATGCAAGTCGCAATGACACTCGAATGAGTGCGCGGTGTGGTTTTGTTTCCGTTGCGGTATCGCCATGAATGACGGCTTTCAGTCTACGGCAGGCATCCGGCAGCGCACCTTCCGACTTCCGCTAATGGCCGGTTGTTGTCCCTGACGCCCGCTGCCCACTGAAATGCCGGCCCAGGCCATCTCACGACCCTACATCACGCGCCGCCGGAGGCGGTCGTGTGGCTAGAACATTTAGGCGCTTGGTTTAAGCACCAACAAGAAGAATGCATACATGACCTCCAAGGAGAAGCGTGCGTCGCTCTCTAATAGTGCGCTGGGATGAACTTGGTGGCGGCGATATCTGGTCGCCAGACTACTCGCGTCCTGCTCCCCGCGGCGGTGCGCTATAGGGTTTCGAAGACTGTTCAGTGTTTCCACGCGCTCAAGCAGCGCAGCGGGGAAAATCTGCGCGTCGCGCGCCACGCCGATTGAAGGCCCGAGCGTTGATTTCCCGTTCGTCACCCCTCTGGCGTCCAGTTCGTCCACGAGTAAGTGCTCTATTACTGATGTCGCGCAGAGAACGGTGGCCATGAACTGTCCGTTCACAAAGCAGGCACGGGCCTCTTCCATCAGGCTCAGCGGAACAATCTCTCCAGACACTAGACCCGATGACTGGTAGAGCGACGATGCCCATTCAATTCGCCTCGCTCTCGCCAGTTTTGAGTCTTCGTCAAACCAACTCAAAGCTTCCAGGAGCGGCTTCAGTTCTGATGCTTCTGACATGGACGTAACAGGCGCCTAATTTAGTGTTCTGCTGCGGACCAGTGCGGCGGTTGATAAGGCGCGACGCTGGTGACCCGTCGGCACCAACACAGGGTTAGGCATCACTCAGACCCCGAGAATTCGTCTGCTCTCATGGTTTTGGCTCAATGACTGGCAAGCACTCTTTGAACTCAAGGTAAAGGTGCGTGACCTTGTCCAGTCTTGGCTTTGAGCCACTAAGGACTGCGAGCACCCTATATGCAAAATGCAGCAGGCCGTTTGACATCACCACAACCCTAGCTGCCAGTTCCACCGGAAAGCCGTCCTGTGCCCTGCGAAGCGGATGGATACCGCCGTGAACAAATGAGTTGAGAGCATGCCTCGAGTACTGGTTGAACTCGCTCAATGGCGCCGAAAGGCCTTCGGGTGCATGCTTGTTCACAGCGTCCAGCATGTCCAAATAGCCAGGTAGATTCTTCGCGGCTTGCTCTGCTTCAAGGTTGAGAGTGCGCGCAAGCTTCTCCAGTTGGTTGGGGTTGGCTGCATACAGTAGCCAAGCTGCTCTCAGTAAGGCCTCGTACTGGAGTCGCAGGAGTGCCGCTCCGGTGTTTGGAGCCGCGGCGCCAAAAGCCGACCTGAGCACAAAGGCGTGTTCGACTGAGACTATGCAGGCGGTAGCGCATAGGTTGTGCTTTGCGGTCGTGTCGGCAAGAACGATGCCTGTCTTGGGAAAGCAGGCGGCAAGAGCGGACTCGAACTCCTCTGCGCGTAGAAGCAGTTGTCGGGTCGCATCCGCCCTTGCTTGGTCAGGCATCTCACATTTCCCTCAAGGTATCAGCTTAAGTAGGTCCAAGACGATTTGTGCCGCGGTTATGTCTTCGTGACGCTTGACGTGGAGCTAAGGAGCGGCGGGCTTTTGCGCCGCCCCGCTTGAGCGCAGGGTTATGTTCACGAAACACGGAAACCCTTTAGGATTTCACAGTATCCAAGGATGCGTGGCTGTATTTCATTTCTGTATACGTGTATGTCTGATGGGTTGTCCTTAATCCCTTGTTGCTCTAGCGAGTCGAATTCAACCGCAAAAACAACGTAGTCCTCTTTAACACCATTTCCGATGCGGGCTAGGCAGCTTGAACTCCGCTTCGCATAAGAAACAGAGCTGAGTTCTCCAGAACCTAGTTCAACAGCTGAGAGAAACCCCGAGTTAGCTATTGAATCGAAATGGCGCTTCGGTGTGGCATGGAACAAAACCTTTGGATTGTCTTCAAGGTCCTTCGCAAAGAGGCAGAATCCATTTTCCTCTGTCGGTCGAATCAACTCCCATCTTTGCATTTCTTCTGGCTCCAGCATTTATCTGAATAAGTAACCATAACGTTTCTGCTCAGGGGCGGGCCGAAGGCCCGTCACATGCAGCAGGTTGTTAGATAGCATTCTTCTCGTGGTCGCGCGGTTTAAGAATCACACGCGGGCCGTTGTTTTTCAGAAAATCCGGCGCTGTTTGTGCTGCCATTAGGACACCAGCCAACCGACCCATCACAAGAGATACCGAACGGAACCCGTAGACTTCCCATTTGCTCGGCGGGGGCAACGGGGTCGCAACGTAGCCAAAAACATCTTCCAGATTGACGTAGAAAAGCAAGTCGAGGTTGTTTCGGGTTGCGGGTGCGTACTTCCTTGCAAAGCGCTTGACTTCCGTCTCAACGAGATTGCAAACCTCGGCGTAGGTGATGTCCCGAGGGGTTACCGGTTCAAGAAGGTCTCGTGGCGAGTCGGCCGAATTCGCTTTTTCGAGCGCGGTCTTGTAGTCTGCGTGCCTGCGACGACCTTCGTCAAGTATCTCTTTTACTTCGAAGGAAGCAGACCGAAAGCGAATATCGGGTGGTTCGTCGGCAACACACTGAATTTCCGATTCGGCGAATTCAACACCGAGGTTCCAGAGAAATGTATTCGCGACCCAGCGCTCTCGCTCAGGTTTGTTGGCAGGGTCAAAGAACCGTACGGATTCTTCGCGCGCCTTTCGGACTGAGGCTAAATATTCTTCATCGGATAGTTCGTCGTCGCTCATATGCCATCTAGTGCCTTGGTCTACGGCGGGCCGCTGCGGTGAAAAGCGAAGCCGCGAGGGCTTCCGGCCAGTCCGCAGCACCTAGGGTTAGACCTCATCATGCCACCTCTGGATTAGTTGATAGGATGCGGAGCCAGTTTCACGAAGCGACGTGATTGTTGCGGTCATTACGAGGTTCTCCCATTCACGGGGGTGGGTGACGAAATCACTCGCCACAAAAAGTGGAGAGAGCGAAGCAATTGTAGTTCGTTGTGGTCGAGTGCAAGGCACTGTTATTTGCGTGCCAGCGCTACTGAGATACCCTTCGATATCAATCCGGTTGAAGTCTTGTTCTACCGCCACATTCCTGGGCGTGGTGCGAAATGCACGCCCCGAGTCCGTCTCCATGGCGAAGAGATATCCGTCCTTTGTACCTGAGTCCGTGAAGCGCCCTAAATAGGCCTGTGGAACGAAATGGTGGCGCCTCGCAGTGAACTTCTTTGGCATTTCAAGATGTATATCCGTCATATTTCATGTTAGCCCAACTCACGTCCCCGCTACGCGGATGGTATTTCGCGCAGGCCCCGTGTACTAATTGGTTGGGCATCGACACTCATCTCTTTTTGTAATGTTTATCGAAAATTGGAATGACATTGGGATTGTAGAAATTCTTCTTCGAGCTCTTGGGATTGCCGGGGTCAAGGTAACGCGCTTTGCCGTACTTTTCATCAAGTAATAACGGTTTACGGACCGAATGAAATTGGGCATCCTGTTTGAAATCATAGAAGCGCTCTGAAAGACGCTTTATGAGTTCCTTGTAATCCCACGGATACTTGTCTCGTATATCTTCTTCGGACAAGGTAATTTTCACCGCGTCAGGGTCTTTGGATATCTCAACCTTCGATGAAGTGGCTAGGCTCGACTTTTCTACTTTGACTTGAAGGCGGACGGCGACCGCAAATGGTGACGCGGCCTTTGAATCAATTGTGGCAAGCTGTTGGAGATATTTGATTAGGCGACTTTCATCTGTAGTGACGACGACTGAATCTACCTCCTTGGCCCCGCTCACAAACGACAATGGTAATACCAGGGAAAGGGAATCGGAAAAATCGCGGGCAAACCATTGCTTCGCAAGAATGACAAAGTTCTTCACCGATGCAAAGGCAATTTCAAGCACTTGCTTTGCAAGGACGGGACTTGCGCTGATGTAGTGGGCGGAATTGTCTCGAATGGCAGTAAGAGCGATGATGTTTCCTTTGACCTCTTGAGCGAGTTTCGCGGTGGATTTGTCGAGTGCCAGAACGCATGACCCTAGCGAAATAGTTTGAGGATTCCCAGCCCTGTTCCGTTTGAGATACCGTTTCTTGGACAACGGGCCTGCTTTGGTCTTGCGAGGTTCGAAGACGCGTATGACTCTCAGGTCGTTATCACCATCCTTCAATACCTTCGCCTTCAGCAATAACTCCCAGGCGTTAAGCGCAAGCAATGCAAACGTCTCTTCTCGATAGGCAAACGATGGCTTGTTATATATCTCTACAGCAGACGTGATTGCTGCCTGGGCTTTTTCGAGAAACTTGCTATGGAGAGGTGGCCTCATTTAGATGCCCAACGATTGCATAACTTGAACGGGTGCTCGTCGCTGAATTCGTATGCTCGAAGCATACGCGCAGAATGCCTGACTGTCCGCTTTAAGGCCATTTCTCTAATGACCGGAAATAACCGCACTGAGACTGTCGGGCGATTTCCGCGTAACGCTTCACATTCCGCGGGATTGCTTAGATAGGTTGCCTAACGCTCGCCGGGCGGGTCGTGCACTTCGGGTCCCCAACCTAGCGTTATGAGCGCCGCAGTTAGTCTCGTTCGCGCATTCCAGCGAGTCGCCGTCGGCGGTATTTCGAAGTGGTCACGACTGAGCAACCGCACGGGCTGCTCGGGGCAATCTTGCAGTAGCGACAAACCGCGCCCGTCTTCGTCCGTCCGTAACGAGCAGTAAATGCCCTTGCCGTATAGTCCTTTGATTGAGAAATGCCAGGTCGTCTTGTCAGCGTTCGCAACCCTGGACACGAAATCTATGCGAAAAGTCATTTGGCCCTTACGAGTCCTGTAGGAGGAAATGTCGTCTAATAGATATGCTTACGCGGCTTTCGCGCTCGTCAACGTCGTACCCGACAAAATGCCGGCTATGCTCAAGCCGGCGTACGTGCCAAGCCGTCAATTTAATGGCAGACCGGACTTCTATGTTCGCCCTAACGTAATTGCCGCCCGCGATTTCCATCTGAAGTATTATTGTTTTTCTTGCGCTCCATTTCGTCGATGCGCCGGTTTGACTCTTGTACGAAGTCAAGCATGGCGTCGACCGAAGCACCGGCCCGGTCGGCACTCTTCGCAAGTGCGTCTATAGCCCCCCGCACGTCTCCAGTGGCCCTGTGCCCTTTTGCGTCTGTGGCAATCGTCCTTGCTAGGTGAGCTTCGAGCGCGTCTTTAGCTTTATCGCGAGCAGCCATGGCCTTCACGGCCGTAGTCGCCGTATCCTTCACCCAGCAGGTCAGCGCCTCTAGAACTGCCAGCGCGTCAGCAAAGGTTTGCGACGCGCCTTCGTAACGCTCGAGCAATTGCTCGCGCCTCTCCAGGCGCCGGCGCTGCGCTGCGGTCATACCAAGTGGTGCGGCTCCCTTCTTGCGCTTTGGCGCTTTCAATTGGTGCCCCGGTCAAGCGATTCGGAAAAGGCGCGCATTGTCAGCAAGACGCCAGTTGCCGCAATGAAGCGACGCTGCAGCGCATTCAGGGATTCACAGCGTTCAGCCATGTCGCCGTGAGTCACCAGCGCTAGAATTGCCTGCGTAAGTCCTTGACGCAAGCCAAGCTGGGCTTGCACACGCAGGATTACGTTAGCGACGATAGTAGCGGCTGCCTCCTCAACCTCGAGTACGTCTAGCTCATTGACGTCTTCCCCGACACTGGAAATCAGCTCTTCTATGGCCGCTTCATACTCGGTGCTAAATCGTTGAATGAACTTGGCAGCTCTTGCTGCCTTTTCCGCGTCATCCATTTGCCTTCTCCGATAAATGGCTGTCTTTTGAAGCCAGGCGTACCTAGTACCTAGCCAGGTCCAATCAGCAAAAGAGGAGATTCGTCACGGTGGCGCTGGTGCACTGCTCGCGATGAGCCTTAATGCGGCGTCGCGTACCCGCTTGGCCCAGGCGATGGCTTCGTCCACCGTTACCGGCTTGGGTTCCAGAAAATATCGTGTGTTCTCCCACGCCAGCAGGCGCAGCGCCAAGGCCTCATCCGCTTTGGATAAGCCGATAAGTGCGGCGCCTTTCTCGACGATTGCGGGCAGGGGATGGTCTTCAAGCGGGCCCTGGTAAAGCGGCTGCACTGACTGTAACGCGTTGTACCCAGATGTGAACGCACACGACATCCGTAGGTCTTCAGATACTCCGGCAATTTCTGCGTTCTGCAGCCAGCTATCGGAGTTCACAATCAGCCTATCAGTGTGGTCGAGCTTCATGCCCATTAAGGTACGTCGTAGAAAAAGGCTGGAATACCAAAATGGTCCCCGACCCCTGTCTTCCGCAAGAAGATACAGATGTGCCGTAGGTCGAGGTCCTTCTCTGTGCCCTGCGGCCCGGCTGTGCTATAGGTATTTCCGCTTCGAGTTACTAGCAGTCCCGCCGCGGCGTCGTATCTTTTCACCGGCGAGGTATTCCATGTCCGGTTTTCGTGGTCGTTCCATCCGACCAGAAAAACAACTCGTGTCCGTGCTGGGACCGTATCCGCGTCAAGGGTAATAAAATGCCAGCGTGAAATGGGGACCGCCGTGGGGCTCAGGGGAATGTTGCTGGCAAGTGGCTGCAGGTCTTCTTGCGTCGAGATGCGCAAGCTCGCCCTATCGCGGTGTAAGCGAATAATGTCGTCTAGATTCTTTGGAATCAGCGCCTGAAGCTGCTCTTCAACAGTGTTTTTCGCCATAAGTACCTAAGTGAGGTGTGCGTAGTGCGCGGAAGAGCAGTCGTGCGGCGTTAACCGCATCATCCTCGGCGTCGTGGTGCCGGCCCTCGTGCTTCATCTTTAGGGCAGAAAGCGCACGCGTCAGTCCTTTGGCTTTGGCCCAACCTGAATGGAGTGCAACCACCAGCTTTACGTTGACGTGGTCGTGCGATAGCGGATAGCGCAAGCCTTCGCGTTCGCACTGCGAAATGAACTGTTGCCGGTCAAAGTTGCCGTACGATGCCCAGACCTTGCGCTCGGAGTCATATTTAGCTTTCAGCCACTCACACGCATCTAGGAACGGGAGGCCGTTCTTCGCCATCTGAGGCGTGATTCCCGTCAGCTCAGTGCAGAACGGGGTGATTTCGCTGGACGTCGGCCGCACGAGCACGCTGCCAGAATTCTCGATAGAGCCAGTGCTCATACGCAGCACGCACGCTCCGATTTGGATGATGTCGCGTATGGCGCCTGGTTCGCGGTCGGCGCCAGTTGTTGCCTCCAAGTCGATTACCAGTACTGAATCGAGCGAAACGCTCGTACGCTGATATGCCAGTGCCGACTTGAGGTGCGCAACCACTGTTTTGGCCTTCATGATTACCAGCGCCCACGCAGAAAATCGAGCCAGTCCTGCAGGTAAGAGTGCCCGGGAAGCGGAACAGTGAAGCCAGTTGTCCTCCTACCGAATTCGCTCCGTGCCGGTTCAGGTATCTCGCTCTGCTTGATGTAGGGGTACAGCCCGCCGTCATCGTAGATTGGCACCAACTTGGCAACCGCGGTCGGCCGCTTCGGCAGCTGCTCTTTGCTATACATTGCTTTTGCAACGCAGCGCAGCACCAGGTCCCACACGGATGCGGACCAGCGCGGATAACTGTCTAGCTTCGCTTCTTTCAGCCCCGGGGCCTCGTCGCTTACTTCGACGTGGTAGTGGGCGAATGAGCCGCCGGCGATGTTGCCAATCTCTGCCGCGGCCAGGGTCCGTTTGTCACTCTTCTGGCCGGCTGGCACGATTTCAACGGTTACTCTTAGCATGTTCATCCACGCGGTTCGGCTCAATCGCGCATTCGATTGTGGCAAGGGCTTCATGCGCGAGGCGGGCCCATCTCGCGTAAAGTCCTCTCATCCCAGGATTCTTCGCAAGCATCGCTTCTCTTTCACAACCGGTGCCATAGCGGTACGCAGCCGCGGCCAAAAGTTGAATGTGGTCATGCGTCAACGTCACCGTGTATGTCGGCATTTCCAACCCAGGCGTAGCGGGCTTTCTACAAGCGCGCTTTGCGGTCATTGCTTCCCCCTCCGCCTTACATCATCTGTCAGAGAAAACGTCTGCTTTATTTCTATCTCCACAAGGAGCACGGGCTCGTCATCAGGTTGAGCATCGGCGAGCTCAAGCGCCCGGTCAGTGGCTTCAACCAGAGTCTTATGCAGCGTTGCGCCTCTGTTGCTACCCACAACCATCCAACCTTGTGTCATATCAGCTCCTCAAGTAGAAGATGTGCGGCATGCCCGGCTAGCGGCCGGACAGGGCCTGGTGCATAAAGATACGGGCGCGTATTCGGTCACTGCGGGAACCGGTGGCATGGGACCAAAGACGTCCGGCTGCGCCTATTTGCGCTTGGATACCTCCAAAGCGTTGTAGAGTATACTCCGTAGACTATATTCTACAATAATGCCAAAGTCACGCAAGTCTTAGGCTGCGGGGCGGGGTTTTGGCACTATCTAAGAAATTCGGGGTCGTTATTCGCGAGTTGCGATTGCAGCGGAAGCTTTCACAGGAAAAGCTTGCGTTCAAAAGCGGACTAGACCGGACATTCATTTCGATGATTGAACGAGGCGTCCATAACCCCTCGCTTGCATCCATATATGCTTTGTCCGATGCTCTCGGGACGCGCGGCAGTTCTCTGCTCCGAAAACTGGAAAAAATTTTGGGTAAGTAGGTTAAAACGCCGTTCGCTATAGTGGTCGTTTCGGTTTTTGAACGAAAAGCGTGAAGCTTTTCACAGGGACACGGAGAATTCTCCTTCGGGAGGGGACAGTCTCTGCCTCTGTTGAACTCAAGTGTGGTGCGGTCGTGCGGGCTATCGTATCTTTCTACGCCCCTTCCGTACTGAAGAGGAAGCATGGATGGCCTCCGTCTCGTTCGGGCTGGGAAAGGCACTGGTAGATTGGGCAAAAGGGCCGGTGACGGATTGGCTCGCGCGTCGGCGCGCTAACAACCGAGCCAATCAGGGCGAAGACCTCGCAAGGCAGGGCAGTCTCGAGTATCTCGTCAAGGTGGAGCTTGCGAAGCTCGCCACAAGTGGCAAGCTCCCAAGCGAGCTACAGTCGGACCAGTTTCGAAAATGGGTCCTGCAGAGTGACAATGCTGAACTGTTCCTTGAAGTACTCATCGCCGAGGCTGGTAATCAGCCAGAGCTCGCGCGCCAAGCCGAGGAAAGGCTTGCGGCCGACTACGAGCGCATTGTCGGGGATACACGTAAGCTCGCCGCTGGCCCAATAGCTCTTGTTGTTTCGGGTGTATATGGGCAGCTGCAGGCTACAGAAGCTGGCAGCCGCGCTCTGCGGACGGCGCTGGATACACGGAATGCTGCGAATCTTCACAGGTTGACCCACCCTGATTCGCCGGGCTTCCCGACCGATGCGGACCTGGTGCGAGCGCGCGCCTTGGCATCAAAGCTGCTTGAGGTCGGTAAGAAAAGCTGGAAGATGCCTCCATTCGTTGCTCCTCTTAACCTGGAGGTACATGAAAAGCAGGAGGGTGAGGAGCCGCGCCCAACCAACGCTGACGAGCTGGTATCTGTGGTTACGGAGGGAGGAAGCTTGTTGTTGTGCGGCGAAGGCGGCGTTGGTAAGACAACGCTCTTGCTGGACCTGTGCTCGGCTTGCATGAACGAAAGGTACCGACGCATACCGCTGTACGTTGACGCAGCGGTTTGGGCTCGGGCGAATCCCAATCTACTCGAATACATCGCGAATACCCCGTCAGCACAACTCCACGGTGTGACCTCAATTGAGTTGGCCAAGCTGGCTGAGGCGGGTTACCTGACCATCATGCTTAACGGTTGGAACGAGATTCCAGCTTCGCGTAAGGTGGTCTGTCGGGATTCCTTCAATCAATTGACTGCGGCAGTGGGTGCCATCAATGTTGTCGTGGCCTCACGGACATCAAACGACGCCGCAAGCGTGCGGGTCGCCATGCGCGTTGAGGTACACGGCCTCACGTGGGAGGGCCAGTCGGCCGTAATTCGCAAGGAACTCGGGGAAGATGGGGCAACGCCACTACTGGAACTGCTTGCCAAAGACACGCGTCTTCGATACGCGGCTAGAAGCCCTATCATCCTTAGGGGTCTCATTGAGCAAGCCAGAAAAGGGGCGATAGCGTCACCAAGCGTGTTTGACCTCCTTAATGCTGTCGTTCAGGTAATCGAAGAGGATGACCAGCGTGCGCTGGTGCTGAACGAAGGCCCCGTATTTGGCCTGCAGCGCCACTACCTCGAAGAACTTGCCTGCAAGCTGAACTCGCGCCAAGCTATCGACTTGTCCCACGAAGAGACCTTGCCGGTAATATCGTCTGCTGGTACTCAGCTGGTAAAGCGCGGCCTGTTAGGCTCACTTCCACAGCCTGCCACGGTCCTGAATGTGCTCGGCAGTCATCACATCCTGCATATTGAAGACGGCGTAGTCCGTTTTGCCCACCAGCGTTTCCAGGAGTATTTTGCTGCTGCTCGTTTGTACCGAGAATGCGTTGAGGGCGCGGACCCGCCGGGACTTCTAAGCGCGGCTGTCAATCAGCCCGCATGGGGTGACGCGCTTATGCTCGTCGCCGGCAAATTGAAACGGGAGAAAGACGCCGTCGGTCGTGTTCGTCTGGTGAAAGCGGCGGTCGGATTGGACTTGGGCTTTGCCTGCGATTTAGCTGGCATATGCGCTCTGAGCGACGCAGACGACTCTGAACTGCATAGCTACCTCGTCGCCCGCGTCATTGAACTGACTGAGTCACCACTGAGGGAGGCCCAAGACCTTGGAGTGGCTTGTCAAATTGCGTCTGGCTTCGAGGCCTTCGCCGAGAAGCTATGGCTGCATCTGGAAAGCACGGACCGACAGACACGACTCCACACATACCGCCTGAATGGCTCCGGAATTTCGCTCGCCCAACTTGGGTCTGGGGCTGAGGAAAGAGTGGGAGGATGGCCTTCCGAGCGTCGGGTAGAGTTCATGCACGAACTCGCTAAAAATGCAGACAACTATGACTTTGTTGTGCGTATGGCCCGCACCGCGCCCGACCGTGCTGTGCGGGCCGCAGCAATTTCTGCCTTGTTCTGGCACTTCCCCGCCTCGGAGGCGCCCATCCAGGCCTGGCTAGACGCTCCGATAGAGGTGCAGACCGAGCAAAATTTGCTAAATTACGTGGAGTACGCCCAAGAGCAAGGGCACGCTGGAGAGGCAGTCCGCGAGCGGCTCCGCGCAATTGCTTCGAGTGATACTTCAGATAACGCTCAGTTGAGGCTCGCGCTGGTGTTTCCAAACGAGGTGGGCCTGCGAGCACTGGATGCGGTCTTCGCGCGCCTTGGAAATGTGGAGCACCACGGCAACGACGCTCCACTTGTATCCATCGCCCAGGCCAACGCACCGGAACGCTTACTGAGCCTTGCCAAGGAGCTCGTCTTGGGCGTACGTGCGACGCCCGAATGGGTGAGCGCATACCTCAAGGGGGCACCGACCGAGGTCAGAACTACTTTGTTTGAGCAGGCCTGGTCTGCTCTGCACGGTGAAGGTTTCAAGAACCGCAGTGCAAAGGTCGTGGGTCCCTTGGCGGACCGTCAACAAACCGAGCGCAGCGTCGTTGAATGGCTGCGATATTCCCTAGACCGGCGCGAGAAGCGGACTGATGCAGAACATGAGATGGACAGACAGCTTGGCTACCTGCTTGCAAACGCGCCAGGCAATGACCTGCTGCATGTGGTCATGGAGCGCGGAAAGTCTGCATCCTACGACGAGGCAGTTCTGCTGGTCGAGTTGGTGCTGACTCGAGTTGGCAGCGATGACGGACGTGAATCGAAGCCAGACCAGTGGTTGCCTAGCACCGACGAAGTCAGACGACTCGTTGCTCTCTTTCGCCAGAAGACCGAAGTCGCCGAGGTTCGACAGGACAAGGTCTTCGTGTACCTGAGCTGCATCGCCAGCCGTGTCGAGCCAGCTGAATTTGGTGCGCTAATTCTGGAGGCCTGTCGCCGCCATCTAGAAGCTTGGACAACATATAGAGAACTCCTCAACCACGCGTTGAAGACGCCATTATCGCCCCGGCTGAACAATCCCTCACTTGGCAATTACGTGATTTCTGCGTTGGCAAAGTGTGGGCTGGATGTGTTGCCGGACTTGATTAAGTTGATGGCTCACCCGAGCGCGATGGAACTCATTCCGGACGCGATTGGACGCATAGTGAGCTTGCCGTGGGCCAGCAAGCGGGACCGGCTATTCAGCAGCGTTGCTACGGATATACAGGAAGGCGCCCAACGCCGACAACTTGGGCGCTCGCTTCGTCAACCGGGCGACACGTTTCAACAGACGACCGACGAAGCAGCCAGAGTGCTCGGCCAGAAGCTGACGGAACTCGTAGCTGAGCTCCTAGAGGAACAGTCCAAGGCCGAAAAGTGGAATGGCAGGCAGGCAGAGTATCGCATAAGACGTCTTGTTGGCATCGTTGCGAACATGCCCAGTTTCGAAGTCGTTGTGCCGTTAAATCGCGCGCTTGCGAGCGGCTTGGCGGACGTCTGGGGGGCCGTAGACGCGCTGAGAGGCCTGGTGCGCCAAGGTCTATTCATTACCGAAGCGGAGGTCGTTGGCCAACTTGAAGCTCTGTATCAGGAAACAGCTAGCGCAGAATGGTTGGACGAGCAAACTCGCTACGTTATGGCAGAATTCAGTGCGCTCCTTTATTGCGTAAGTCCTCCGTCGATACTGACTAAGCCACTGAGTCACTATTTAGTGCTGTGGCGAAAATTCTCGTATCTAAGTGAGGTCATCAGAAATCTAGGAGCCATGCGCTCCGAAGCGGCGTGGCCTTCGCTTTTGGAAATGGCGAGAGAGCTTGCTGCCAAGGGGCAACCGCCTGAGGAGATTTCTTTCGCCTTGGTTTCTGCGCTGACACCAGGGCACCTCACAGAATTCTTTGCACTCGTGGCTGACAGGACATTGCTTTCTTGGTGCGGCAATGCCTGGACGATGAAGCGCATCGCGCCTAGCGTTGCAGCGGTCATAGGTGAGGACCCAAGGTATATCGAGGCATTTCTGGAAGCATGCCGGTGCGCGAAATCCCCTGCTGCCGATGCACTTGCGGGTGAGGTTCTCTCTCATGCGAAGGGCAGCGAGGCAAGGTGTCAACGATTTCTACTGGATGCTATCGACGCCGAACGTGTTGCTGACTCAAACGTGCCAGCGTACGGGATGCTATTGGCCATGTTCAAGCTCAATGTGCCGATGAGCGGCGAGGGACAGTACGAAATATATCCCAACGCCAGCAACGAGCTACGGGCACAGCTTTATGCAAGGGCAAAAGGCGCTGGGCCCGCCGCCGCTACATGCAGGCGCCTACTCGCATCGGTTGAATGCCAACGTCGAGAGGAAGGCCGGCCAATTGATGAGTTACGCCATCCAGACCCTAATGACGGTTTGGCTTGGACCGATGCACTTGCAATCAAACCATGACTCATTGCAAGTAACTAAGCCCCATAATGCCACGGGATTAACCGAGAATGGCTGTCGGTGCGGTTGCTGCCGGACTGTTTGAGAACCACAAAGCCCCGAAAGTGTTTGCGCGTCACCCCCAGAAGCCGGAAAATCCCCAAGGACAGGAACTAGAGCAAGGGGTCGGGGGATGGCACGCAAAGCGAAACCGGAAAAAAAGCCTATCGAGCAATACGCGCATTCTGACAAGAAGCGCGTCAATAACCCTCCGGTCGGACTCGTTACCGCCGACTCCGACCGCGACGTCGGTAAGAAGACCTACGCTTACGACCCGCATCTGGACCCCGAATTGCAATGGGCGGGCAAGACCGAGCATACCTCGTTCGAGGTTCCGACTGTATCTCTGCATGTGCATGAGCGCATTGACCCGCGCACTATCATCGAGACCGTGCGCAAGACGGGCGGCACCAGTCAGCAGCAGTTCTCCTTGTTTGAGCAGCCCAGTGAAAATCCTCCGCTGAGGGAGGCGGTCGAGTTCTATAAGCATCGCCACAACTGGTCGAATCGCCTGATAGCGGGCGACAGTCTCTTGGTTATGAATTCCCTGCTGGAAAAAGAAGGCATGGCGGGCAAGGTGCAGATGAGCTACGTGGACCCGCCTTATGGAATCAAATACGGCTCCAATTTTCAGCCCTTCGTGAACAAGAAAGATGTCAAAGACGGCAAGGACGAAGACCTGACTGCTGAACCCGAGATGATTAAAGCGTTCCGCGATACATGGGAACTCAACATCCACTCCTACCTGACGTACTTGCGTGACCGCTTGCTCTTGGTGCGAGAACTGTTACACGAGTCCGGGTCATGCTTCGTTCAAATTTCCGACGAGAACGTTCATCTCGTGCGGAACCTAATGGACGAAGTATTTGGCGTAGGTAACTTCGTTAGTCTCATTTCATATGCTACGACCAGCGGCTTTGAATCCAACTCTTTGTCCCGGGCAGGCGATTACATCGTTTGGTATTCTAAAAACCGCAGTCAACTCAAATATCGCCAGTTATATCTGGACAAGGTTTCGGGCGACGAAGGCGCAACAAAGTATCGTCCCGTGCGAAGTATTTCTGGCATTCCCGATGGCGTCTTTGACCCTGAGCGTCTTGCGGTATCAGACCAGTTGACGTCGCAAGGTGCACAGGGTCAAGGAGACCAGAAGTTCGATTTCAATGGGCAGACGTTTACTCCGCCACCCGGGCTTCACTGGAAAACGACGGTGGAGGGATTGAAAAAACTATCCCATGCGAACAGGGTCATTCTGGAAGGCAACCGGGTTCGATATGTACGGTTCTTGGATGACTTTCCTGTCTATCCAATCAACAATATATGGACAGACATCGGAGGTATCCAGAACAGGAACGAAGGGAAACTCTACGTAGTCCAAACCGCGGCGACGGCTATTCAGCGTTGCGTATTGATGACTACTGACCCAGGTGATTTGGTTTTCGACCCAACCTGTGGCTCAGGCACAGCGGCCGTTGTCGCCGAACAATGGGGGCGGCGCTGGATTACCTGTGATACCTCGCGTGTTGCGGTCACGCTCGCCAAGCAGCGGCTGATGACGTCTGTATTTGATTATTACGAACTGGCGCGTCCCGAGGAAGGCGTTGGCAGCGGCTTCATTTACAAATCCGTCCCGCACATCACGCTGAAATCCATCGCTAACAATCCCGACATCCGCGACGGCATGACCCGCGAGCAGATTGACCGCGCCATGGAGCGTTACGCCGAGCAGGAAACACTATTCGACCAGCCGATTCCGGACAAGAATCGCCTAAGGGTAACTGGACCGTTCACTGTGGAGGCGGTGCCCGCGCCGATGGTCAAGGCGTTGGACGATATCGACGCCGAGAACACCGCACCAGCCGACAGTTCCGTCTCGCGCTCGGGCGAAACGCTTCGACAGGCGGAATGGCGCGACGAATTACTGAAAGCGGGTATTCGCGGTAAGGGCAGACAGAAAATCGAGTTCACACGCATCGAACCCTTCGCGGGTACGCGCTGGCTTCAAGCCGCAGCCGAAACTAAGGAGGCGCAGCCGCAGCCTGTCGCCATCGTCTTTGGGCATGAATACGCGCCGCTGGAACAGCGGCACGTGGAAATGGCAATCGAGGAAGCAGCGCGACTGGTGCCCAAGCCAAAGATGATTGTTTTCGCCGCATTCCAGTTTGACCCCGAGGCGGCGAAGGACATCGACGAAACCAACTTCCCGGGCGTGACGTTGCTTAAGGTGCAGATGAACACCGACCTGCTAACCGAGGATTTGAAAAAGAAGCGCGCTAGCAACGAAAGTTTCTGGCTCATCGGGCAGTCGGACGTGCGCCCCATCAAAATCAAGAACGGCGTGGATAAGGGTAAATTCAAAGTCGAGGTATTGGGCTTCGACTACTACAACACGAAGACCGGCACAGTCGAATCGGGCGGGACTGCCAAGATTGCCATGTGGATGCTCGACACCGACTACGACGGCCGGAGCCTTTACCCGCATCAGGTGTTCTTTCCCATGGCGGGCGAAAAAGACGGTTGGGCACGGTTGGCGAAGAATCTGAAAGCGGAAATCGACGAAGACCTCATCGGCGCCTATCGCGGAACCGTCTCGCTCCCCTTCCTGGCGGGCAAGCATGGGCGCGCCGCCGTGAAAATTGTGGACGACCGTGGCATTGAATCGCTGAAAGTGCTGGTTCTCGAATGAGCACCGCCACCATTGACCGGCTGATTATCAACTCCCCCTACCAGGAGCCGGCACGTTACTGGCATTACGACCGCGAGTCACGCACATTTTCGCTAGTGGAGGGCGCCCGGCGCCCGGCGGGATATGTAATCGCATCTGAGAATTCCCGCTCCTTTGATGACCCCGGCATATTCAAGGAAATCCCGCTGGTCAATCTGATTCGCCCGCGGGTGAAGGCGTGGCGAGAGGCAGGCTATCCAGGAGTGACCGGAATCACCAAGCGGCTCCTCGATTACTGGCAAAACCCAGAGGAACGCGAATACCGTCGTTTCTTTTTCTGCCAACTGGAAGCCATCGAGACGCTTATTTGGCTTGTCGAGGCTCCGCCCTCGGAGAAGGTTGGTTTCGTCGTGCCGCAGGAGGATAACGCCTTTCAGCGACTCTGCTCGAAGATGGCTACGGGAAGCGGCAAAACCATCGTAATGGCGATGTTGATTACGTGGCAGATTCTCAACAAGGTTACCAGCCCCCAAGACACGCGCTTTTCGAAGAACGTGTTTGTGGTGGCGCCAGGACTGACCGTCCGCAACCGCCTCTCCGTGCTGTTGCCCAGTGCCGAAGGCAACTACTACCAAGAGTTCAACATAGTTCCCACCGCGCTGATGGAAAAGTTGCGGCAAGGCAAGATTATCGTTCGAAATTGGCATGGTCTGAATTGGGAAACTGAGGAAAAGATTGCCAAGAAGCGCGGCGTCGACAAGCGCGGCGCCAAGAGTAACGAAGCGTACGTACGTCATGTGTTGGGCGACATGGCTCAGGCGCACAATATTCTCGTCATAAACGACGAGGCTCACCATGCGTGGCGGGTGCCAGCTGGTTCGAAGGTAAGCGGCGTATCGAGGGACGACATTGAGGAAGCTACAAAATGGGTTGGGGGCTTGGAGCGGATTAACGCCGCTCGCGGAGTGCTCTCTTGCTATGACTTTTCTGCAACT
>OBLU010001798.1_pt1 | contig 19785 bp, 20 predicted proteins | sample 1518681 | NCBI WGS metagenome assembly OBLU01 (sample SAMEA3539304, study PRJEB22396) | soil metagenome | biome: tundra; feature: field; material: soil | place: USA | collected 2010-05 | depth 0.15 m
ACGGAAAGAATAGCAATTCGAACGGGTTGACCCCCTCGAAGCCCATTACCTCGCCTAACCACTCTTGGCGGCACCACCACCGAGCTTCGAATCAGCGCCCCCCCACCTACTCCCCTACCAGATGCAGAGCCAACGTACGCGATTGCGGACGCCGACGATGCTCGAAAAGGTAAATACCCTGCCACGATCCTAGCGTCAACCTTCCCACGATTATTGGAATACTGAGCTGCACCTGCGTGAGTGCCGTTCGAATATGAGCCGGCATGTCATCTGGCCCCTCGTCATCATGTTCATACGCGGACGGATCCTCCGGAGCAATCCTCGCGAAATACGCCTGCAAATCTCTGCGCACCGCGGTTGCGGCATTTTCCTGAATGAGCAGGGACGCGGACGTATGGCGGCAGAAAACGGTTAGCAGCCCCGTCTCGACTGCTTGATCATGCGTCCACTTCTTGATTGGATCGGTTATCTCGAGCAACCCCTGGCGCTCGGTTCTAATCGACAACAACGTGGTCATCTGTCTCATATCGCAGGTGCGCTAATTACCGTTTTGACGATGCACCGCTGTTCGCAGCATGTCGAGTGCCGATCGCACAACCGTCTCTTGTCCGTCGTTTGTCAAAATAGTGAACGCCAGCGAGATTCCCCCGACTCGAATGATACCCTGTGTCAGATACTTGGCCTCGCCCGGCTTCGGGGCACGATCGGTCGCTGCGAAATAGAAACCTCGCCCGTCAACGCCTTTGATTTCCTGAAGAGCTAATATGCCCTCGACGGATTGCGACTCGGCGCTCTTCGCGGCTCCTGCTACCTCAGAGCGAATCGTATTGTTGTCCAGAATGTTGCGCGCCGACGCCGTTGGCCATCGCGCTGTAATGGTGATCGCAAATTTCGCGCCGCTCCGCGGCGCTACCGTGATGGTCGGCGATAACTGACTCCGCGGTTGTTTCATTTCGCCCACCCATCCCTCAGGCATGAGTAACGTCAGCGCCCCGTGATCTGCCAGCTCGAACGCTTGCGGTGAATCCGCTAACGCGACGGCGGATGTCGTGATTACTAAAAGCGTGACTAGAAGCGATCGATGTAGGAGTGAGTGCACCGTGATTCCTTGTGTTTATCGTCTGCAGGATGATTTGGTGTCTGGAACGATAACGCCACAGTTAGCCGCTTTCGAGTATTCCGAATAGCCGCCGACAAATATTTAATCAGATTTCCTGTCAACAGCCGTCCAAGTTTGACCAGTGAGGTCTCCACCGTCCAACCCCTCTTGGCCGCAGGGCGGCCGAGCGGCTGCGCCGCGCCTGCCTGTTCCTGAGCTGTTTTGAACCGCTCCGCCCATGTGATTGGATCGGGCATCAGAGCAGGGCGCGCTTCAGAAACGGTGAGGATTTCATCCCGCGGTACTTGGCGCTCAAAGCGGAAGCCTGGCGCTCCGAAGGCCCGCCGTTTCATATTTGGCTGACCTCACCGGCCCTCGAGACCCTCGATGTGATCTTCGCGATGAACTTGGGGTGGGCCGAGAGCCGGCAGGACTGCTTTGGGGTCCGCGCGCTCGTCCTTCGAGCCAAACACCCCGGAAAAGTCACTTTTCCTGTGGCAAAGTGTATTTCTAATGAGGCCGCCATGACGTTCTCAAGGCGGAATGTCCTCGACGTACACCCCTGCGTGCTGATGTCTACAGTTTATACTGCGATCGCAAGTACAGGGTTCCAATGATTCCGACGATTCAGATTCTGGTCTTGCTGCTGATCGTGATTGCCGCCGTTGCGGTCGTAGCGGCACGACTGAAGATTCCGCCAGCGATACTCCTGGTGCTCACCGGTGTCATCCTGGCACTTATCCCCCGGCTGCCGACCGTGAAGCTGGCCCCGGAATTCGTATTGCTGATCGTGCTGCCACCCATCGTCTATTCGTCGGCGGTGGCGATGAGCTGGCGCGAGTTCAAATTCAATCTGCGCCCCATTTCGCTATTGGCCGTGGGTTGCGTCCTGTTCACGACCATCACGGCCGCTGCGGTAACGCATTGGTTGTTGGGTTTCTCCTGGCCGGTGGGCTTCGTGTTGGGGGCCATTGTTTCGCCGCCGGATGCTGTGGCGCCGCTGTCCATTGCGCGCAGAATGCAGCTACCGAGACGGCTTGTCGTGATCCTCGAGGGTGAAGGCCTGGCGAATGATGCCAGTGCGCTCATTCTCTATCGCTTCGCGGTGGCGGCCGTCAGCTTTAGCGCATTTTCGTTCAGCCAAGCCGCCGGCATGTTTGCCGCCATTATCTGCGGCGAAATCCTGTGGGGCATCGGCGTGGGTTGGCTCATGCTGCGATTGCGGCGTTGGGTGCAAGATCCACGCATCGAAGTCATGCTCTCGATCCTCACGCCGTTCCTCGCTTACTGGCCGCCCGAGCACCTGGGTGGTTCCGGTGTGCTCGCCACTGTGACCGCCGGGCTCTATATAAGCTGGAATGGCCTCAAGCTGATCAGTGCGGCGACGCGGTTACAAGGCATTTTCTTCTGGGATTTCCTGATTTACTTGACTGAGGGATTTGTGTTCCTTATCACCGGCCTGCAGGCGCGAACGCTAATTGCCGGCATCCATGGTGATTCACTGTCCGATCTAGCCATCTCCGCCGTCGTCGTCTGCGCCGTGGTCATCGTGGCCCGCTTCGTGTGGATGTTTCCCGCTACGTATCTTCCGCGCTGGCTGATTCCTTCGATCGCGCGCGCCGATCCCTCGCCGCCCTGGCAGTGGCCCTTTGCGCTGGCGTTCACCGGCGTCCGCGGTACGGTCTCGCTCGCAGCGGCGCTTGCAATTCCCCTCACGACCGAGAGCGGCGCACTCTTTCCCGACCGCGATCGGATTCTTTTCATCACGTTCTCCGTCATTCTGGTGACGCTCGTGGGCCAAGGTTTGATGCTGCCCGCCGTGATCCGTGCGCTCGGGCTCGCCAACGCGGGCCGCCGAGAGCGTCACGCCGACAGAGTCGAGGAATTCGCGGCTCGCCGGCAGGCCATCGAGGCGGTTATCCAACGTCTCGACGAACTTGTCGCGCAGCGTGAGCTAACGGAGGAGTTCGTTCGGCCGCTTCGCACACGGCACCGCGATCGGCTCAGGCATGTTGAGCATCGCAGCGATGGCGACGACGCGCATAAGCGCCTCATCGAGCTACACGACGAGATTGAATTTCTGCTGATTGCCGCCGAACGGCAGCAGATCAATGAGCTGTATCGACGCGGCAAGCTGAAAGATGAAGCGAGGCGCCGAATCGAGCGGGAACTCGATCTGCGCGAGGCACAACTGACTAATGTGCGTGCCGAGGAGTGAGCCGACGGCGATGTACGCGACCGCCGTGATGGCCCGCGACCCCTGTCGAATCTCATAAATCGTGAGACTCGGCCGATTGATTGGGCGATACCGACAACCTATTGATTAGAAAAGGATTCGATTCGATTTTGGGACCCTGTGATCTCCATTAACCTGCACTTCAGCGTTCTAAGCGACGTCTTTTGCGGGAAAATCTCACTAATCTTGAGACCAGACAAAATGTTGTCCGTGCGGAGCGAAAGTCAGCCGGTCGAACCCGAGGCAATCGAGTTTAGATAGCTGACGATAGCATCGCCCTTGCCTTCCGCTACAAGCGGTTCCGCGGTCCGGTGCCTAAATTCGGGGATGGGTGCGTTGCGGAACCGGATATCGTAACCGATTGATTTCTATAAACAGTCAACGCGAGGTGCCAATTACATAGCCTCGCGCACTCGTATTGTCACCGAATTCACACCAAATTGCGGGAAAGTCCCGCCATGGTAAGACGACGTTACGCGGCCGTCGATCTACCGGTAAGCGCGTTTGCGTCACCGGCTCCTCATCGCAGGCACCTCACAGCCACGTGAAGGAGCACAGATGATTACCGAGATAAGGCTACCGAGGAAGCCGCCCAATGTCGCGGACATCAACCCGCGCGGCGTCGACGTGGAATCCGACGAGTGGCGCGCGGCGCGCGCTTGTGCCGAGGACTTAAAGGAATTGATGACGGCTGGCCCAGTGTGGATTGGAACCGTTAAAAACGGTGGGGCGACTACCGGAGCTAGCGAAACTTTTACCTTGAAACAGCTGTGCTGCGGCTGCGCCGCCGCAGTTTCGGCATTGTGAATGCTCGAGGGCGGATATTCGACCCCATCATTCTTAACGGTTCCATCTCACACCCCTGTACGCTAGCGAACAGACAAATGCCAACGCATTTTTCCATCATGTCGCGTGGAGATTGACTCGCTTATTGTTTGGGACGGTATTGGCCTGAGCGGGATTTTCCACAAACAAATTTTCCAAGCCCAGATTGAATAAACAGTTAGAGATAGAAGTTATGAAAGCCAAGTACTTATACGCCGCAACCGGCTTAACCATCATCGCCCTCTTCGCGAGTGCGGCTTCCATTGCCGCCAGCAAGGCGGAAATTGACGCGAGTGTAAGCACCGCGCTGAAGAACTGGGAGGCGATCAACCCGAACCACAGAGAATTGGAAAGCAAGGCAGCAGGTATGTTGGTATTTCCAAGTATAACCAAGGGCGGAGTCGGCATCGCCGGCGAATACGGCGAGGGGGTACTGCGAGTCAACGACCAGACAGTGGGTTACTACAGTGTCTCCTCCGCCTCGGTTGGCCTGACGCTCGGTATAGCCAAACACAGCGAAATCATCTTGTTCATGACGCAAGAGGCGCTCGATAAATTCAGGAACAGTAAAGGTTGGTCAATCGGAGCCGACACGGGGGTCGCCTTGGTTAAAGCAGGCGCCGGTGGCAAGTATGACAGCGAGACTCTGAAGAAGCCCATCCTTGGCTTCGTGTTTAGTGTGAAAGGCTTGATCGCCGATATATCTCTTGAGGGGTCGAAGATCAACTCGATCGACAAATAATCCGTACCGTTTGTAGCGCCTGTCCCAATACGTTAGGGGCTCCTCTCCAGTAGCCCCACATTTTCGGGCGGCTTCCAACCAGGCGAATCTCGATCGCCGCTGATTGCGCATCCGCGTCGCGTACATTTGCCAGTACCGTTCGGTGCCGGGCAGGTCGGGCATGTCAGCGACGTGCATTTCCATGAGAGCGCGAACCTTCTCGCTCTCGCGCGTGATTCTGCTCGTGCGTAGCGATCCGGGAGGCTCCTGCAGGAACTCGAGGAGCGTCATGCCGAGCGTATCGAGTGCGAACTGCTGATGTTCGTAGAGCGTTCGACGTCGCTTTACGTAGAGGGCGCGCAGCGTCGCAATCTCTGGCGACGGTCCGCCAACCTGCGGGCTCAAGAACTCGAGTACCGCGATCGGGACGCGTTGCATTTCACGGCGGCGGCGGCGACGAAGTGGCGACCGGCCGCTCCTGCCAACCACCGCCCAACGCCGAGTACAGATGCACCGCCGCGCCGAGGTTGTTCGCATAGGCCTGAGCGAGCGCCAACTCCGCCGTGAACAGCTCGCGATCGGATTGGATGACCTCGAAGTAGGAAGCGTAGCCGATCTTATATCTCGCGAGCGCGATCTCGCGCGCGCGCCGCAGCGCATCGACCTGACTCGCTTGCTGGCGCTCCTGTTCCCCCAACTTCTCATAGGCGATCAGCGCATCGGCCACATCCTGGAAGGCCGCCTGCACCGTCTTCTGGTACTGATACAACGCCTCGCGCTTACGGGCGTCGGCGAGTTCGACCTGGTAGAGGTTTGCCTGCACGCTGAGCAGCGGCTGGATCAGCCCCACGCCGGCACTCCATTCGGCGGCCGGTGCGGTGAACAACTTGTCGAAAGGTATCGCCAACGAGCCGGCGCTGCCGGTCAGCGAGATGTTCGGAAACAGCGCTGCCTTAGCGACGCCGACTTCGGCGTTGGCGGCAACGAGTCCCTGCTCGGCCTGCGCGACGTCCGGCCGCCGCTCCAGCAGTTGCGCGGGCAACCCGGGAGGAGGCCGCGGCGGCGCTTCCGGCACGGCTTCTCCGTAATGTACGCGAGTGACCGGCCCTGGATTGCTGCCCAGCAGCACGCTGATCTGGTCCTCGATCTGCCCGATCTGGCGCTCAAGGTCCGGCGCGGTCGCGCGGGCGGCGGCGAGATCTGCTTTGGCGGTGGCAACATCGAGGCCGGTCACGTAGCCGCGCTCATGCTGGGCCTGCGTGAGCTCCAGGAACTTCTCGCGCGAGACCACCGTTCGGCGTGTGATCTCGAGCTGACTGTCGAGCGAAATGAGCTCAAAATAGGCATTGGCGACCGCTGCCACCAGAGTCACGTTGACGGCGCGCTTGGCGTACTGCGATGCAAGCAGATTGGCCCGCGCCGCCTCGGTCGCGCGACGTAGCTGTCCCCACAAGTCGATCTGGTAGGACGCCAGAATCTGCACCTGAGCCTCATTTTCGATCCGCGGATAACCCCGCTGTAGCGCGTAGTCGGAAGCCTTGGTGCGTGCGGCGCTCGCATCGACCGATACTTGCGGCAGGTAGCTCAAGCGCGTCGAGCCGAGCTGCGCCCGCGCCTCCTCGATCCGCGCCACCGCGATCCTCACGTCGTAATTGTTCTTGAGCGCCGTCGCGAGCAGCGCCTGCAGGTCCGCGTCCGCATACACCTCCCACCAGCCGCTGTCGCCCATGGACGCGGCGTCGCCGTCCGCTCCGGTCGTCGTCGTCGCGACGTCGTGGTACTGCGCCGGCACATCGAGCGACGGCCGACGGTAGTCCGGCCCGACCGCGCAGCCGGCAAGCAGTGCGAACGCGCACACGCAGAGCCGCCTCTTCATGCCTCGGGCTCCGTCCCCGGCACAGGCAAGGCCGTGGGCGCGGATGTGGGCGCGGGCGGCACAATTCCGTGGGACTTGGAGAAGCGGTCGACGAGACTCTGCAAGACCACGTAGAACACTGGGACAATGAAGATGCCGATCATCGTCGCGGCAGTCATGCCGAACACCACGGTCGTGCCGAGCACCTGGCGCGACGTGGCACCGGCGCCGGTCGCAATCGCGAGCGGCAGCGCACCTAAGATGAACGCGAATGACGTCATGAGAATCGGCCGCAGGCGGAGTCGTGCGCCCTCGATCGCCGCCTCGACGAGCGGCATGCCGCGCTGGTGCGAGAGGCGCGCGAACTCCACGATGAGGATCGCGTTCTTGGCCGCCAGTCCGATCAGCATGACCAGGCCGACCTGCGCGTAGATATCATTGGCCATGCTGCGCATTGACAGGCCCAAGAAGGCGCCGAACACGGCGAACGGGATGCATAGGATGACCGCGAACGGTACGATCCAGCTCTCGTATTGGGCGGCGAGCACCAGGAACACGAACACCATCGCCATCGCAAAAATATACGGTGCTTGGCTGCCCGCGCGCTGCTGTTGGAACACCGAGCCCGTCCAATAGTGGGTGAGGTTGCCGGGCAGATCCTTGGCCAATGACTCCATCGCTTTGATCGCGTCGCCCTGGCTGTACCCGGGCGCCGGTGCACCGTTGATGGTCACGGCCCGGAACACGTTGTAGCGCTCGATGTAGGCCGGGCCGCGCGTCGGCTTGATGGACACGAGCGACGACAGCGGCACCATGTCGCCCGCCTGGGTACGCACGTACAGCGTGTTGACCGCATCGGGCAGCGTCCTAGCCGACGGTTCCGCCTCGGCGGTGACGCGGAACGTGCGACCGAAAAGGTTGAAGTCATTGATGTAGTTGCCGCCCAGGTAGGTCTGCAGCGCACCGAAGATGTCCGAGATCGGGATGCCGAGCGCGCGAGCCCGGTCGCGGTCGACGACGTACTCGATTTCCGGCACACGGTCGTTGAATTGCGTTGAAACGCGCGTGAGCTCCTTGCGCTTGTTCGCCTGGGCGATGAAGTCGTCGATTTCCGTCGTGAAGTTCTCGAGACTGCCGCCGGAGGTGTCGGCGAGCACGAATTCGAAGCCGCCCGCCTGGCCGATGCCGGGGATCGCCGGGGGCGCCACGATCACGACGTTGGCTTCCTTGAGTGGCCCGAGGAGCTTATAGAGGCGTTCCATCAGCGCCTGGGTCGAGCTTTGTCGGCCCAGGCGCTGCGACCAGGGCTTCAGCGGAATGAACCCAGAGCCGGTGTACGGCGTGTTGACTTGCGCGAGCAGGTTAAGACCCGTGATGGCGAGCATGCTCTCCACTTCAGGCTGCTGCCGGACGATCGCGCGAATCTGCTCCAGCACCTGCTCGGTGCGCTGCAGCGACGCGCCGGGCGGCAGCTGCGCAACCATGAGCAGGTAGCCCTGGTCGTCCTCGGGCAAAAATCCACTGGGTCGCTGCCAGATCAGCAGTATGAGCGCGACGACGATTGCGCCGAACATGCCGAGCGCGATGGCCGAGCGGCGTATCGCGCAGCGCACGGTGCCCTTGTACTTGATCGTGGCCTGTGCAAAAACCCGATTGAAGACTGCGAACCCGCGTCCGAGCAGGCCGACCGGTTCGATCGCCGAGCGCGGCTTTAGGAGCAGCGCGCACATCGCCGGCGTAAATGTCAGCGCAATGAACGCCGAGATCAGTACCGACACCGACAGCGTCAGCGCGAACTGCTTGTAGAACTGGCCCGTGAGCCCGCCGAGAAAGGCCACCGGCACGAACACGGCGGTCAGCACCAGCGCAATCGCGATGACCGGGCTCGAGACGTCCGCCATGGCGGCCCGCGTGGCCGCGAGCGGCTCGAGACCCTTTTCCTCCATCTTCTCCGTCACGGCCTCGACCACCACGATCGCATCGTCGACTACCAGGCCGATCGCGAGAACCAGTGCGAACAGCGTCAGCGTGTTGATCGAGAAACCAAGAGCGACGAAGATCGTGAAGGTACCGAGCAGCGACACCGGTACGGCGAGCATCGGGATCAACGTCGCCTGCCAGCTTTCCAGGAACAAGAACACGACCAGCAGCACGAGCGCCGCGGCGATGCACAGCGTGATCTCGACTTCCCTGATCGACTCTCGCACGAACTCCGAAGTGTCCAGCGGTATCACATAGCGAATGCCCGTCGGGAAGCGCTGTGCCAGCTGTTCGAGCGTGGCGCGCACCTTCTTGCTGACCTCCAGCGCGTTCGCGTCCGGCAGCTGATAGACGCCGAGCAGCGCCACCGGCTGACCATTGAGGCGACTGGAGCGTGTGTAGTCGGTGGCGGCCAGCTCGACGCGGGCGACGTCGCGTAGCCGGACGATCGAGCCGTTGGAGCCGGCCTTCAGCACCACGTTTTCGAATTCCGCGACGCTGCGCAAGCGCCCATGCACCGTGACCGTGTAGGTCATCTGCTGTCCTGGCGGCGCCGGCTCGGCGCCGAGAATGCCGGACGGCGCGACGACGTTCTGCTCGTTGATCGTGTTGCTGATGTCGCCGGTGGTGATGCCCAGGCGTGACATCTTGCCCGGGTCGAGCCAGATGCGCATGCCGTAGTCGCGCGCGCCGAACTGCAACACCTGACCGACACCCGGCACGCGCGCCAGCGAGTCGAACACCTGCAGCGTCGCGAAGTTGCTCAGGAATAAGTAGTCGTAGCGCGGGTCCGTAGCTTCGATGGCGACGAAGATCAGCGGCTGCGGTTGACGCTTGGTGATCGACACTCCCTGGCGCAGCGCATCCGGCGGCAGCTGCCGCTGGGCGATAGCGACCTGATTCTGCACATCGACGGCCGCGATGTCCTGCGCGGTACCGACCTCGAACGTAACGTTGAGTGTGTAGGATCCGTCGTTGGAGCTGCGCGAGTCCATATAAATCATGTTCGGGACGCCGTTGACCTGCGTCTCGATCGGCGCGGCCACCGACTGCTCGATCGTCGAGGCATCCGCACCCGGGAAGGTCGCCGAAACGACGACGGAGGGCGGCGTAATCTGCGGGAACCGCGCGACCGGCAGCAGCAGAAACGCAATGGCGCCGGCGAGCGTGATGACGATCGCGAGCACCGTCGCGAAGATCGGGCGGTCGATGAAAAAGTTGCTCACGAAGCGCGTGGCCCGGCGGCGGCCGCTACCAGCGGTTGTGCGTGGACGGGCGTGCCGGACTTGAGCTTCTGCGTGCCGTCGACGACCACGACGTCGCCCGGCGCGAGGCCTTTCTCGACGACCCAGTCGCTGCCTTGTTGCTGGCCCATCGTGACGTCGCGCTGTTGCGCCTTGCCCGCGCTATCGACGATCCAGACGTAGTTCTTGTCCTGCAGCAGCTGTACCGCGCGCTGTGGAACGAGCAGCGCGTTGGGACGCTCGCGTGTTGCGACGACGACCCGGACATACTGTCCGGCGTGTAGGAACTGTTTCGGATTCGGCACGGTGAGGCGCAGTGCAAGCGTATCAGTCCGCAGGTCGACGGCGGCATCGACGAAGTTCATCTTCCCTGGAAGTTCGTACTCGCTGCCGTCGGCAAGCAGGATGCGGAATTGGCGCTGACTGGGATTTTGCTGGTCGAGCGGGCGGCCAAGCTCGCGCTGCACCTGCAGCAGGCGCTGCTCGCCGACGCTGAAGTTCGCGTACATCGGGTCCGTCTGGTAGACCGTAGTCAGCAGCGTCGTGTATGCGGTGACGACGCCACCAATGCGGATCTGCGCGCGACTCATGACACCGTCGATCGGCGAACGGACATTGGTGTAGCCGAGATTGAGTTCCGCGGTCTTCACGGCCGCCTCGGCAGCCTGGACCTGGCCCTTCGCCGAGGCATTGGCGGCGACTGCCGCATCAAGCTCCTTCTCGCTCAATGCGTCGATGGCCGTCAGCGGGCGCGCACGCGCCAAATCACGGTCCGCCTGTGCCTCGGCCGCATGCGCCTGGGCGAGCCCGGCCTGCGCCTGGGCGAGCGCGACAATGTAAGGTTGCGGATCGATCTCGAACAGCGTCTGGCCGCGTTTGACCGGCGTGCCTTCGAGCGCCGCCTGCCGGTAGAGGATTCCCGCGACCTGAGGGCGAATCTCGACCGTATTCGAGGCCTCGAGCTGCGCGGGATATTCCTGAGTCAGCGACGTCGGCTGCGCTCGCATCGTCAGCGTCGCAACCTGCTGCAGTGTCGGCGGGCCGGCCGCCTTGCCCCCACAGGCAGCGGCCACGGCGGCCAGGGCCAGCACCGTAACTCGCGAGGCCGAGCGCCGCCATGGCGCTGCACGACTTGTGGACAGGTGCGGCGCAGGCGCGGCGCACGCGGTTGATGCTTCAGTGTCGAGGCGACGCATGACGGGCCTGTGTGGAAATTGCAGGTGTGCCAGCATAACGCGCCCGCCGCGGATAGTAATCATAAGACCCCTTTCCATCCACTGTAGAATGCCGAAGTCGCGATCCGTGGCCGTGGATTAATTATAGTATTCCATAGGTCCGGATTAGAAAGAGGAGTGCCGCCAGATGCATGAGCGGAAATGCCATCTCGTGTTGCTGTTGGGCCTCGGCGTCCTCGGCGCCGCCGCATCGCCTTCCGAAAAACCCGCGGATTCTCAGGTCGAGCGCGGCCGTCAGATCGCCGTAAAAATATGCTCCGCCTGTCACGTCGTCGCGCAGGCCCAGGAGTTCTCGCCGCTGCTCAATCCTCCCGCGACGCCGTTCGACGACATCGCCAACCGCGCGGATTCGACGCGCGCATCGCTGCGGCACTTCGTCAGGACGACCCATTGGGACGAGAAATCGCTGCCTCTGACGATGCCCAATCCGTCCTTGACCGATTCCCAGATCGCGGATGTCGTGAGCTATATCCTCAGCCTGCGCAAGTAGATGCAACGTCGGTCTGTCGCCACCATGGTGTGCTTCGCCTACTTCGCCGTGATTTTGTCGCACGGACTGCTGGTCGGTGTTGCGCGACCCCGCTGCCCTTACCTCCGTTCGCTGGCACACAGACGACGCCTGCGTCCGTGGGTATTCTGACCGGTAGGTATTCTGTAGATATCGACGCGCAGTGCGGCCGCATTCCTCGACTGCATCCAGCAGAGCGGGTCACGCTTGCAATCGTGATTATCCGTTCTTTGGAGCTTTAGAACCTGATTTTATCGGGAGGTTGGTCATGAAATGGGCAGGTATGTATCTTGTTGGTTTCGTTGTCCTGATTGGTGGACTTTTGGCCGCGCTCTGGAAATTGGGTATTCTGCAAAGCATCGGCACCACGTGGACGTTGATCGGAGTCGCGATCCTGTTCGGCATTGGTATCATGATCTCAGTCTCCCATAGCGGCATAAAAGAAAACATAGAGATCGACAGGAAGTGACAGGGTACGGGCGCGCGAGCGCACTACGCTCGAACGGCGCGGCGCGAGGAAAAACAGCGGCCGCTCACATAAACGTAGGCCCGCCTGTAAGTTTCGTGTAAAAACCTGCCACAGTGCTCGCGGCCTGGGCGTGCAATCACTGCCAAAAGTGCCGTTTTCGAAATTTGACTGTTGATTTCTCGAGAATTTTCGTCGGCCAACACGGGTGAACCTGCCCGAAAGCGTATGCCAATAAAATCAAGATGATAGAGCCCGCAAAATCCCCAATTCGGCACTTTTGACATCAATTGTACGGGGAGGCCTAAGCCCGACTCATTGAGGCGCAAGTTTATCTAACGAGAGGACTGATCCGCTGGCGCTGGTTTTTCTCCGCCCTTGACCGGCGGCTGAGCTTACGCCAACTGACTATAGGGGCTGCAGACCGCATACACAACAACTCAATGCTAGGCACGACTATCCAGCATCGGCAATGGGATTTAGCGCGGCCTTTGCGAGAGCAAGCTGCTGAGCAGCCCTCCGACGATGGCGCCGCCGACTTCCATCGCGAGCTGTGCTTTGATATCTGCGGTACCGCTATTGAAGCCGCCCGTCCCGTCCTCCTGCTCGATACGCGAGACCACCCAGTCGAATTTCCCGCTGGTGACGGCAGCTTTGCAATAGCGGCATTCCCCAATCTGGGTGAGCGCCAGCGGAGCGCCGCAACTCGGGCAGGTGTTCTCCAGAGTGCCGGCTTTATTGGAGGTTGCGACCCCGACGGAGCGCTGGAAGGTCCACTCTTCTGTGAATGGCTGCACCGATCGATCGCCAAATACGACCCGGCCGGTGTTGTCCACTTCGTAGTCAGCCGACGCGGCGATGATGCGCACAGTCAAATCGTCGAAAACCCGACCATGAACCACGCGCATAGGTTCGATGCTGCGGACGGTGAGACCCTCCATGACGTTGCGGCGGCCTTCGGCCACCATGGTCTCGAGCTGCGCACGCCAGGCAAAATAGGCCCCGGGGCTCAAAAAACCGCGGCCCGCCTCCAAATTTTGTTTACACCACGCGTCTTGCAGCGCCATGAAGGCGGTTTTCACACGGGTGAGGAAGGCGTCGACCTCGAAGCCGGCGTCGGCCGCACGCAGGCCGGCGATGCCATCGGTGACCGTGGGCGCGGCAATTCCAAGCAAAGGATCCGCGGTGTATCCGACAAAAGGCGCGGGCTGCACCTCGGCCACCACCCAATCCACCGTGCCGTTGGTGACACTGGCGCGGCAGTAAGCACAGGTGCCGTCCAGGCCGAGTCGAAGTTCGGCTCCGCACGCCGGGCAGCGCGACGCCGTGACTCCTCCGTCTTGGGGCGTACGGGCGGTCGCCGCCCGTACAAAAGTCCAGCGTTCGCCGTGGCGGCGATCTTCACCCTCATCGTTGAGCACCCGATTCGACTCATCCAAAGTTTTGGCGCGATAAACCAAATCGAAATGAACCTGCAGGCTTTGTCCTTGGGCGCCGCACGATGCGTCTACCAAGTGGACCCCGCGGACATTGAGACTTTCCATGAGCGCGTGCTGATGCTGCGCCGTCATTTGGCCGATGTTACGCGACACGGCAGCGAACACCGCGTCGTTCAAATAGGGACGGATCGCGCCCATATCGTTCTTTTGCAAACCGCGCTTGACCAGAAAGAAGGTCATCTCGGCACGCTGCAGGAAGGTCTCGATTTCAAAGCCAGGGTCCTGCGCGCGTATGGTGTCCACCGCGGCAGGCAAACCCGGCCGGACCGGCGCCGCAAGCCCGCCTCCACTGAGACTGCCGATTCCGCGTCCGGTAGCCGCGCCTAGAATTGCACCGATCGCTTCGCGCGCCATCGGCGAGTCCGCCAGACTCTGCACGCTCGGTGACCCGCGACTCACGCGACGGAAGATAAACCAGACAATGAGGCCGACCACAATCAGCGCAATGAGGCCGCCGAAAGAACTTCCGCCGCTCCCCGAGAACGACAAACCACTGTGTCCGCCTCCGCCGGCGCGGCCCAATGCAGATCCCGTCGCCCCTAGGCCAAGTGCGGCGAGGCCTGCCTGTGCCCGACCCGTCGCGAGTCGGCCGCTCGCAGCCCGGCCCGCACGCGGCTCATTCAAGTCAGCGTTGCTCCGCAGTTGCCGCAAAATCGAGCGTTAGCCGCGGCCGCGGTACCGCACTGCGTGCAATGTGCCGGTGCAGGGGGTGCGAGCGCAGTGCCGCAACTCGCGCAAAATTTAGCGCCGGGATTATTCGGAGAGTGGCAACTCGCGCAGATCAGCGCGGCGCCTATGCCCCCGGCTGCGGGACTGGCGGTCGGCGCCGGAGCGGGTCCAGAGCCCGGACTGGGGCTCAGCCCTTGGGTCGAGGGCGCGGCCGCACCGATTCCGCCAACCAACCCTCCCAATCCCATGCCCACGCCCAAAAGGGCGGCGCCGTTGCCGCCGCCTGTTGCAGATCCTTCGCCTATGCCTTTCAAAGCAGCACCGACTCCGTATTCACGAAAGCCGCCCGCAAGCTTGGTGTACGCCTTGTCTTTGCGCAGCTCCTTAAGGGTGTGTTCGTCCTCGGGTTTGAGATTAATCGTGATATTGCCAAGACGGGTAACGGTCAGGCCATAAGACACCAAGGATGCCTGCACATCGCTGAGCAGCGCCGTCTCGATCTCGGTTGTTCGCCCGGCGATGCCGAGCACCGGCCATTTCTCGGCGGTCAGCTTGCGCACGACGCCCGTGCGCAGCGATTTTAGGATTTGTTCTCGCGCCCAATCGGTGATCAGATCATTGGAGCCTTGACGTGTGCCGACCAGTTTCAGGATCAGCGCCGCCGGGTCGCTCACAATGATCGCGTATTCACCGAATACGCGAAGTCCCACGGCAAGACCGGTCTCGGGATCCTCAATGTCGTCGATGGGACCACCGAATGGCAGGCCGACGAATTCGCGTGTACCGATGAAATACAGCTCGGCGCGGTACATATTGCCGCCGCTCGCCAGGTCCACGAGGTCGCCGAGGAAGGGGATCAGTGCACCATCCAGGGTCGATCGTCCCTGAGGTAGTATGCCGACAACCTTACCCTCCTTGACGAAGATCGCCGTCTCGTCCGGCTCCACCGTGATCTGGGTGAGTCTGCGGATGGTCATGTCGGGCCATTTGAAAAGAATGTATTCCTTGGCGAGATCCGGCCGTGCGATGAACTGTCGATTGAGGTCGTTTCCGACACCGAATAGGCTCACGATAGGTGCTCCGGTCTGGATGGAATGGATGGTGAGATCATGTTTGCACCTGGGTCGGCAGCTTCGGATCCTTGACGGCGTCCGCGGCGCATGCGGTCGAATCCGCTTGACGACTTCTTCATGCGCTCATCGTATGCCAAAGCGCCGACTTTCCGCAAAAGTTGATCGATTACTGTCGTCGCAGTTCGACGCGCCGGTTCCGCGCGCGTCCTTCGAGGGTGTCGTGCCGCGGCTTTTTGAATTCCCGATCGTTGTCGCCGCCGAGAGCGGGATTCAACATTCAAATACTGGCCGGAACGTACTCCCAAGTGCCGCATTGTTCTGAGTACCCCACACTTCCTTATGCTCCCCATGCTCTTCGGGGTGGATGAAATGCATCCCTTAACTAAAGCTTCTCCCAGGGATTAAAAGACTGGATATTGTGGCCCTGAAAATCATGGACGTTGCGCGTGACCATCGTCAGATGATGATGCAGGGCCGTGGCAGCCACGAGGCCATCGATCACTGGCAAAGGAGTGCCCCGTCGCTGTGCATCGCCGGCGAGTTCTCCCCAGCGATCGGCGATGGCGGCATCGATGCTGAGTACGCGACCCGCGAACCGAACGGCGAGCTCGGTGCCAAGCCAAGCCTCGAGGAGCGATCGGCGGCGACTGGAGGTAAGGATCGTGAGGCCCTTGCGGATTTCGCCCAAGGTGAGCACGCTCAAGTACAGCAGCGATTCGTCGACGGACTCGAGCCACCGAAGCACGTGCGCGTTGGGGGTCGGGCGCGTCATCTCCGACACGATATTCGTGTCGAGCAAAAAACCACTCATAGCTCGACGTCGCGCCCGGTGTCTCGGTCACGCTCGATCTTAAGATCAAGTCCCGCGAGCGGTGAGTTGCGGAAAAACTCCACAAGGCTCTTCGGCTGGTGCGACCGCGCGAGCAGCAACTCGTACTGCTCCAACGGAATAACGACCACGGCATCCGTGCCGCCACGCGTGACCACCTGCGGGCCATTGGTGCGCGCCCGGCGAAACACCTCACTGAACTTAGCCTTCGCCGCCTGCAGCTGCCAGGACGGCGCGACGCTTGCGCTTGGCGCAGAGGATGGGCGTGTTTTCTGGCGCGATGAGGGACGCAAGCGGCGGGTTGTCACGGGTGCTCCAGTGGACTAGTCAGACTAGTCCAATGATCTACCCAAATCGATCCAAAATCAATGCCCAATTTTTGACATAATCTATATTATGCGTAGTGCCAAGTGGGAATAGATGCGCTCTGCGGCGCGTTGGAGCGGCTTAAAAGATAGCACTTGAGTCCGCTGATGTCCATTTTTCAGGGGGCTTCAAAAATACCGCTAATATGCATTAAGTTAAATCATACTTTACCGCCAAACCTACAAGACATCCCCTCGTTATCCGACGTGATTGTGATCGCCTGCACGCGGGGAAAGAACGTGGTTACCTAATCGCTTACATTGGCGAGCCCCCGCATCACATGAATCTGGTGATCAACCTATGCGGAGGAGCGATTTTACGGGGACGGACGCAACGTTTTCATCAGTGCTTCCACGTCGTCCATCCTCCGACCTAGCGCCTGATTGGTGTCCGCTAGATGCCCTTCGTTGTCCATTGCCGCATTTCGTTCGTCCAAGATGACTCGGACGCGGTTGCCGGTGAGCACCGGCAGGTAAGATTGAATTCGGGCGCCCACCGCCAGTTTGGCGTGCTCCACCAAGAAGATTTCCTGCACTTTCGCGATTGACGTGTGCGTCTCCCGCGCCAGCAGTTCGATGGCGTGCTGTTCGTGCGTGAGAATTTGTGAATCCATCGAATCGTCGATCATTATCGATATCCTCCTCAAGAATGACACACCGTAGAGTCGCGAATTGGCCCTCAGGATCGTCTCTCCCAAGGCGAAATCGCGCATCGGAATCATCGCCCTCTCAGGGACCACCCGTCTGTACGTTCCAGCACCGACCTGCGACGAAAACTCCGCTTGAACCCCAAAACCCATTAACTCTCACCCTTCAGTCCGTTATCCGGCGCGCGCGGCCGCGATGACACCGACGTCGCGCTCATATTGCATCACAAATTTCAGAATGAGCCGACTGGCGTCAGGCCCGGCTGCGACGTTGAACTCAATAGCGGGCGTCACCGCCGCTCCAAGCATGCGACCGGTTGCCAGCGACAAAGTCTGGATGTTGTTGGCCTTCGGTCAAAATTGCTGCTGCGTCTGAAAACGGGATCATCCTTGATCCCGTCAGCAATGCAGCCGAACTGATATTGAGAGCACCGGCATTGCCACCTACCCCATCACCATCGCCAGCTGCAAAACACCCACCGAAAGGATCGTGACACCCACGGCAAGCAGTCCTTCCGCAATCCTAACGCCGAATTCTGTGGTCTTCATGATGTGCATTCTCCGTTGACTGAATTGATCGAACAGTGCTTAGCCTGCGCTGCCCGAGAACGCACAACAAATGCAATACCTGACCATGCGTTAAGTAGAACTTAACAGCCGGCGACAGCCTGAAACTCAGTTGCAACTCATAGCCCAACCAGCTATCTAACCTTGCAATCATCGCTTGTTGCTCGCGTTGCCAAAGGAGACCAATGACCGCGTCGGCACGAAAGAACCTGTGTGCAGCAGCGGCACTTCTCGGAGTGCTCACGTTTTGGTGCGGGCTGTGGATGGCCGCTCGGCGGTATCCTTCCGAGTACGATTGGCGATTCATAACCATTTCGCGATTGGGTTACGCCGACCGAAACCCCGATGGGTATCGATGGGCTTGGGGCGGCCTTATGCTGTGTGGGCTCGGCGGCCTGTGTTGGACGGCGGTACTGCTTCTGGACTGGAGACGGGACGGCACCGGACGGCGACCGGTCGGAATCTGGGCTCTCGCGCTGGGCTACGTCTGCATGGTCGGCTGCGCATCGTTGCCCGGCGGGTTTCCTCTTCTACCGAGGGGCCACGATTTCCTGGCGGTTACGGCATTCTTGGGAGTTTGCATTGGCATCATGCAAATGACCTTTCAGGTAACCGAACGGAGCCTTCGGCAACGGACGCGAAGTCTCCTTCTCAGTCCACGGTTCTACGCCGGCCTGCTAGCCGGCCTTCCGCTGTCGCCAATTCTAATCGCTGCCGTCACGCAGGCGTACATCTCGCATGCGCGGCCGGATCTGCCGTGGGTAGGCCTCGAATGGCGTGTACTGGGTGCGCCCGTTTATTTGAGCTTCGCTCTCTGGCAATGGATCACTTGCGCCGTTCTTTCCGTGTACTCCGTGACCCTGTGTCTGATGACGATGATGCCCTAGCATTGCCCTAGCATCACTGAGGACCGGTGCTGTGTCGAGTGAGTCTAAATCTCTCCGCGCCTACTTGCCTTTATCTATTTGACCTATTTTCATCTTCCTCAAATTCACGAGCTTCGATCGGGCCATCATCGGCAGCGCATATTCTCCGTCTGGCCGGGCTGTTCGTGCAGAGAGCCGACCTGCATTGCATACCCGGCCTCCCGTCGGCACTCCACGCCCACGCGGATGGCACCACTTCCGCCCCGTCGACGGTAGGTTGGTTGTCCTACCTCCCGATACCGAAGAACGATCCAAGTAATCCGATAGCTACCATCTTCGGGGGCCCACGTGAGGCCCCCTTTTTTTCTGACTCTTGACCTCACCAATTGACCCGCAACAATTGACACGTTTACTCCCCTTCGCCAACACGTGACAGGTTTACTTCGCGGCCCAACAGAGCAATGTTGTCAATCCAAGCAGGCGAAATGAAACATTCAGGGCGGAAATCGCTGGTTAACGACTAATCAGGTGCGATTGACACAATTGCTTCGCATCACGTGTATCGCAAGTACATGTCGCCTATCACAACCGATCGCGCGACAAAAACCAACGACCAAGGTCGGCACTACACACCGCTTTTAGCCCATAACCGCGCGCAAGTGTATGATCCGATTACACGCCGGTCGCCAAAAATGGCATCAACCGAGGAGATTCTGCTCAAGTTGGGCTAGCTCGCACGGTTTGGACCGCGCTCCTTCACGCCAATCTAAGACCGAAGCCCCGGTGCTCTGGCTGAGGTCCTTTCTGTTTCCAACGCATTAAAAAATGCATAGCCAATCATGCTTTTTTTGGCACGGTACATGGCGATGTCAGCATTTCTTATCAATTGTTCTCCGGTAATGCCGTTGTCAGGATAAACGGCGATGCCGATGCTCGCCTTGATGACAGGTTGGATGTCACCCATGTCAATGGGCTGCCCAATAGTTTTCAGTAGGGTCTTGGCAATTCGCTCAATATTCTCGTTGTTTTGTGGGTTCATCAATAAATACAGGAATTCATCGCCACCGTTACGGCACACCGTGTCTTCGTCGCGAGAGTGTT
>OBLU010001799.1_pt1 | contig 19771 bp, 9 predicted proteins | sample 1518681 | NCBI WGS metagenome assembly OBLU01 (sample SAMEA3539304, study PRJEB22396) | soil metagenome | biome: tundra; feature: field; material: soil | place: USA | collected 2010-05 | depth 0.15 m
TTCACCCAAACAGCGACGCGCCTGAACGCGAAACACAACCCCTTGGGGTATGGTGACTCAAGCGGATACCCATCTTGCCTGATTTAGGAGCACGTTGCGCAGGTAGATCGCAATCACCGTCCAGGTGTCCGCTCCCAGAGCTCCAAGCCGCGGCGTCAAGTAATTGCTGTAATCGCGCAGAAATCGGATCGGCGGCGACTCGGTATGCGACTTCTGATCCGCCCATTCGCGGCGTGCCACGCTCCCCTGCCGAGCGGTCCGAGTCGGTCGCAGGTCTTCCTCCACAACATCGATTCCCTTGCGCGGTTCCACTGCCGGCTCACCAGGCTTCGGCTTTTTTTGTTGCCGCTCGGTTTACCCGCTACGCAGAATCCACGCCTCAAGCCAGCTGCCAATGTAACCTCCGCCAGAAACTGTAGAGAGATAGTCGAACGCACGCACCTTGTTGTACTGAGCCAGCCCTTGCAGCACGCCAAGATTATAGGTTGCGCTGCGGATGCCGCCCCCGGAGAAGGCCATCCCCACAAGCTCCATCTGTCTCGCCTGGCCCACAACCTTGGTAGCTTCCTCCGCTGCAGTCTCGCCATTTTTGTCCTTTCGCTCGCTGGCGCCGGCGTTTTTCGCAATGCGGGTTACTTTCTCCCACAACTTGGCCTCCCGCGACCCCCGGTGGTCAACGATCTCTCGATCCTCTCGCAACGCATCCACTTCCACCAGTTCCTTTGCCAGCACCTCCGCGAAGCATACTGCGTGAATATTTTCCGCTGCTTCGTCCTTCTCCGAGTGGTTTGCCATCAACTCCTTCTTTCCGCTTGGCATGGTTCAGCATTTGAGAATCGTTCGGCTCGGGTCGCCTCGCAGTACCAAGTGCCCGACCACCGGTGCCATACAGTTCTACGAAGGCAGATATCCCGGTCCTGAAGTGTCCAAGTCATTAAATCTCATTGGATGGACTACCCAATCCTAAGCTTGACCTTATGTGATCCAGCCTCTGCCATTACACGAGACTCGTGTTCCAGCTCAGCGAATGGGATACGGGGCAACAGATGTCCCCATAACTGAATTACTCAAGTTTATGCAGAAGTCTCGGTCACCGAAACTAAGTCCAGAGGAGTCACTGGGAAGAGTAGCTCCCAAAGACTTCTTGCCCTTGTGAGTGCGGCAGAAACAGTAGACCAGCGTGATATTTGGTTGTCAATGAAATGTTCAATACAGCGCAAGACGTTCGCCAAATGCGCCAAGGCGGGTCTCAGTATTGTGGGAATCCGGTGATGTTGCAACCACAGATTAAGGATGCAACGGTTCGCCCAGATCGGCGAGGCATCCTTCCGACCGAGCAATGATGACGGAGGCCATACAATTCCCCACAACGTTCATCAACGTCCGCCCCATGTCCATCAAGGCGTCGATGCCGAGAATCAGCAGGATTGGCGCAGTGGAAATATGAATCGCGCTGGCTGTCGCCAGCAGCACAACCAAGACGGCGCGCGGCACCCCAGCTACCCCTTTACTGGCCAGCATCAATGTAGCCAGGATCGCGGCATACTTTGACAAGCTCAGATGCATGCCCGTGGCCTGTGCCGCAAATACGGCCGCCATTGATAAATAGACGCTAGATCCCGTCATGTTGAAGCTGTACCCGGTGGGAATCACGAACGAGACAATCCAGCGCGGTACGCCAAACTCTTCCATGCGCTCCATGGCCAGTGGCAGGGCAGCCTCCGAGGTGGTCGTTGCAAATCCGATGGCTGCGGGTTCGGCCACAGCCGCAATAAACCTGCGCAATGGAACGCGAAAGCCGATAAGGACCGGGAGCATCACCAGCAGACAAAATGCGGCCAAAGCCGCGTAGTAAGTCAGCACGAGTTTAACTAAAGGCAGCAGCGAAGCCAGTCCCATGCTGCCCACCGTGTAGGCCAATGCAGCGCCAGCCGCCAGTGGGGCCAGGACCATGACAAAGCGCGTCAACTTGAACATCGTATCTGCCAGAGACTGAAGGACGGAGATCAGCGGGGCGCGCTTTTGCTCGGGCAGCAGCGCCAGCGCCGCTCCAAAGAGCACTGAAAAAATCGCAACCTGCAGGATTTGATTTTGCGCCACGGCTTGCGCAATGTTTTCCGGAATAAGATTGACCATCACCTGCTGCCATGTCTGCATGTTCTGCACCCCCAGCGGCGCAACCTGAGTCGCGGGGAGCACAATGCCCCAACCAGCACCGGAAAGCGTCATCGCCAGCGCACCGATGATCAGTCCCAGCGTCGTGACAACTTCAAAGAAGATGAGCGCCTTCAGAGCCACGCGTCCTATGCTGCGCAGTTGGCTTTGTCCCGCAATGCCTGTAGTGATGGTGGCAAAGATCAGCGGCGCCACGATCATGCGAATCAAGCGCAAAAAAACTTCGCCGAGAAAGTGCATCTGTGCTGCGAAATGCGGTAAGTCCAAGCCTAACTCGACTCCCCCGAGCATGGCGAGAAATGTCCAGACCAGCAGCGAGTACCGGAAGAAAGCACCGGAAGCGAACAGCGAAATGGCGGTCACGCGCAGCGCCACGCCAAGCGTTTGATGGCCCAGCAGGCCCGCGGCCACTCCTCCCAGCCAAAGCACCGTGCCGGTGCCAGAAAGGATCAGAAAGACGCTGGCTTTGCTTCGCGGTTGTGTCGGAATCCGTTCAAGCATCATTCAGAAGTCATATGTTGACTCCATTCATTATGCTACGGCGCCAACTCTCTCAATTCCAAACAGGCTCCGGCATCCCACGCCGGAGCTTGCGATTCAAAGCAGGGCTTCACGCAGGCAGTAGCTCGGAAACGGGCCGGAGAAGGTGCATCGCCTCTGCAATCACATCGGCATATTTCAATCCAGCACCGGTGTTGAAAAGCACTACGCGGTCCGATGCATTCAAAACTCCACTGGCCAACAGCCGATCGTATGCGGCGGTGGCCGCAGCTCCTTCAGGCGAAAGCAGGATCCCTTCATTCCTCGCCCAGTCGAGAATCGAAGCGAGAATCTCTTCATCGGTCAGCGCAAGGGCAACTCCGTCGGAAGCCCGAAGGATATCGAGCATCATGGTATCGCCGTACGGCTTGGGAACGCGCAGGCCCGCGGCGAAGGTGGAAGCGTTCTGCCACATCTGGCAGACGCTGGCGCCTGCATTGTAAGCGCGAACCACGGGTGCACACCCTGAAGCTTGAATTGCAATCATGCGCGGTCGCTTGCCCGGTTTGACCCAGCCCAGCTGCTCCAGTTCCTCAAAAGCCTTCCACATCCCAATCAGTCCCCCCCCCCCCCCAGTTGGGTAGAAGACCGCGTCCGGATACTCCCATCCCAGCTGTTCCACCAGTTCGTATCCCATGGTCTTCTTGCCTTCGATGCGAAAAGGCTCCTTCAGCGTGGATATGTCGAACCATCCTTCCTCCTTCTTGCGCTCGCAAATGATGCGGGCGCAGTCAGAGATCAATCCATCCACGAGCGTGACATTTGCGCCGTATGCAACCGCTTCAAGATAATTGGCGAAGGGAACATCGCGCGGCATGAAGATATGGGCTCCAATCCCTGCAGCAGCCGCATAAGCCGCCAGCGCTCCGGCCGCATTTCCGGCCGATGGGACCGCGAGCTTTCGCAATCCATAGTGTTTTGCCATCGTCACTGCCAGCGCAAGCCCGCGCGCTTTGAAGGTCCCCGTTGGATTGGCCCCCTCTTCTTTAATGAATGCACTCGGAAACCGCTTGCTGCGCAGCATCGGCGTCCAACCTTCACCAAGAGTGACCGGTGGAACAGCCGGCAACACGGAGCGATAACGCCACATTCCGCCCCAACAAGAATCGGCATCCCTCGCAATCACTTCGTCGGGCGAAGTTCCTTCCAAATGAGAGAGGTCATATCGCACATAGAGCGACCCGGCAGGCTGGTCAACACATTGCGTGCAAACCGTTTGCGGCGATTGCGTCGAAATTCGAGCGTGGCATCGGGAACATTCCAGGTAAGCGATTGGAGGCATTGGGTCCTGTATTGTCGCGCTTGACATTTCATATACTACGTAGCAGATAAGGTAAAATGCAAGAATTCATGATGAAATCGATGAAGAAACTCAAAGCCCCCCAGAACCTGACGGCGCTCGCATACAAGAGCATCAAAGCTCACATCCTGCAGGAAGAACTGGATGAGACCACAAGGTTGACCGAAGAGCTTCTATCCAGGCAACTCGGCATCAGCAAATCTCCTGTGCGCGAAGCCCTCAATAGCCTGCACACCGAGGGCCTGATCCGTATCGAAGCTCGCCGCGGGGCTTACTTGAGGCAGTTCTCGCAGAAGGAAGTCAAAGACCTTTATGGCCTGCGTGAAATGCTTGAGGTCCATGCGGTTGGAATTGCAGAACTTACGCCGAAGTTGATTGCCGATCTCCGCAGCAGTGCGCAGCGTACCCGCAAGCTTCTCAAAGCCAACGACAAGCTCGGCCACATCGAAGAAGACACAAGGTTCCATGGGCTGATTGCCAGCGCAACTGGGAATGCCGAGTTATGCCGTGTGCTCGACAATGTTCAGAGCCAGATCTGGTTATGCCGGCGCAAGACCTACAATCTATCTTCCTCAACCGCACCCGATGCGCACCTGGCCATTCTCAACGCTCTGGAAAAGGGCAATCGAAAGGAAGCGCAGGCTGCCATGCGTAGTCACATTTCGCTGGTGCGGCAGCGCCTGATCGCTTTCATGGAAGAAAAGACAAACTAGGTCAGAGGCTGCTGCCGCGAACCGATCAGCGTGACGAACGCACTATCCTTTCCAAAGGTCAGGATCGGCGTTCCGGTACCGGCGCGACAGCCTGGCTGCAGTGCGAAAGCTCGTCGCAGGCTCTCACGCCAAAAAAGACGTTGTCCTTCGACACAGGGAGCGTGACGGAGTTGTTTCCCGTGCTGGCCCCGTACTTTGCTGCGTCAGTCGAAAACTGCCAACTCGACGCGGCCGTCTCGCGCCACACAATCTGGTAGTGGATCGAACTGCCTGCGGCGGCAGGCGGATCCCACTTCAGCGTTGTGTTGTTATCCAGGTTCGTGGTGACGATGTGTACGTTTTGAGGCACGCCAGGAGATGAGGCAAGCGTGGCCAGTGTAGCCATGTTGAGCCGGCCAACCTGCGCAATGTACTGGAAGTCATCGAACTTCAGCAGGTCTCCGAACTCGATTCCGTTTTCTGTTCGAACATGCTGATGCTGGTGATTGAAGTTTTCTCTCCACTCGGTTAACCGAACGGCGGGGAATCCCTCGGCGCTGAATGAACTGTGGTCTCCACCGCGGAGATAGCGATCGAGACGCAGTTCCATCACGGGTTCAAACGGCTTCAGTTGTCCCGGCCTGGCGGCCGCTGCCCCCATTGAGGGAGAGGGAAAATAGGTTTGGCTTACTGCCACCACCTCGCGCGCCAGTTCTCGCGAAGGCGTGTCGTTCTCCATCCCAAGATTGAGCATCTGCGAAATCGCTTCGGGCGAGGCGGACGGCAAAATGCCTTGCGAGAAAACGCGGATCAGCGATTTGTTCTGCAGCGTCTCGCCAGGAGTAGTGTCGCCGCCGACAATGTCATTGTTGAGGACACCCTCGAGCTGCCAGCCTTCTTCCTTCGCAAGCTTGGCGAGATGACGGCTTCCGTTTAGTCCCTGCTCTTCCCCGGCAACACAGACAAAGACGATTGTCGCGGGGAACTTGTATTGGCTCAGAATGCGTGCGGATTCAAGACTGACTGCTGTTCCGCTCGAATCGTCGTTTGCGCCGGGAGCAGGGGAGTGGGAGTCCATGACATCCGTCTCCCGTGTGTCATAGTGGCCGGTAACCAGATACATGCGTTTGGACTGCGCCGGATCGCTTCCGCGCAGGATCGCGTATACATTCCGAATAGGCGTCGGCTTGACGAAGCGGGTCCGTGCGGCGGCGGCGCCTGTCGGCGGCTGTTCAACGAATGCATCAACCTTGACCTCAAGGCAATTCCCGCATGCCCTGCTGTAGCCTTTAAACTCCTCCTTGATCCAGTCCGAAGCAGCAAGAACGCCCGCTCCAGCGGGAAGATCAGTCTCAGTGCTCGAAACCGTGCTGCGGTTATTGAAGTTGACAAGCGAAGCAATATTGTCACGGATCTTGTCCGCGGAGACCTTTTTGAGCGCGGCTGCGATCTGCTTGTCAGCAGGGGCCGCTGCAACTGGTACACCTGCGACCCTGTAATCGCGCACGTCCTGGCTAGCATGCGATGCACCTTGCGCATTTGCTGTGATATTGAGCACGCCGAGAACGACGAACGGCGCCAGTAGTTTGCATTTGCGACCGAAAAGAAGCCGCGCCAACGAATTTATGAAAGACATAAAGGAACCCTTTCCTCAGTTGGTATTGAATTCGTTTGACTCGATTGAGTGCTAGGGCGGCGGCGCCACAAAGAACTGCCGATTTGTGCACAAACGTTCCCTGTGGCCAGAATTATAGACCAACCCAAGCGCGACCAGGTGAAACTTTGAGATGGCGCTAAAAAGGACGGCCAGATGAAGTCTAAATGACGTAGTGACCTGCGAATTCTTGTTCGGCCAACCCCCATTGTTCTAAAAGTACCCATTTGCGAGCATCATTGAATTGGTTGTGCTGCACTGCGGAAGGTGCAGCAAGAAATATCTTGACTGATATATTGTATGCGGTATATTGAAATGAATCATATACAGCACGGCCCTCCAACTCCCCTGGAGGCAATCGTGTATCCCAAAATCTTGTTCGTCATCTTCCGGAGGTCAACGTGAAACTGTATAAGTTTTTCGCCGTTACGCTGCTGGGAATCTCGGGAATCCACGCCTCTGCCCAATCGACCGCAACGCTGTCTGGTGTGGTCACGGATCCGAGTGGCGCCGTTGTGCCCAACGTTCACATCACCGTTCACTCCCTCGCGACCGGACTTGACCGCAGCCTTGTGACCGATTCTGCGGGTATCTACGTAGTCCCATCTCTGCAACCCGGTGATTACCAGATTGAGGCAACAGCTCCTGGCTTCAGTAAGGTCACAATCAAGAAAGTGACTCTGGACGTGGATACGAAAGTTGGGGCGAATATAAGTCTGCCGCTGGCAGCAGCCGGAGCGACGATTCAGGTGGAGAGCACCGCATCGCAAATCGAGACACAGACAATTACGGTTGGGCAGGTAATCGATCAAACTTCTGTGCAGGAGCTTCCGTTGAACGGCCGCCACTTCCTCGACCTCACCGTGCTCACTCCGGGAGGCGTCGTGGCTGATACGGCGGGCAGCTTGACCGCGGCAAGCCGAGGACTCGGCGCGAACTCGTTCATCACCGCCGGCAATCGCGAGGACTCGGTGAACTTCCAGATCAACGGAATCAATCTGAACGATGTTAGCCAGAACCAGATCACCTTCCAGCCGTCGATCAACACCACATCCGAATTCAAGATAAATAATTCCACATTCAGCGCGGAGTACGGCCGCAGCGACGGCTCGATTGTGACCGTTGCAACACGATCCGGCACCAACAAGTACCATGGCGAGTTCTTTGACTACTTCCGCAATGAGGCTCTCGACGCGCGCAACTACTTTAATCGCAGCTATAACGTCGCCACGGGAGTGCCACTCGCAGCCAGTACCGGCGATAAGGCGCCGCTGAAGCGCGACAACTTTGGCGTCTCCGGAGGTGGTCCAATCTGGAGAGGCCACACCTTCTTCTTCGGAAGCTATGAGGGCTTGCGTCAGCACCAAGGCATCCTGCAAAACAGCACAGTGATTTCACAAGCCAACCAAACGGCAATCGCTGCCAATAAGGCAGCTGAGCCCGCAGCCGCTTTACTTGCCGCGCTCATCCCACTCCCAAATAACGGGGCCAATTTCACCGGGTTCACGCCCGGCCCGGTCCAAATTGACCAATACACTGGGGACATCCTCCACCAATTCAGTGCCAATGATTCTCTGCATGGCTTCTATGCCTTCCAAAAGGACGTGCGCACGGAGCCTGCGTTGCAGGGCGACACCATTCCCGGCTGGGGCGACCATCGCGCCGCGCATCGCCAGATCGGCACAGTTAGCGAAACTCATATCTTCAGCCCGAGCTTCGTCAATGAAGCGCGCTTTGGCTTCAACCGCATCTCTATCGCATTCAATCCAGCCAACCTGGCCAACCCCAACAGTGTCGGCCTCGGCGATGGCCTCTCAGGCAATGTCGGTTTGCCGCAGACAACACTCTCTGATATCGGCCTCGTCTTTGGCGGCCCTTCAGGATTCCCGCAGGGGCGCAACGACACCACGGGCGTTTTGTCAGATACGGCAACTCTGCTCTCAGGCAAGCACACGGTCAAGTTTGGTGGCGAGGCTCGCCGCTATCTGGTTGCCAGCTTTACCGGGAACATCGGAACACTTACGTTTACCACTTCCACCACGCCCACCAGCTTGTTCCAGACTGACATGGCCACTGTCTTCAGCATCCAACCCAATATCGTGTCCAGCCGCGTGTACGCCGACTCCGTGGCTGCATTTGTGCAGGACAACTTCAAAATCACACCCAGACTTACCCTCGAATACGGTGTGCGCGCCGAGTGGAACGGAACGCCCGTCGAGGGTGCGAATCGCTTTGTGCTCTTTACTCCCTCCGCGCTGACCCTCAACCAGGTGGGGACAAATGGATTCCCGAAAAACTACGAGTACGGGCAGAACTACAACCTCGAACCCCGCGCCGGATTTGCCTACGACGTCTTCGGCAAAGGCAAGACCGTTGTACGCGGCGGCTATGGCTACCTGGTAGACCAACCGGTCTCGGGCGTTGTCACGGGGCTGGCTTCCAATCCTCCCTTCAGCACCGCAGTCTCATATAACAGCGTCGCCATTCCCGTCTCCGCGCTTTATGCCGATGCAAAGGCCTCAGGCATCTCGCTCTACATGGTCAACCCGAACTATAAGAACGCATACATCGAGAGCTTTAATCTCAACGTGCAGCAGGCTCTGCCATGGGGTATGGTCTCTTCGATCGGCTACTACGGGTCCCTCGGACGCCATTTGGAGCTTGAATCCAACGTCAATCAAGTGGTTGGAACGGCAAGCAATACGCAGGTGCATCCGTTTACGGCGCTTTCAGCTACCAGTCCCATCGATCCCGGTGCGGCCATCGCGTCAAATATTGGCGAAAGAAACAGCACAGGCTTTTCTGACTACAACGCAATGTGGGTTGTTCTCGGCAAGAACATGAGCAATGGTCTCGAGTTCAACATGAACTACGAGTGGACCAAGTCGATGGATCTCAACTCACTCGGGTCCCAGGGTGGCTTCGTTCTTCCGGACAGCCTAAACCCGAAGGAGAACTATGGCCTGTCGGACTTTGATGTGCGCCAGCACTACGCCGCAACCGCCGTCTATACGCCGCACGCCCGGGGGAATCGCCTGGTATCGGGTTATCAGCTTTCAACCATCATCCAGTACCAGACGGGGAACCCCGTCAACATTCTCGCCAGCAGCTCCAGCTTCAACGGCATCACAGGCCTCGTCCGTCCAACGCAGGTTGGTCCCTTCGTTAGGTCGAAACAACAGCTCGGCGGAGTAGCAAACGTCACCTTGTTCCCAAGCGCTGGCCTTGGCGCCGGCGGCACTGTCTGCGATGTAACCAACTTCACCTCATCCTGCAGCTTTCAGGTTGTGGGCACACAGGCGAGCGCCACCGCGGCTACCGCACCCACCGTTTACACCGGCCTTGGACTCATGCAGCGCAACGCTGGCACCGGGCCAGGCTTCGCGGATGTCGATCTCTCCGGGCAGAAGGACACGAAGCTCTTTGAGGGCCTGACCTTCGAACTGCGTGCCGATGCCTTCGACATCTTCAACCACCCCAACTTCGGCCAGCCGTCAGCCAATGTCCAGTCCTCTGCCTTCGGCCAGATCTCCTCAACCCGCTTCGCCACAAGCGATGGCGGTTCTTCGCGCCAGCTGCAGATCAGCACCAAGTTCATCTTCTAGAAGCAAGAAGCGAGCGGCGTGCGTTGTGCCAATGGAATCGTCTGGCACAACGCACGCCGCTTTTTCTTCAATGTAGAAGAGGCCTTAAGATGTGCCTTGGCGCATCTTATGGCCGCTGTCTTTGCTTCTTTCTTCAACTGACGCTTTGTACGTGCAGCAACAGCGATCTCTTGTGAAGCTCGCTGCGTTCTAGCTGCAGCCGCTCGTCGACCCGCAGCTCATGCAGCGGTAGCAGCTCCCATTGCGGACCATGATGGCGCCGCAGGTGCCACAACTCGGCGCGTCGCCCATGTCGTACATGTCGCGCATGGCCTCGGCCGCGTGATAGATGCCGCGATCCTTCAGGTTAGGCCCATGTGTGGGGCTTGCTGCGTACCCTGATTGAGCCTGAACTTCCGGCGGGATGCCTCCACCCCCGGCCGGATTTCCGGTGGGGCTGTTCACCTGGTTCAGCCGCTTGGCGACTTCCTCGGCCAACCTCGCCAAGTGGGCATGTGAGGTGACCTCGTCCTCCTCGATCTCGGTTTCCGCCAACAGGCTGGCCGAGGCCGGCAGTTGCGGCGCCTGCAGACCCAGACCGGCAAACAGCGTCAACTGGGTGCCGGAGAGGAAGCGCAGATTGAGCCAGCGGAAGATGTAATCCATGAGGCTCTTGGCGTATCCAATTTGCTCATTGCCGGTCCAACCAGACGGTTCAAAGCGTGTGTGAGCAAACTTCTCGCACAGCACCTTGAGCGGCACACCGTGTTGCAGCGCAAGCGAGATTGAGGTGGCAAAGGCATCCATCAGGCCAGAGACTGTCGAGCCCTCCTTGGCCATCTTGATGAAGATTTCTCCCGGCTGGCCGGTGGGATACAGGCCGACTGTGATGTAGCCTTCGTGTCCGGCGATGGAAAACTTGTGCGTGATTGAGGCGCGTTCTTCGGGCAACCGGTGGCGAATCGCACGGGGTGGGCCGTTCAGGTCCTGCGCCGCATCCTTGACTTGTGCTGCCTCAGTTGCTGGCAACGATGCCATGAGCGGCATGACGGCTGCTTTGGCAATCTCTTCCAGGGCCTGTTGGAAAGCCAGAGCCGCAGCGAGCACATGGCGGGAGCTTATCTCCAACTTGTCGCCAGCTCTGGCTTCCAGCGCCTTGATGTCGGCCTCGGCGGCTGGCTGCGATAAAGCCAGTTGCGCCATCACACGGCCGCCGAGAACGTCCAGGGCTGAGGGTTCCTTCTTGGCGTCGATGCTTGTATTCAGGGGCTGCGTGCCTTTGGAGCCGTCGCGATAGATTGCCACGGCCTTGATCCCCTGCCGCCAGCTTTCTGCGTAGGCTTCGGCAACATCTTCCGCGGTGGCATCGTGCGGCAGGTTCACGGTCTTCGAGATAGCCCCGGAGAGGAACGGCTGCGCAGCGGCCATCATCTTGATGTGCCCCATGTACTGGATGGAGCGCGTGCCTTTCGACGGCTTGAAGCTGCAATCAAAGACCGAAAGGTGCTCCGGCTTGATGCCGGGCGCGCCTTCAATGGTTCCGGTTGCATCAATGTAGCTGACGATCGCGTTCACCTGGTCGTTGTCGTATCCCAGCTTGAACAGTGCGGCGGGCACGGTGTTGTTGACGATCTTGATCATGCCTCCGCCGACAAGCTTCTTGTACTTCACCAGCGCCAGGTCAGGCTCAATGCCGGTGGTGTCGCAGTCCATCATGAAGCCGATGGTGCCGGTCGGCGCCAATACCGTTGTCTGCGAGTTGCGGTAGCCGTAGCGTTCGCCGTAGAGCAAAGCCATGTCCCAGCACTCGCGGCTGGCGTCGATCAGTGCGTCCAGTTGCGGCACGTTGAAGGGCTCACCGCTCGTCCGGGATTTGCCGATGTTATTCACTTCGGCGCGGTGCATTCTCACCACATCCAGAAACGGCTCGCGGTTGACATAGAACCCGGGGCAAGCCCCACCCTGGCGTTCCACGCTGGCGGTCAGCGGTGTAGCCGACGCCACCTCAGGGCAGTTAGCCGCGACAATCGCCGATTGCAGGTAAGCCTGGCCGCACATGATGGCCGTCAGGCTGGCCGCAAGGTCACGCCCGGCCGCCGAATCATAGGGGAGGCCCATTGCCATCAGCAACGCGCCCAGGTTCGCATACCCCAGCCCGAGAGGCCGGTAATCGTGGGAGTTCCGTGAGATTGCCTCGGTCGGGTAGCCCGAATTGTCCACCAGGATCTCCATGGCCGTAATCACCACGGAAATGGAATGACGGTATGCGTGAATGTCGAAGCTGCCTGCTGGTGTGATGTACTTCATCAGGTTGAAGCTCGCCAGGTTGCAGGCCGAGTTGTCCAGGAACATGTACTCCGAGCACGGGTTCGACGCATTGATGCGCGCCGTGTTCTTGCTTGTGTGCCAGCGGTTGATGGTCGTGTCGAACTGCATTCCCGGATCGCCGCACAGCCATGTGGCCTCGGCAATCTTGCGCATGATATCTCGCGCCTTGTAGGTCGCTACCGGCTCGTGACCCTTCACTGTATAGGTGGTAAAGTCGCCGTCGGTCTCATAGGCGCGCATGAACTCATCGCTCACACGAACTGAATTATTTGCGTTCTGGAAGAAAATGGATGAATAAGCCTCTGAATCCGGCCCGGAGCCGTCGTACCCAGCCTTGATCAGCGAGAAGGCCTTGGCCTCTTCCTTGGCCTTGCACTCGATAAACTCCATGATGTCCGGGTGATCCGCATTCAGGATCACCATCTTGGCTGCGCGGCGCGTCTTGCCACCGGACTTGATTACCCCGGCAAAAGCGTCGAACCCGCGCATGAAGCTCAGCGGCCCTGAAGCCTGCCCGCCACCTGACAGCAGTTCCTTCGATCCGCGGATCGACGACAGGTTGGTCCCCGTTCCCGAGCCCCACTTGAACAGCATCCCCTCCGTCTTGGCCAGGGTCAGAATCGAGTCGAGCGAATCGTCTACTGAGTTGATAAAGCAAGCCGAGCACTGCGGATTCCGGTAGCCCGTGGCGGAGTACTTCACGCCCCCGGTCATCGGGTCCCAGTGCCAGTTTTGCCCCTCGGACTCCGGCTCCAGCCGGTCGCAGCCCACGTTAAACCACACGGGCGAATTGAAGGCCACCTTCTGCGTCAGCAGCATGTGCGCCAGTTCGTCGTGGAAAGTTGCCGCATCTTCGGCCGAAGCAAAGTAGCCGCCGGCCACGCCCCAGTCGCGGATCGTTTCCACCACCCGCCCTACCAGTTGCCGGACCCCGGTCTCTCGTTCCGGCGTATCAATCTGACCGTGCAGATACTTAGAGGCAACAATGTTGGTGGCGGTCATCGACCAGTCCACCGGTGTCTCCACGTCTTTCTGCTCGAAAATCGTGTTGCCTTTGGTATCGGTGATCGATGCAGTGCGCTTTTCCCACTGGAGCTCGTCGTAGGGCGAAACGCCTTCCTTGGAGAAACGCCGGGAAAAGATCAAACCTTTCTGCGTGTAGGGGGTCTGGGGAGCGGCGGTGGGAGTTTGCAGGTAGGCCTCGTTCATGGGGTCCTTTCATTCGACTAGAAATCTGTGAAACTTTTGCTCCGACCGGCAAAATGCGGCCTGGAAGTCAGCAGGTTGAATCTGAAACGAACAGCGGAAATCGGGGATATGAAGTTACCGCGAATTCTCTTCTTTCAGCGACTTCCCGACGGCTCTTCACGCCAAGGTTCGTTACAATCTGATTAAGGTCGCAGATGAAAAAATACCGCTCTCTGTGGTACAAGTCAACAACAAACCACAATATGTTGTATTTAGTTTGCATTCTCTGCATCTGCTTTCTAAACACGGGCAATTGCCTGTGGAAACCTCAAAACACCCTTGTACGGCGCGGACCTTGCCCTCGAATTTCCCTGTCAAATTAGATGCAGCGGTGCCTTCGGCGGTCTCTTCGGATGCACAAACAAGGCTAGTCTTCACAGGGGACGGTTACAAGACGCAGGAATGGTGCAGATTACGCCTTAGCCTGTGCGAGTTGTGGACATTCGGGACGATTCGCGGCAGCGGCTCAGTTTGAGCTTGAGGTCAAAGTGGGAGCAGGCACGCGCAGGCTGGTAGGCTGCTTTTATGACTCCGCACCCCTCATCGCCCCTCAACTGGAAGCCTGCCCCATCGCCATCTCCAATCACCCTCAGTGGGCGCTTCGTTACTTTGGAGCCACTGGACGCTGCGAGCCACACCGCAGCCCTCTGGCAGGCCATCCAGGGACACGACGAGTTGTGGACCTGGCTGTTCGAAGGCCCGTTCACGGAAGCGGTGGATCTGCGCCAAACCATCGAGGAGAAGCAGTTCGCATCCGGCAGCGTTTTTCTCGCCATCATCCCTGTGGCAACGGGCCGCGCAGCCGGTTGGGCCAGTTTGATGCGCATGGAGCCTGCCCACGGAGTCGTCGAGGTGGGTAACATCCTGCTGTCGCCCTCATTGCAGCGCACTACAGCGGCTACCGAGGCCATGTTCCTGATGGCCAGCCACATCTTCGACCATCTCGGCTACCGCCGCTACGAGTGGAAGTGCAACGCGGAGAATCTGCGCAGCCGCAGCGCGGCCGAGCGCCTCGGATTCACCTTCGAGGGAATATTCCGCCAGCATCTGGTCGTTAAAGACCGCAACCGCGACACAGCCTGGTTCTCGATGCTCGACAGCGAATGGCCAGCCCGCAAGCAAGCGTTCCAAGCCTGGCTCGACCGGGCCAACTTCGACAACGACGGCCGACAGCGGCACAGCCTGACGCAACTTCTAGCCTCTGGCTCCTAGCCTGCTGCCACCGGACCTGCCAGCGTTCAATTCCTGGCCGCTCCCGCTCCCGAGGTAAGCACCAGTTGCTGCTCGTCGGTGGCCGCGATTTTTTGGTAGTAGTCGCGCAACGCCCCGTACTCCTTGGGATCGAGCAATACAAAGGCGCGGGCAAAGATGTGTTTGATGTCGATGACGCCTGTGCCTGGGGCTGTTTTCACAACCAGCGCCGCATGGTCCGGCCATGGCAGTTGCACCGCCTGCGGCGCGCTCTCCACCGTGTAACCGGTCGGCAAATTATAGACCGCGTCGTCAATCACCTGCTCGACGAAGTGCAGGTCCACCGCGGCGGTCCGCTTCTCTTCGGCAACAAACTGCGCGTGCGCGCCCGTCGAAAAGAAGAAGCCCGGAAGCAGCAGGCGCTTGCCAGTCAGGTTGCCCAACTGGCCCGAAACCTTGACTGCGACTGAGAGATAGCCGGCCGATGTGTCCAACCCCTGAATTGCACCCACCTCACCCGCCACGCTTTGTGGCAGCAAGCCATGCAACGATTCATTGAACTGCCGCTTGACATGATCCGCGTCCGTGGTCAGGTTGAGCTGGCGCCAGTACAAAGCCTGCGGGCCGTTCATCAGGATCTTGACGGTTCCGGTTACGCTGCCGGTCGCATCGAGAGTCAGATCGGCAGCATGCGCAATAACGGCGTCCTTGGTCAGATTGGGAGGTGTGACGGCTGTGTGGCTCGCCCCGTCAGCCGTCTCCAGCAAGCCGCCGCAAAGCTGGTGAGACCACCGCAACTGGCCATATGGCAACAGCTTCTCGCCGGGGTCGAGGAACACGTCATTCCCATTGATGTGCAGTACCGCCAATGTTACGGTGAGTTGGTCGAGGGACAGGTAGCCTGGGTCGAAGATGCGCTGGCCTCGGTCAGCCACACTCATGGCGCTGGCCTGCAGGCCAGCGGCGCGAGCCAGAGCAAGATAAACAGTCGCAATCTCGTTGCGGGTTCCTCTCTTCTCGCTCCAGACCTGCTGTGCGTTGCGAACTTCGCGACGCATTCCCAACTGCATCCGCTCGGTCTCGCTTCGCTCGCGGGAGAAGGCCGTATTGTCGAGAACCTGGACTGCATCGTAGAGCTTGCGGGCTCTTTCATCGTCGTTCGCCGCTCCAGCGGTGATCTGCCCAGCGACTGATTTCAGATCACCGGTTGGCTCGGCGGCATGATCGATCTCCTTTGCCCACCTTTTGCCTTCTCCCGTCCAAAATGCATCTCCAGACGGATACGGAGAGTAGTAAAATCTCACGGCAAATACCCTGCCTTGCTCCGGCGGTGCATTCGACTCGTGCTCAAATGGAGGCACATCCTGAAGGTCCAATGAGAAGTCACTCTTGGGGGGAGGTGTATGCCCTACCTGCGCTCCTGCTGGAAGATGCGCGGAGTAGAGGAGATAACTGGCAATTTCTCCATTCACATAGTGGGTGATGCTCTGGTTGCCAGTGACATTCTTCTCAAGGTCGTTGAGAGGGTTGAAGTAGAAATGCTCTTTGTGTACGAATATCTCACGTTGAACATCCCAGAAAGGAATGGAACTGGCCAAGGCCGAGTCCATGAAACCCTGACGGTCATTGGTCACGCCTTCGACGGTTCCTTCCCCCATCGGCAGCGTCCATCGATACTCGAGAATGCTGCCCAGCTCAACACTGGGCAGGTTGAAGACTCTCGCTTTGAGATGGTTCCTGTAGCTCTTCATAACCAGCAGATCTTCGACGCTCCCGGAGAGCGGAACGACAGTGCCGTCGGCATGAATCGTGCGACCTTCAATGTGCGGCGGGGCGCCGCCCCCTGAATAGGGAACCTCGACGGTTGCCCATTCCTTGCCCGCTTCAGTCAGAACCTTGATGCGTGCGTATTCGCTGATGAAGTGATTCCCATTGTCCGTCGCCGCTTCCCGATAAAGAAAGACGGCAGGCGCGCCCGGAGCCTTCGGGTCCGAGGACATCTGCAGCTCTTCTTTGGTCGGCTCCTGAAACCTCTGAGCCACGCCCGCAAACGGCAGCGAAAGCGCCGCGATCGTCAAAACTGCACCTGCACAAACATAAATACGCATAAATTTGGCCCTCATAATGCGCGTATCGGCGCGCAGAATCCATTGAAAGGTTAAAGCGCAAACAAGCTGCTTGATCGCGCCTGCAATCATACATTCATTCCTTTGGCCCCACTTCAATTCCTCAACAACAAAACGGCCCCACACTCATCGCTTGGGGCCAGTTGGGTTCTGGTCGTCCGCCAGTCTGGTCGTGCATAGGCTTTCATTCCCGGTCATCCCCGCAGAAGCGGGGACGGCAAATCCCTGGATTGAGTCCGGGGAGTTAGAGGAACAAGGGCGCCATCACAAAGGGGACGGCGCAGAGCAGCTTGATGAGTGGGTGCCATCGTATTGTGCATAGAAAACGTCGCCCATTTCCAGGCGACGTTTTCTTCGATTTACAAGACAGGAATCAGGCGCTTTCCTTGGAGTCAATCCTCATTCCATAGAACGATCTCCGCACAAAGAACACCGACACCAGGAAGAATGCGACTGCCAGCACGTGTGTGAGCAGCGGGTTTTCCGAATTGAGCGTCACTGCAAGCTCGACAGCAAGTAATCCGAACAACGTCGTGAACTTGATAATCGGATTCATTGCCACCGACGAGGTGTCTTTGAACGGATCGCCGACGGTGTCTCCGATCACGGTTGCGTCGTGCAGAGGTGTCCCTTTCTGTTTCATATCGACCTCTACGACCTTCTTCGCGTTGTCCCATGCGGCGCCGGCATTCGCCATGAAGATCGCCTGGTACAGGCCGAAGATCGCAATCGAGAACAGGTAGCCGACAAATAAGAACGGCTCCATGAATGCGAACGCAAGTGTAGAGAAGAAGACGGCGAGAAAGATGTTGAACATTCCCTTCTGCGCATACTTCGTGCAGATCTCCACCACCTTCTTGCTGTCCGTGACCGACGCCTTCTCCGCGCCTTCCAGTTTGATGTTCGCCTTGATGAACTCGACCGCGCGGTAAGCGCCGGTGGTGACCGCCTGTGTGGAAGCCCCTGTGAACCAGTAGATCACTGCCCCACCGCAGATCAACCCCAGCATGAATGGCGCGTGTAGCAGAGAGAGCTTCTGTACGTCATGGGTCAGTCCACCGGTCAGGGCCATGATAATCGAGAAAGTCATCGTGGTTGCGCCGACCACGGCTGTGCCGATCAGCACCGGCTTTGCCGTAGCCTTGAATGTATTGCCGGCTCCATCATTGGCTTCCAGCAGGTATTTTGCGTGTTCGAAATTCACGTCGAAGTTGTAGTCCTTCTTCAACTCAGCTTCGATGCCTGGAACGGTTTCGATCAGCGACAACTCATAGACGGATTGAGCATTGTCGGTTACCGGCCCGTAGGAATCTACGGCAATCGTCACTGGGCCCATGCCAAGGAAGCCGAACGCGACGAGGCCAAACGCGAAGACGGCTGGGGCGAGCATCAGGACCGCCATGGACGGGCCCGTGCTGAAGTAATAGCCCAGTCCCATGAGCGCGACCATGCTGAATCCCAGCCAGTAGGCCGACATATTGCCGGCCACGAATCCCGACAAGATCCCCAGGGAAGCTCCGCCTTCCTGCGCCGATTTTACGACTTCCTTCACGTGGCTCGATTTGGTTGAAGTGAAAACCTTGACCAGTTCGGGGATGACCGCGCCCGCCAAGGTTCCGCACGAGATGATGGAAGCCAGCTTCCACCAGAGCGTTCCGTCACCGAGAGTGGGGATCATCAGGTACGTGACGATGTAGGTCAGGATGATGGAAATAATTGACGTGATCCATACCAGCGAGGTCAGTGGCGCCTCAAAGTCCATTTCGTCGGAGTCCGCGTATTTCGCGCGAGCTATTGCGCCATTGAGAAAGTACGCACCCGCGCTGGAGAGCAGCATTGCCACGCGCATGACGAAGATCCAAACCAGCAGTTGCACCTGAGTCGCGGGACTCTTGACTGCCAGCAAAATGAATGTGATCAAGGCCACGCCGGTGACGCCGTAGGTTTCAAAGCCATCGGCGCTCGGGCCGACGGAGTCGCCCGCGTTGTCACCCGTACAGTCTGCGATGACACCCGGGTTGCGCGCATCGTCTTCCTTGATCTTGAATACGATCTTCATCAGGTCGGAGCCAATGTCGGCGATCTTGGTGAAAATGCCGCCGGCAATACGCAGGGCCGCGGCACCCAGTGATTCGCCAATCGCGAAGCCAATGAAGCATGGGCCCGCATAATCGCGCGGGATGAACAAAAGGATGAAGAGCATGATGAGCAGCTCGACCGAGATCAGCAACATGCCGATGCTCATACCAGCCTTCAGCGGAATCGCAAAGAGTGGATACGGTTTGCCGCGCAATCCTGCGAATGCCGTCCGTGAGTTCGCGAATGTGTTTACGCGAATTCCGAACCACGCCACACCGTAGCTGCCGGCGATGCCGATGAGCGAAAACAACAGAATGATCGGCAACGTAACCGCAATCGATTTTCCCGGCACCGGCGCCAGATAGCCGAAGTACAGCGAGATAATTACCGCGATGAAAACCCAGAGCAGAAGAATGAACTTGCCTTGCGTCACCAGATACGTTTTGCACGTTTCATAGATCAGTTCGGAAATTTCGCGCATCGTGCGATGAACCGGCAGGTTCTTCAACTGCACATAGATCGCCAGGCCGAACAACAGGCCGCCGACGCAGAAGAGCAATCCGATCATCAGAAGGGCATGTCCGTTCATGCCGAGAAAATTCACGGTCGACAAATCCGGCAGTACCAGGTTGGCTTCGCCTCCGCCCGCGTGGTCCGGCTGCGCGTAGGCGAATGTGGGAAGCAGCAGGCCCAAGAGGGCCGCCGAGGTCTTGTACTGGCGCTTCAGAAACGTCTCGGCGCCTTCCTTGATGGCTCCTGCGATTCTCTGCATCTTCGGAGTTCCAATGTACGAGCCGACGACCTGGCGCGCGAAAAAGAAGGCCACTACGAGCGATAGCACACTCACGCCCAGA
>OBLU010001803.1_pt1 | contig 19740 bp, 26 predicted proteins | sample 1518681 | NCBI WGS metagenome assembly OBLU01 (sample SAMEA3539304, study PRJEB22396) | soil metagenome | biome: tundra; feature: field; material: soil | place: USA | collected 2010-05 | depth 0.15 m
ATGCGATCACCGTCGCCTTCAGCAAACGCGCCGTAGAGCTCCTCGATCAAGTCTGTCGATGGTGTCGACATTGCGGCTCCTCCCACCCTATGACTCGCGGCGGTAGAGCATCGGCGCCGCGAGACCCGCGAGGCCGATGATCAGCAGCGCCAGCGGCCAGCCGAGGATGCTTGTCGTTGGACTGTGGCCGGACTCCAACCGCGTGACCTGATCACCGACACTGAAGACGAACGCCAGCAGTCCCACGCCACCGACGTAGCCGAGTCCGCGAGCGCGCGCACGCGAGCCGATCCACACCAGCGCCAGCGACACGACCAGCAGATACAGATCCCAGCCGAAGTGCTGAAGCCCGTTTGTATGAATGGCAAAGGGATTTGAGGAGAGGTGACGGTTACGCAAGATCCCGGGGTTGCGCAAGATCCGGGGGTGGAGCGGGATCCGGGGGTGGAGCGAGGGGTGGAGCGAGATGTGAGGCCTAGGGGAGATGCGCGGGATCGAGGAAATACGCGGGATGCGTCGCCCGGAGGAGAGCCCGGAGGAGATACGCGAGCTGGACAAGACGGAGCTCGATCCCCCGATGGAGCTCGACGTTTCGCTGCCGGTCGAGAGGACCTTAGTGAGGCCAGAAAACGCCCCAACGAAGGAGCCGATGATCACGCCGAGCACGCCTGCCGCCACCGCCGCTATCCCGCCCGCGGTGGCGAGCTCGCTCGCGCCGATCGCGTTGGCACGGGCAAGCCTGGCTGCGGCAATCAGGAGCAGCGCCGCGCCCGCGACGAGCAGCCAACGGTACGTGTCGGCGGACGGATGATGGATGATCTTCCCCCACACGAGCAGCCATGTCAGGAGCAGTGAGAGTCCCGCGAGCAGGACGGCGTAAGACACGCGCGCGCGCCGAGCCGCGTAACCCGCGAGCACGGCGGTGAGGGCGAAGACTGCCGCCACGTAGAGCACGTGGTTCGTACTGGCGCCGAGCCAATGGAGGAGGTCGATCAGCGCAACCGGCGCGAGCAAAACGGATGCCACCATCAGCACCGACTGCCAGGGCTGGGCCTTCTCACTCGGCGTGCTTGGCGTGTCCTCGAGCACACCGAGAGCCAGCGCGTAGAGGAACGCGGCCGGGATCAACACCACGAGCAGCTGCGCGAATGCCCCCCATTGGTGATGGCCGGACTCGCGCGTGAGCAGCACCAACGCGCCAGCGGCGAACAGCAGGCCCCCGACGCTTCGCAGGAGATCTGTGGTCCGGTCCCTGGAAAGTCGCACGGCGGACAGAATGATTTATGAGTCGGACGCCTGACCCGGACGCATGACCTGGACGCCTGCCCCGGACGCATGACCCGGATGCCTGTTCCGATGCGCCGGGTAGCCCCGGCTATGCGCTTCCGACTATGCGCTCCACCACCGAGCCGCCTGCCGCCAGTACTTACGGAGTTGATGGGCGATCAGCGAGGTTGGTCAGTCCATCGCGACAGCTCGTCGGCGCGCTGGCGTGGCTGCACAGGCACATTGGCACGCGTGTTGATTCGGATCCGCTGGCCCTCCTTGCGCCGATTGAGCTCCTGGTGGACGATCCAGACTCGAATCTTGCGCTCGACTAGTCGCGCATGTCCATGCATGCCGACCATATTCGTGGGTGCTGACCACATGCACTCTGGACGCCCGTCCCAAATCAACCCCTAGCCTTCTCGACAGTCGATCCAATGCGCTGCTCGAGGTGGGCACCGTTTAGGCGTCTCCGATGAGTTTCCTTGGGTCTCTCGGTCTCAACGGCTAGTGATAACCAAAAGGAGGATCACAATGGGCAGGATCGTCGTAACCGAGTTCGTCTCGCTCGATGCCGTCATGCAGGCGCCGGGCGGAGGCGAGGACTACGAGCACGCGGGTTGGACATTCGAGATCAACCGCGGCGAGGAGGGCGATGAGTTCAAGCTCCAGGAGACCCTCGACGCCGAGGCGCTGCTGCTGGGGCGCGTGACCTATGACGGCTTTGCCGCGGCCTGGCCGGCGATGCAGGGCATGGGCGCGTTCGGGGAGAAGATGAACAGCATGCCGAAGTACGTCGTCTCCTCGACGCTCGAGCAGGCCGAGTGGAACAACTCGACGGTGCTCAGCGGCGACGTCGTCGAGGAGGTCGCAAAGCTCAAGGGAGATGTGGACGGGACGATCCTCGTCGCCGGCAGCGCCCAGCTCGCGCAGACACTGCTCGAGCACGACCTCGTCGACGAGCTGCGGCTGATGGTCTTCCCCGTCGTACTCGGCAGCGGCAAGCGCCTGTTCGGTGAGACGAGCGGGAAGAAGCGCCTGACGCTCACGGACTCGACGACGGTCGGCGACGGCATCTCGATCCTCACCTTCCAACCGGCCGGCAAGGAGGCCGTTTAGGCTTCGTGAAATTCGCCTCTACAGAGCGCGTAGACGCCGAGGCGATGGGTGCGAGCGTAGGCTTGATCGGACTGCAGGATCCCGAGCAGCCATGTGCGATTTTCGCCATAGACGAACACCTCCGCCCAGCCGGCGCGGGTCATGAGCTGCTGCCAGGTGATCGCCTGGGCTCCACCCAGATGGACCAGCGCGAGCAGCCGCCCATAGCGGTCGTAGCGTTCTGAGCCCGCGAGCTCGAGGGTGACTACAGATCCCCGATGCACAAGCGTTTTCGCGTATTCCTTGGCCGGCGCTCCGCAGCGATCGGCGTGACCGAAGCGCAGCGTCGAGCTCTCCGGCGCGTCGATCTGCAGCGTGCGCACCCGCACCTCGCGACTGGAGATCCACACGTCGAGCGTGTCTCCGTCGACGACGTGATCGACGACCGCCGGCTTTTCCACGAACTCGTGAGAAGCGGGATGTCTTGCCCATCCACGCAACCTATGACGCGCTTGGGACAGTGGCGCGGTGGCGCTAGGAACGGCGCTGCGATGGAATTGAGATGAGACCGTCTTGCGAGCCCTTGGCGTTACAGGGGCGGAAGGACCGGGCCTTGTTGGTGGGGCGGAACGAGCGCACCTGAGGCTCGCGGCCGTCGTCGCTGACGTCGTCGCGGACATCGTCGCGGACATCGTTGCGGAACGTCGTCCCCATCACCGTGCGGCGCACCGTTGCCCGGGTGATGATTGCGTTAGCCACTGTGCCCTCATCAACCGCATATTGCGAGTCGAGGATGAGCTGTCGAAGTTGCTGTATCTGTCGCTGCATCGCTTACCGAGGCTGTATCGGCAACGCCGGCGAACAGCCCAGGGCCTGTCGCTCGACTCGACAAGCGTTGGATCGGATCACCGCTTTAGAGGCTAGACGGCGCCCGCGCGCCCGCACGGCGGTCTATTCCTTCGAAATGGCGGCGGCGGGCGCGACGGTCGGGGCGCAGCACGGGACCCACGGAGCCGCCGATGCCGCGCAGCACAAAGGCGTCGCGCGTGATGCTGTAGCGCAGCACCGGCCTGAAGGCCAACAGCCAATACCTGGCCACGTACCGGCGTGGTCGTTCCGCTGAACGCACTCCCGTTCCTTATCTCGTCTATCTACCTGAGTACCTGGGGCTACTACTTATACGAGCAGCGTCGGCGAACTCCGACGCGCGAGCAAAAATCTTTAGCTCCGGGCTACCTACGCGGCCTCGGAGTAGGCCGGCTGCGCGTCGGCGGCCTCGGCCTCGAGGGCAACGTGCTCCTGTGAGCGCACCACGGTCAGGGCGACGAGGATCGCACAGCCGATCAGCGCAGCTCCGATCCCAAACGCCAGGTGATACCCACTCGTGAGTGCGGCTGCGCTCGAATGTCCGCTGGCGATCAGCTTGGAGCTGTGCGACGCCGACAGGGTTGCCAGCACGGCCAACCCCAGCGCACCGCCAACTTGGGCGGTCGTGTTTACCAGCCCGGAGGCGAGACCGGCGTCACTCGGCGTGGCACCGGACATCGCGAGTCCCATCAGGGCCGGGAAGCAGACGCCGGCACCGGTGCCGAACAGCACCATCACCGGGAAGATGTCGGTGATGTAGCTGCCGTGAACAGGGGCGCGCGCGAACCACAGCAAACCCACCGCGATCAGCCCCAAGCCCGGGAACATCAACTTACGTGCGCCAAAGCGCATCACCAGCGGTTGGGAGTAGCGCACCGACAGGGTGCCCATGATCAGCGTCACCGGCAGGAATGCCAGACCGATCTCCAGGGCGTCGTAGTGCAGGATCCGCTGCATGTAGAGCGCTCCCAGGAAGAACATGCCGAACATCCCCGCGACGGAGAACACCTGGATCAGGTTGGCTCCGGTGACGTTGCGCGAGCGGAAGATCCGTAGCGGCATCAAGGGTTTAGAGGCAGTTGACTCACGGACGGTGAAGATCGCCAGCAGCAAGAGCGAAACAGCGCCCAGCTCGAGTGTGCGCGCAGCTCCCCAACCGTCGTCGGCGGCCGGCTTGACGATCGTGTAAACACCGAGCATCAGCGCCGCCGTGATCAACACCGCGCCGGGAATATCCGCGCCTTCTCTGATTCCGATGCCACGGTCGCGGGGGAGCAGTCGCAGGATCGCCGTGGCAGTGGCGATCCCGACCGGAACGTTGATGAAGAAGATCCAATGCCAGTTGATCGCCTGGGTGATCACGCCCCCGGCCAGCAGGCCGACAGCGCCACCAGCGGAGGCCACGAACGCGTATACGCCGATCGCCTTCGCCTGGTCATGGGGCTCGGGAAACATCGTGACGATCATCCCCAGGATCACCGCCGAGGTCATCGCACCGCCGAGCCCCTGCAAAAACCGGGCAGCGACGAGCATCTCCTGAGACTGGGCAAGCCCGCACAGCATCGATGCTGTGGTGAAGATGCCCAATCCGGCCAGCAGAACGCTGCGGCGACCGACCAGGTCGCCGAATCTCCCGGCCAACAGCAGAAGTCCGCCGAAGGCGATCAGGTAGGCGTTGACCACCCACGCCAGGCTCGATGTGGAAAAACCAAGGTCTGTCTGGATCGAAGGAAGCGCAACGTTGACCACGGTGACATCCAGCACGATCATCAGCACCCCGGCGCACAGGACATACAGGGCGATCCAGCGGCTGCGGCCGGACTCTGTGGCGCTCATCGGCATCTCTCCTTCGTGGACGGGGTTTGAATGCGCAGACTGGCGGTCGCTCAGAAACTCATCGACGTGCCCAGGCTGCTCACGCGGATGCTCCTGAGCCCTGCAGGTGGGTGCCGAGCGTGTCCATCAACGCATTGGTGCCGTGCTCGCGCTCGGCCGGAGTGTCGAGGCCGTCGAGAAACACACCCTGCTCGGTGAGCGTCAGCCGTGTGCCGGCGCCGAGCTTCTCGATCTCGACAGTCGCGACCGAGACGGATATGCGCGCTTCGTCACGGTGCATGTCATAGGTGTAAACGATCCGCTGCCCTGGGACGATGTCTTGATAGACGGCGTCGAAGGTGTAGGTGGGGCCGGTGGTTTGCTCGATGCTCAGGTGCTCGCGCCCGCCGATCTGAAAGTCCAGCGAGTATGCCCCCTCGGGCTTCTGCGGCGGACCGAACCAGCGTGCCTTCGCAGCCGGGTCAGACCAGGCTTCGAACACACGATCCGGGGAGACTTCGTAGGTTCGCTCGATCACGAATGTCGAGTGTGTCGTGGATCTGTCACTCACGGTTGGTCCCTTTCGCTGGTGGGGTGGGGTTCTCGGCGGGGTATTCACCGAGACGATCGAGGCGGCCCTCCCAGAAGGTGCGCCGCTCGGATATCCATCGCTCGGCCGCCCGCATCGCGTCGACCTGGATGCTGCAGGTGCGAACCCGCCCGACCTTCTCTGAGTGGACCAGGCCACTGTGCTCGAGCACGTGGAGGTGCTGGACAACGGCCGCCAACGACATGTCAAACGGCTCGGCAAGCTCGCTGACCGAGGCGGGGCTGCGGCTCAACCGATCGATCATCAACCTGCGAGTGGGGTCGGCCAGGGCCTGGAAGAGCAGGTCGATCGGAGGAGTCTCGGGTTCGTAATGCTTAAGCATTCACTTAAGTATATCCGTTTGTGGCGATCTCGTCCGAGCGCGTTAGGAGACGTTCGCATAGCGCAAAGAGCCGGGTGTGGTGAGCGTCTCGCCGGTCTCCAGCAGCGTCTTCAGGCCCGAGAGGATCATCGGCCAGCCGCCGTACAGTTCGCCGTTGGCGTGCTCGCTGAGCTGATCGTGGGTGAGCGTCAGCCGGCACGAGTCGGCGACCTGTTCGATCTCCCAGGTGATGCGAGATGTGCCTTCGGCCTCGACCTCCTCGCTCCACACCGCGTTGAAACTCTGGACGAGGCGGCGCGGCGGATCGACCTCCAGGTTCTCGCCCTCGCCGAGCGGCATGTCGCCGCTCGAGAGCTCATAGCGGGAGCCGGGCGCCCAGTCGGAGCTGACGGTCGCCCCGAAGTTGTAGCGCCGCCTGAGCTCTGGGTCAGTGATCGCCTCCCAGAGACGCTCCGGAGTCGTCTTGATGAAGATCTCAAACACCTTCTCCGTCGGCTCGGCCGTCCAGGGTCGCTTCCCGCTGCTCTGCGTATCCGTGCTCATCTTCGGTTCCTCCTCGATTCGTTTCTTCAGCCCACTGAGCGCTGCCGCCCAGGGCTCTGTGTACTTGCTCACCCACCGGTCGTGGACGAGCCTGATCGGGACCGGATTCAGGAAGTGCAGCTTCTCCCGACCCGCTCGTTTCGTCGTCAGGAGCCCCGCCTGCTCGAGCACCTTCAAGTGCTTCATCACGCCGAAGCGCGTCATCGGCAACCGCGCCTCGAGCGCGCTCAGCGTCTGCCCGTCCCGCTCGAAGAGCTCGTCGAGCAAACTCCTACGCGTCGGGTCGGCGAGGGCTCTGAACACTTCGTCCATGGCCCGATGATATGTGACCTTTTAGTCACTTGTCAAGTAGTCCCAACTCCCCATGTGGCCGGTGTATGCTTGCGCCCATGGCCGAGGTTGCGATCGGTGCCGCTGCGCCCGTCGGCACAGTCGACGGGCCGCCCACCGCGATCGAGCGCGAGGATTTCCAGATCGTGCCCCGCGTGGGCCTCGTCTTGGTGGGGATAGTCCTGGCATTGCTGATCGCGGCGATCGCCGCCAACAAACTCTGGCCGCTGACCTTCCTGCACGTGGCCGGCGGCGCGGCGTGGACGATCATCGACCTGTTCCTCGGGTTCGTCCTGGGGCCGATCATGGGCAGCCTGTCGATCCCAGCGCGCATCGAGTTCACGACCAAGCTGATGCCCAAGATGGTCCTGATCATGCCGACCGTGGTCGCGGTCACGCTGGCCGCGGGCTGGCAGCTGGCGAACAAGACGGGCACCGTGCTGAGCGTCTACCCGCTACACGGCTGGGTCGTGGCCAGCTTCATCGTCGTAGGCGTCATGGCCGTGATCGCGCTGGGCCTGCTCGAGCCGGCGAACATCGCGGTGCTGACCGAGCTGAAGAAGCCGCGGCCCAACCCGACGGTGATCGAGCGCCTGATGAAGCGCTTCATCTACGCGGCGGGCGTCCTCGGCGTCATGCAGATCGCGACGCTCGTGATCATGACCAAGCTCGCCAGTGGATAGCCAGAGCCGCCTCCCGCCGGTCACCCAGATCGGCATGGTCTCGCTGGCGCTGATCGTCGCGGGCGGCATCTACCTGTCCGCGCACATTCCCCAGCACGTGCCGCTCGGCCCGGCGATCGCGCTGCTCGCGGCCTCGGCGCTGCTGCTGGCCGCCAACATGGCGCTGCTCGCCCGCGTGCAGGGCTTCGCGTGGGAGCGCTTCTTCGAGATCGCCAAGTGGTCGCTGCTGGCCTACACCGTGATCGCGGGCCTGATCGAGTACGCCTTCCTGCGCGACCACCTCAGCGGCGGGCCACTGGTCGTGCTGACGCTGTCACTCGTGGTGTTCGCCGTGCACGTCCCGATCTTGATCGGCTTCACCGTGGCGCGCTACTACGAGCCCGAGGACGCCTCGGCGGCTGTGAGCTGAGCGCTCGGCCTGAGTAGCAGGACCGTCAGGAAGGCGCCGAGCAGGGAGATCAGGGCGCCGATGCCGAGATTGTGTAGCCGTTGACCACCCACTGCAGCCCGGTCGTGCCGAAGTGCAGTCCACCACGGATCGACGGCAGCGCGACGTTGACGATCGACACGTCGAGAATCACCATGAACTGAGCAAGGCAGATCAGCACGAGTAGGACGTTCCTCGAGCGCTCACGCGAGCGCGCGGGAACATGGTGCAGGACGGCCGCAGCGGTGCTCATCGGCGCACCGCCTCGAGGATGTACGCCGCCTCGACGATCGCCGACAGGCGCGCCTCGCTGAGCTGACTATGGTCCTTGCTCGGCGCTGAGATCGCTGGCTGGGGCTGAGGGGTGTAGAGCTTTGACATGGGGATGCGCTCCTCTTAGTTCGCTAGTACGACGAGCATCGTACCATAAAGAACGGTAATCGTCGTACAATGCTCTTATGAGCCTCCTCCACCCCACCCCAGACGAGCTACAGATGGCAGACGTGCTGCACGCCCTCAGCGATCCCCAGCGCCTGCGCATCGTGCGCAGCCTGGCCGATGATCCGACGCCGCGCCGTTGTGGATCGTTCGATCTGGACATCACCAAGTCGACGCTCACTCACCACTTCCGCGTCCTGCGCGAGGCCGGGGTGATCGATCAGCGCGAGGAAGGCACTGCCCGCCTGAACAGCCTGCGCCGTGTGGATCTCGACAAGCGCTTCCCTGGCCTGCTCGACGCGGTGCTCGCCGGAGCGCCCGACCCGGTCACGGCTGCGGCTTAGTGATCCGGCCTAAACCATTGCGTGGATCGGAGGAGACATGACTGACCGACTTGACGGCACCGTCGCGCTCGTCACGGGCGCCAGCAGCGGCATCGGCGAGGCCGCCGCACGGGCTCTCGCGAGCCAAGGCGCCGCCGTGGCGATCGCGGCGCGGCGCAAGGACCGCCTGGACGAGCTCGCGCGAGACATCGAGCAGGGGGGCAGCCGGGCTCTGGCGATCGAGACCGACGTCACCGACCAGGAGCAGGCCAAGGCCGCGGTGGCCCGCACTGTGGAGGAGCTCGGGCGCCTGGATACCGTGATCAACAACGCTGGCGTGATGCTGCTCGGCCCGATCCTCGACGCGCCGATCGAGGAATGGGAGCGGATGATCGCCCTCAACCTCCAGGGGCTCCTCTACATCGCGCACGCCGCGCTGCCCCATCTGCTGAAAGCCGCCGAGGATCAGCCGCGACAGGTCGCGGACCTGGTCAACATCAGCTCGGTCGCCGGTCGTGTGGCTCGCTCGGGCTCAGGGGTCTACAACCTCACCAAGCACGGAGTCGGCGCCTTCAGTGAGTCCGCCCGCCAAGAGTTTGCCGAGCGTCACCTACGCGTATCGCTGGTGGAGCCCGGCGCGGTGAACACCGAGCTGTCCACCCACGTGCGCGAGGGGGTGCGCGAGCAGATGATGAAGCGCTTCGGCAACATCGAGCGCCTGCATGCCGAGGACATCGCCGACGCAATCGCCTACATCGTCACGCGGCCCCGGCATGTGGCGATCAACGAGCTGCTGATCCGTCCCACCGAGCAGACAGGCTGAAAACGCCGGGTACACGTTCGATCGTCGATGTGCATAGGTAAAGCTTTGCCGGTTCTTCGCCGAAATAAAGGCGCGGCCCATGTCAGACGGCAAAACCCCCCCAGACGACCCCGAGCGTGACGGCGCCACTGGCCCGCCAGTAGTGGAGGCTGTCAGCGTCTCACCCGAGACGCCCCAGCAGGCCAATCCCGAGCTGGCCGAACAAGCGAACCGTGGCCACAAAGGCATGTGGTTAGGGGTTGCGGTGCTGTGCGTCGTCGCGGGGACAGTCGGCTCGCTGCGCGGAGCGCATACCGTAGCGCGCAACGATTCCAGCAAAGCCCGGGTGGCGTTTCAGCAGAGCTCAGCGGGAATCGCCTCGACTTTGAAACTGGCGATCCAGCGCCAGGAAGAGCTCACCGTCGCCGCCGGAACCTTCTTCGCGGCCAATCCAAAGGCATCGCACACGGAATTCGCCGCGTGGGTCAGCTGGGCGCGCACACAGCATCGCTATCCGGAGCTCGACGCGCTCGGCCTGCTGCCAGCCGTCCAGGCTTCCCCCACGTCAGTCCACGCTCCCCTAACGCCGGTCCAGGCCTCCTCCACAACCGCCCAGGCATCGACCGCGCTCGCCAAGACTTCCCCCACCCCCGTCCACGCCGCGCCCGTCCATGTCCCACCCGCCTTGCTGCTGGCTCGAGATACCGGACTGCCCATCTACACCCCCATCTCGGCGGGAAGCAGGAGCGCACTGGCGATCGTGACGCCCGTCTATAGAGGCAACGTAACGCCGCACAGCGTGTTCGGCCGCACGGCGGCATCGGTGGGATGGCTGCGTGAGGTGCTGGTGCCCGGGGCCATCTTGCGACAGACGCTGGTAGGCCACCCAGGCTATGCCGTGGATCTGAGCTATCACGGCGCCTCCTCGAACAGAGCCGGCGCCGCGCATGTCCTATTCACAAGCGGCGCGCCCGTCTCCGGCGCGCAGAGTACGACGAGCAGTCTGCACGACGGATGGAGCGTGAAGAGCTTCGGATCGGTGGCCGAAGCGGGCGTGCTCACAGACGGGCAAGCGCTCGCGCTGTTGATCGGCGGCATCCTGCTGAGCGCGCTGCTCGGCTTGCTGGTGTTCGTCCTTGGAACTCGGGGCACGCAGGCGCCGGCGACGGCGCCGAAGGCCAGCGAGCCGCCCGGTGAGGATCTCTACGATGCTCTGACCGGCCTTCCCAACCGCACGCTCACGCTGGACCGTGCCGAGCGCATGGTGGCGCGAGCGGGACGCGATTCGGGAATGCTGGCAGGCGCTCTGTTCGTCGACATCGACCGGCTCAAGGATGTCAACGAAAAGCTCGGACAGGGGGCCAGTGATCAGCTTCTGAGGATCGTCGGGGAACGGCTGGAGACCGTGGTACGAGCACACGACACCGTGGGTCGTCTCGGAGGAGACGAGTTTGTAGTGCTGGTCGAGTCAGCGGCCCGCGGGGTGCGACTGGACTCCCTCGCCCAACGCATGATCGAGGCTCTGCACAAACCTGTCGAGCTCGACGATTTTGGGCCAAGCTTCGTCTTGACCGCGAGTATCGGCGTTGCCTTCGGCCGCTACGCGACCGTAGAAGACCTATTGCGCGACGCGCACGTGGCCCTGGCCTCAGCCAAGGCGGCAGGCAAGGATCGCTACACGCTCTTCAACGCCAACATGCGCACCATCATCGAGGGTCGCGCGGTGCTCGAGGTCGAGCTGAACACCGCGCTGGCAGAGAAGCAATTCTTCCTGCTCTATCAGCCGATCTACGATCTAGGTACCCGCAGGGTGGTTGGTCTCGAGGCGCTGATCCGCTGGCAGCACCCCGCGCAGGGAGTCATGACACCCGCAGACTTTATCCCGCTGGCCGAGGAAACCGGGCTGATCGTGCCGGTCGGACGCTGGGCGCTCGAGGAGGCCTGCACGCGAGCCGCGGCCTGGAACGTGGCCGGCCATCCGGTCGGCATCTCGGTGAAGGTCTCAGCCCATCAGCTGAATCGAGACGGATTCGTCACGGACGTGCAGCGCGCGCTGCAGCAATCTGGGATCGACCCCGCGCTGCTTACGCTCCAGATCCCCGAGGGCACCGTGATGCGCGACCTCGCGGCGGCCGCCGAGCGCCTGCAGGCGCTCAAGCGTCTCGGCGTGCGCATCGCGATCGACGACTTCGGTAGCGGCGGATACGCCCACCACGCTGACCTGCGCCAGATGCCGCTCGACTCCCTGCGGATGGACCGAAACTCCCTCGGCGCGTCCGAAGACGAGGCCTACCGCAGCTGGTTGCTCGAGGCCATCCTGACCGTCGGGCACGAGTTCTCGCTGACGGTAATCGCCACGGGAATCGAGACGGATGAGCAGCTGGGTGCCCTGCGGACAATGGGTTGCACGCTGGCTCAGGGAGCCCTACTGGGCAAGCCCACCCCGGCGGACAGTGTCGAGAGCCTGTTCAACGCAGAGCTCCGAGAAATGAGCGAAACTCCGGTTCCTGGAGTTCCGGTTCCTGGAGCTCCGGTTCCTGGGAGCTCCGTTTCCTGATCAGTGGGGCAGTGCCGCGCGGTTGGGCAGTGCCGCGCGGGTCGCGGCGACCGCGGCTTCGCCGGCGGCCTGGAGCGGCTCGGTGGTGCGCATCGCGCGGCAGAAGATGAACGCGCCCTCGAGCAGCGAGAGCATCGAGAAAGCCAACTTCCGTGCTTCCTCCCGGGGTATCCCGGCGGAGGCGAAGTACTCGGTCGCGCCGAGGATCCAGCTGTCAAAGACATCGGCGGTCGCCTGGCGCAGCGGCTCGTTGATGCTCGCGACCTCAAGCGCCACGGTGGCGATCGGACAGGCGTCGGCGTAGTCGGTTTCGCGCAGCGTCTGCGCGGCGCCTGAAAAGAAGTCAGCAACCGCGGTCGGTACGTCCGGCGCCCCGATCGCGACGCTGGCGAAGAGCTCGATATACATCGCGCCCGAAGTGCGGATCACCTCCGCTCCCAGCTGCTCCTTACCACCCGGAAAGAAGTGGTACAGAGAGCCGAAGGGGGCCGCTGCCTCGGCCACGATCTGCTTCACCGTGGTTCCCGTGTAGCCCTGACGGCGAAACAGCTCCGCACTGCTCTGGACTATGTGCTCCTTGGTGCTAGCAGGCACTTCTACTCCTCCTCCTCATCCCCGTTTGTGTACTCGATGGTAGTGTTTTCTCGCTAGAGCGATCTATCAAGAATAAAGTTCGGCCATGGAGGACATAATGTTCGGCACCGCTTCGCAGCGTCATCGTCCACGTGGAGCGCTGCGCCACTACGCCGGCTTTCTCACACCGAACGCCGCGGCGGCCATGCCGGTGCTGCTGGAGCGCGACCGCGAGCGGCGCTTGGGCCGGCTGGGAGCCGCGATTGGCGACCGTGTCAATCAGCGGCGCAAGCCGACTCGTCCACGTATGCGAGCGCTGCAGGCGGCCCCTGGCGCGCGGCTGCGCTGGCGGGATGTGCCGGCTCCCGCTCCACCCGGTCCGGACGGAGCGGTTGTGCACCCGATCGCCTGCTCCACATGCGATCTGGACTGTCCGATCGCGCTTGGCTCGACACAGTTCGTGCTGCCGCTGCATCTCGGACACGAATGCGTCGCCGAGGTTCTCACGATCGGCGAGCAGGTGGACACGGTCAAGCCGGGTGACCGTGTGCTCGTCCCATTCCAGATCAACTGCGGGACGTGTGCGCCGTGCCGGGCGGGACGCACCGGCAGCTGCACGAGCGTGCCCCCGGCCTCCATGTATGGGATGGGTCTCGCCAGTGGACATTGGGGTGGCGCGTTCTCTGATGAGCTCGCTGTGCCTTACGCGGACGCGATGCTCGTGGCGCTACCGGAGGGCATCGACCCGGTGGCCGCCTGTAGCGTCGCGGACAACGTATGTGACGCCTACCGCCACGTCGCCCCCCACCTCCCCGCGCTGCTCGAGACCGACCCCGACGCCGAGGTTCTGATCCTCGCCGCGATGAGCCCGCGCTTCGAGTTCGGCGCGAGCAATCCCTTGTACGCCGGCCTGATCGCCCGCGCCTTTGGCGCACGCAACGTCTACCTCGCCGATGCCAGGCCGAACGTGCGCGCCCACGCCGAGCGCCTCGGGTTGAACGCCTTGCACCCGCGTGAGGCTCGCCGTCGGGCTCCGGCGCCTCTCGTGATCGACACCACGGTCAACAACCTGGGCATCGCGCTGTCGAGCACCGCCCCCGATGGCATCTGCACGAGCGCGGGTAGCTTTCACCCCAGCGTCCGTATCCCCGCCCTGCGGATGTACGTTCGCAATGTCACGCTGCACGTCGGGCGCGCGCACACGAGAGCCCTGATACCCCACGTGCTCGAGCTGATGAGCGACGGGCGCCTGCATCCCGAGACCGTGATCTCGAGCGTCGCCTCTCTGGACGAAGCCCCAACCGCGCTGCGGGAGCACTTCCTCGGCGCAGGCGTCAAGGCTGTTTTGACCGAGGGGTGATCTCTCGCTGACGGTAGGCGATCGCCGGTCGCGCCAGCTGCGCGCGCTAGCTGCGCTGGCAGGCGGCGAGCGCCTGCGCCTTAGCCACGGAGGGGATCGGCGAGGCGTTGATGACTTCAGCGCATACTTCCTTGGCAGCCGCGCGTGCCCCCGCGAGGTCACCGTTGGCGGCTTTGTGGCAGATGCTTTCGACCTTGTCTTTCACGCTCGCGGAGAGCGTTGGGTCTCTCTGGATGATCGATTTGCACACCGCCACGGCCTGCGCCACGCCCGCCGCGGTCGTGGGGACGCTCGTCGGGACGCTCGGCGTGTTTGTCGGGGACGTCGGCGCCGTGTTCGTGCTTTTGAGAGTCGAGCTGCTCGTTTTCGTTGCGGCTGCGTTACTCGGCGCGGGCGTGGAGTTGCTCTGGCTGCTCGTGGTGGAGCTGCTGCTACCGCATCCGGCGAGCAACACACCACCGATGAGCGCAACGACCAGCCACGTGGACGCTTGCCTAACCACTTGTCCGGTAACGCTACACCAGCACACGGATCCCAGCGCACGGATTCTTCATGGCTAGACTCGCATCGATGGCTGAGTCCGACGATGAGCTGTTCGGCGCCGAGCACGTCCGGGTCTACCGTGAGACCAAAGGCGAGCGCGGTTACCACTGGCGCGGAACGACGATCCTCTTGCTGACCACGGAAGGGCGGACGTCCGGCGAGCCGAGGACGACGCCGCTGATTCACCGCACCGACGGTGACCGTTGGGTCGTCGTGGCCTCAAAGGGCGGGGCGCCTGAGCACCCCAGCTGGTATGAGAACCTCGAGGCCAATCCAGAGGCCACGATCCAGGTACAGGCCGAAGAGGTGCCGGTGCGTGCGACGACGGCCACAGGCGAGGAGCGCAGTCGCCTCTGGTCGAAGATGGCCGAGGTCTGGCCAGCCTACGACGACTACCAGGCAAAGACCGACCGGGAGATCCCAGTCGTCGTGTTCTCCCGCCGCTAGCTCTTCTGTGGCGAAGTAGGTTTAGCGCCATGGCCAGTTGGGATGACGTGCGCCGGATCGCGCTCGCGCTGCCCGAGACCGACGAGCACACCTCGCGCGAGGTGTGCCAGTGGCGAGTCAAGGACAAGCTGTTCGTGTGGGAGCGCCCGCTCCGCCGGAAGGAAATCGAGGCTCTCGGGGACGGCGCTCCCAAGGGACCGATCCTCGGCGCGCGAGTGGAGCATCTCGGCGCAAAGGAAGCGCTCCTCGCTGATAATCCGGATGTCTTCTTCACCACTCCTAACTTCGATGGTTACCCGGCGATCCTCGTGCGCCTGGAGGAGATCGCGGTTGAGGAGCTCGACGAGGTGATCGTCGAGGCGTGGCTCTCGCGGGCGCCCAAGCGACTCGCAGAGGAGTACATCGACACCCAGCTGCCACCGCCACGCGTGTGAGCCGGCCGAGGGTGGCGGTGGTGGGCCACGTCGAGTGGGTGCAATTTGCGCGGGTGGCCCATGTCCCACGTGCCGGTGAGGTGGTGAACGGCGGCGATCTCTTCGAGGAGCCGGCGGGAGGAGGGGCCGTCGCGGCGGTGCAGCTGGCTCGCCTGGCCGGAGAGGCCATGTTGATAACCGCCCTGGGCCGCGATGAGCTCGGCGACCGGTCACTGGCGCGCCTGCGTGAGCTTGGTGTAGATGTGCACGCAGCCCGGCATGCCGCCGGCACCCGACGGGCGGTGACGCTCCTGGACGACGCCGGCGAGCGCACGATCACCACACTGGGGCCGCGCCTGGAGCCGATGAGAGACGACGAGCTGCCGTGGGAGGCGCTCGAGAAAATGGATGCCGTCTACTTCACCGCCGGCGACCTGGGGGCGCTGCGTGCCGCGCGCGCGGCGCAGGTGCTGGTGGCCAGCCCGCGCGCGGGCGATGCCCTTCTGCACGGCGTCCCACTGGACGCCCTCGTGCTGAGCGGGGAGGATGCCGTCGAGCGCCGCCAGGGCGCCCGCGTGCAGGAGGAGGCTGAGCTGGTCGTGTTCACGGAGGGGGATCGCGGCGGCGCATACCGGACGCGCGGTGGAAGCTCGGGGAGATGGGATCCCGTCGCCCCATCGGATCCCGCTCGCGATCGCGCCCTTGCCCCGGCCCTTCCGACCGCCGCGCCCGCCGGAGCGGTGGACTCCTATGGCTGCGGCGACTCTTTCGCGGCGGGCCTCACCTATGGCCTGGGCGCGAGCGAGGGGATACCGGCCGCGCTGTCCCTGGCAGCCCGCTGCGGCGCGGCATGCCTCACCGGCCGGGGGCCCTATCAGCGCCAGCTGACCATCCAGGACCGCGTATGAGGGGCCGCAACTCGCCCAGAGCGAGGTTCGCTCGCTACAGCGAGCTCAGCATGACCCCTCGCTCGGCGCGCATGGTCGCCAGCTCCTCGGCTTTCAGACCCTCAGCGAACTCATCGATCTTACGTTTGGGGCCGGTCACGGTAAAGGCGACCTGGGTCGTGAGCAGGTGGGGATGCTCGATGAGCTCGCACTGGAGGCCGAGCCTCTCAGCCCAGTCGAGCATCGACTGATCGAAGGTGGCACGAATGAGCTTGCCTGCGCTCGCAACCATCGTGCGCGTCTCCACCGTCTCTGCATCACGCTCGCTGGCTTCCTCGCTGCGCTTCGCTTCACCCGTCAGCGGGGGATCGATCTGGCGCCATTCGTCGAGTTGCTCATCCCAGTGGCTGACGCAAATGCTCGCCTCGACGCCGTCGCGCCGCAACACGCCCTCGATCGCGGCCCGCGCCGCCGTGAGAACCGACTCGGTCTCGGCATAGGCGAACAACAGCTTGCCGTCGTGCGTAATCACGACATCGTGCGGCACCGCCGCCCCGATCTCCCCGACGACATCCGGCCCGCGCAGACGTCCGAGAAGGTGATCGAGCGCGCTGCGCATGTCTACCGCGTCCAGCTCAGCCTTCAGTCGCCAACCCTGATCCTCTGCCACGTCTCTCCGATCCCGTTGCGGGAAGCATAACGTCGGCGCCGCGATGCCCTGGGAGACATAGGCTTGCTTGATGCGCTGGGTGATAGACGGGATGAACGTGATCGGCACGCGTCCGGACGCATGGTGGAGGGACCGCCGCGGCGCGATGATCAAGCTCGTGGACATGCTCGAGCGATGGGCCGCCGCAAGCGGCGAAGATGTCACGGTCGTTTTCGAGCAGCCTCCTTCGCCGCCGATTCGCTCGACGGTGATCGTGGTCGCGCACGCTCCGCGACCGCGTCGCGATTCGGCAGATGACGAGATCGTTCGCCTGCTCGCCGCCGACTCTGATCCCGGAGCGATTCGCGTTGTCACCTCCGACCACTGGCTCGCCGATCGGGTGCACGCCGCCGGCGCTACGGTCGAGCCCTCAGCTCCGTTTCGCGCGCTGATCGAGGACGCCTGATGGATGGATCTGCAGCGGGTGTGAGTGACTCACGCTGCACGTACCGGATTGCGTAGAGGCCCGAGCCCGTCGATCTCGACCTCGACGATGTCACCGGCGCGCAGGAAGCGTCCCTGCGCCGCGCCGACGCCGGCGGGCGTGCCGGTGGCGATGATGTCGCCGGGCAGCAGGGTGATGGTGCGCGAGAGCCATGCGACGAGCTCGGCTGGGCCGAAGATCAGATTCGCGGTTGTGCCCTCCTGCAAGGTCTCGCCGTTGATCCGGGTGCGTAGTCCGAGCGCTTGCAGGTCGTCGATCTCATCGAGTGTGACGAGCGCGGGGCCGCACGGAGCGAATGTGTCGATCGCCTTGCCGCTCGTCCACAGTGGGTTCTGGAGCTGCAGATCACGGGCGCTGACATCGTTGAAGGGCATCGCGCCGGCTATGTGTGAGAGGGCATCCTCTGCGCTGACGTTCTTGGCGATGCGCCCGATCACGAGCGCGAGCTCGGCCTCGTAGTCGACGTACTCAGCGTGGGCGGCCGGAAGCACTATGTCCTGGCCACTACCGATCAGGGAGTTCGCGAACTTTGCGAACCACATTGGGTTGGTCGGAATGTCCTGGCCGGTCTCTTCGGCGTGGTCACGGTAGTTGAGGCCAATGCAGATGATCTTCTGCGGGTCTGGGACCGGCGCGTGCAGGGTCGCGTCGGTGAGCGCGATGCGCTGGTCTGCGCCCTCGGCGCGTCGGGCGAGCTCGCGGAGCCCGTCGGCGTCGAGTGCAGCCAGGAGGCCGCGGACGGTCGTGGAGGGTGCCTCCAGCGCCGAGGCCGGCACGAGGGCTTCCTCGACCTGGACCGCGGCGGCCGGCCCATCCTCGGTGTGGAAGCTCAGGAGACGCATCGTTCCGTGCTGAGCCTACCCGCCACGAGCCCTGAACTATCATTGCGCCGTGCCCGAGTCGGTCGTGTCGGTGACGTTTGACAACCTCGGGGAGGCTGCCCAGCTCGAGTTGGGCATGTGGCCGGCAGAGGTGCCCGAAGGGCATCACTTCAGCGTCGTGGAAGTGCTCCCGAGATTGCTCGACCTGCTCGCGACGCGGAAGGTGAAGGCGACCTTCTTCGTAGAGGGTCTGAATGCGGAGATGTATCCACAGGCGCTGCACTCGATCGTGGCCGCCGGCCACGAGGTGGCAGTTCACGCGTGGCGCCACGAGGAATGGGCAGCGCTCGATGCCGAGTCCGAGGTCGCGCTGCTCGAGCGTGCAACCAGCGCGATGCGCTCGATAGGAATCGAGCCGCGGGGCTTTCGACCGCCCGGAGGCGGCTTGACCGAGCGCACGCTTGGGCTGCTCGGCGAGCATGGCTACAGCTACGTCTCGCCCGCGGGCGAGCGGGAGGGCCTGCTCGAGGGTCTGGCGGTGCTGCCGTTCCGCTGGCCGCTCGTGGATGCCTACGCGTATCTACCCACGTTCGCGGGTCTGCGTGAACGCTATGGCGAGGGAGCCGATCCCATTACGCCCGAGGCGATGCAAGCGAAGATGATCGCCGCGCTTCAGAGCCACTCAGAGCAGGATGGTCACCTGGCGCTGCTGTTCCATCCGTTCTCCGTTGCCTTCACGGGCGATGCTGGCTGGGAAGCGCTCGACTCTGTGCTCGGCGAGACCGTTCGTCTCGCGGCAACAGGGTCCCTCGCTGCAACAGGGTCCCTTACAGTGATGCGCATGGACAAGGCGGCCGCGTGGATACTCGAGCGGCCTGAGGCGCTCGAGTGCCCGCCACAGCTCGACGACGCCACCTGGATGACACCGTGAGCTTGCTACCGCGCCGGCCCTTCACCGTCCTCACCGCGCTCGGCACCGCCGCGCACCACACCTTCGAGGTTCGCGCCGGCGTCGGTTTGGTCTTCGAGCCGTTTATCGGCAGACGCGGCGCGATCGCGATGTGGGCCGGGGGCCTACCGGCGTGGGCGCTCGCTGGATGGATGGCCGAGGGCGAGCAGATCGAGAAGTGGATTGCCCTGAACAACGCCGCCGGGCTGGCGGGTGGCATCGTTCACTTCGTCGAGTGGCCATGGGAGCGCCGTCACGGCATCCCCTATCTGACCGAAGCGGAGGGCATGACCAGCGAGCAGCTCGGCCCCTACAACAGGGTGCTTCACCTGTGGACACTCGCGGGCCTGCTGGCGGTCACACTCGAGACTCCGCGACACGCTCGAAAGTGGGCGCTCTTGGGTTTGCTGCTGGGCGAGCCCCTGCGGCGCTCCGCCGTGCACCACTTCCGTTGGGCGCGCGAGCAGGCAGAGCGCGACCCTGAGCACTGGAGCCCCGTGCTGCGCGCTTAG
>OBLU010001805.1_pt1 | contig 19738 bp, 13 predicted proteins | sample 1518681 | NCBI WGS metagenome assembly OBLU01 (sample SAMEA3539304, study PRJEB22396) | soil metagenome | biome: tundra; feature: field; material: soil | place: USA | collected 2010-05 | depth 0.15 m
CTGGTGGAACGGCGGTGACGATCACGGGGACGAACTTTGCGGCAGGAGCGACGGTAGCGTTCGGGAGCACAGCAGCCAGCAACGTCGTGGCTATGAGCGGGACGCAGATTACGGCGACGACGCCGGCAGGCAGTTGGGGGGCCGTGATGGTGACGGTGAGCAACCCGGGTGGGCAGAGTGGGGGCCTGGCGAGTGCATTTACCTACGTTGCTCCACCGACGGCACCGGGGGCACTCGGTTCAAATCCGACCAGTCTCAGTTTCGGCAGCGTGACCGTGGGAAGCAAACAGTCTCTTTCGGGGACGGTCACCAACACCGGCGGTTCGAGCGTCACGATTTCTCAGGTCGGGATCAGCGGGACTGGGTTCAGCCTGAGCGGGATCACAGCTCCTCTGACACTGACGGCCGGGCAGAGCGCGAGTTTCACGGTCACATTCACACCAGCGTCGGCCGGAACTGTTATTGGCAGTGTCACAATTACTTCGAACGCATCCAATCCCACACTGACCATACCACTGTCCGGAACGGGCACCGCGGCAGCTGGGCAGCTTACCGTTACCCCAACCACCCTGGGTCTTGGCAGGGTGGTCGTCGGCACCAGCGGAACAGCATCAGGAAGCCTGACAGCCAGCGGCGCGAATGTTACGGTCACGGCCGTGAGCTCAAACAGCTCCGCATTCATCATCGGCGGTCTTTCACTGCCGGTGACCATCCCGGCAGGCCAGAGCGCTTCATTTATGGTGACCTTCAGTCCGCAGGTATCCGGAGGAGCGAGCGCTGCACTTACGTTTAGCAGCAATGCTCAGCCTGCTAGCACGACGGAAACACTGACAGGGACTGGCACGCCTGCGCCGACACACACGGTGAATCTGTCGTGGAACGCCAACACGTCGTCGAACATATCCGGCTATAACATTTATCGCGCGGTATACACCAACTCGTGCGGGTCTTTCTCCAAGATCAATTCCGTGCTGAATACGAGTACGTTGTACACGGACTCCGCAGTAGTAGGCGGCACCTCCTACTGCTACGCCACGACGGCTGTGAATTCGAGTAACGTAGAAAGCGGCTACTCGAACATCGCGACAAACGTGCAAATTCCGTAGTCTCGAATCAGAGTTGCAGAAGTCCCCAAGGTGCGCTTTGCGGTGAAGTTCCTTGAAGCAACCGCAGTACTCTGAAAAGTGAGGAACTCTTCGCACAACCGAGTCCTAGAGTGACTGCAGGATTTCCGCGATCCGTTCTCCCGCGTGCCCGTCCCATAAAGGAGGAACAGTTCCCTTTTTTCCCCGTCCATCAAGGATCGACTTGAGTTCCGTCGTTAACTGATTCTTGTCTTCCCCCACGAGGACGTTGGTCCCCAGCGTTACTGTGACAGGCCGCTCAGTGCTGTTGCGCAAGGTAAGACACGGCACACCAAGGTAGGTCGTCTCTTCTTGAATCCCCCCAGAGTCAGTGATCACTACTGTGGCGCGCACCTGGAGCGCTAGAAATTCGATATATGGCAGCGGGTCAAGCAAATGAAGCCAGGGAACGGAAAACCCAAACTCTTTGATACGCTGGCGCGTGCGCGGATGTACCGGAAAAACAATATCGATGCGCTCGCTTACTTCCTGCAACGAGTCCAACACTCTCTTCAGATTCTTGCTGTCATCGACGTTAGAAGGACGGTGGAGCGTTACCAGGGCCAATTGTTCGGGAAGGTGGTCGCCAAGGCAATTTCTAGCAGCTGGGAGTAGCTGAATGAGCGAATCGATCATGACGTTGCCAACACGGTGGATTTTCTGGTCGGGGATGCCCTCTTTTCGCAGATTTATATCACCGTCCTCGGAAGGGGTGAACAGCAAATCTGACAGCTGGTCTGTGACGAGGCGATTGATCTCCTCGGGCATGGTGCGATCAAAAGAGCGCAGGCCTGCCTCGACATGTCCGACCGGAATGAGAAGCTTTGCGCAGACCAGGGCGGCAGCAACCGTGGAATTCACATCTCCGTAGACGAGAACAAGGTCCGGCCTGTGCTCGAGCATAACCGGCTCAAAGCTGCGCATGATGTCGGCCGTCTGCGAGGCATGGCTTCCTGAACCAACGCCCAGGTTCACATTCGGCTCAGGAATCTCCAGCTGTGCAAAAAAAACGTCTGACATATTTAAATCATAGTGTTGACCGGTATGGACGAGCGTTTGCCGAAATCCGCGTTTTTTGAGGACGCGCATTACGGGAGCTGCTTTCACAAAATTAGGACGAGCGCCGACGACATGAAGGATATGCATTTTGAGTTTGTTGCGTCCCACTGGTGGAACAAAAACGTGCCAGTCACCGTTTCGTATTTCAGAGCGTTGTCTGCGGGTCTTGCAAACGCAATTTTAGCTCAAGAGTGCATTCACACCGATCGTCGACGGCTTTGATCTGCAGCAATTGTCCAATAGGCCGCGGCGCAGCAGCGCCGTATCCACCTTAAAATCATTTCGGCTCAACCCTCGCTTAATCGCCACCCCCCAGAGAAACTAACCACCTGAAGAGCTCATTGTCAGGATTGCCTATCAAAGTTCGAGCTTGCTTTGAGAGCCGCCGGGGTTCGCCGGCAGCCCAAAGCAGAAGGTGGGTATCCGGTAGCAGTTTCATGCACCACCGCCGAAAATTCGCTCGATCTCTTCCTCGGCCATTCGGTCAAGTCATTCGGCACAGAAATCTGCCCCATGAAACCGAGGCGCCGCTACTCGAGCACCGGTTGGAACCCTAAGGGCGATGACCTTAACCACCGGTTTCCCGGCTTTGGCGCCTCTTCTACGAGTTTCGAGTTGAGTTTTCGCCTCGTGAATGTTCACTGTTTTCATCGTATTGGTCTAGTAGGACTTAGTTTATTTAGTTTAGTTTAGTCTATAAGTCACCCACAGCAAAATAGTGATCGCGAGGTCTTCGATGACACACCAGAGCGCTTCTGATATTCACCTCAAGATAAATCCGCCTTCTACGACGGAATGGTTGAGCAGAGCGCCCGATTCCGTCGTCCAACCCCAAACGCCTTCTGCCTCAGCACCATTCGAGAGTGATCAAGGTGCGCATTAGGCCGGCAATCAATACGACTTGGCCAATGGCCTGATGCTGATTTCGGTGACTTCAGCGCTGCGAGGCAGAAGCAACGCGTTTAACACTACGGAGGCAATGTCCTCGGCCTGCACTAAGAGCTGAGGTTTGTAATCGGATCCTTGTTTCGTATAGAGCTTCTCCTGCCGCGGAGTGGCTACGCGGCCCGGATACACACTCAGCACCCGGATGCCATCGGGATTGATCTCAGCGCGCAGAGCATCCGTAAGGGCTCGCAATGCATGCTGAGTGGCGGAGAACTGACCAACGTTCGGGCGAGCCGAAAGTCCGACGCTGGAATTGATGAACACGACTTGACCGGGACGCTTTCGCAGCAGGGGAAGCAAGTTCTGCACCATGCGATAGTTCGCTCGCACGTTGGTTCGATAGAGTTTGTCAAAATCGGCAACCGGAGCAGATTCGATCGGGCCATGGGCAATTTCTCCCGCGCACATCACCAGCACGTCCACCTGCCCGAATCGCCGCTCCACTTCAGCCTTGAGAGAGTCCAATTGTTCATCGACGCTTAAGTCGGTCGGCAGCACAACGGGCCGCGGCAGATGGCTGTTGAAGCTGGCGGCGGTTGCTTCCAATTTCGCCTTCGTTCGCCCTACCAAGCCCACGGTCGCACCATGTGCGCCGAGCGCCTGGGCAAGGGCCTTCCCGATCCCGCTACCCGCACCTGTAACTACTGCAAACTGGTTGGTCAAATCCTGCATGCAAGCCCTGCCTTTTTGATTTGCGATCTCGCCGCGTTTCAGCGCGCTGTTTCCAATGGCGCCCGCCACGTCTCGCGTGTTCGTAACAGTTTGAGCACCGATTCTACAATAGAGTCCGGGTCGAGCCCGTGTTGCCTCTGCATATAGTCCTGGGTTCCGATGTGAGGCGAGAATACGGGCGGTAGTCCAATGCGGTGAAACAGGACGTGAGAGGTATCGCTCTCCGCGAGCACCTCGGCCACTGCGCTTCCCAGACCGCCGGTAATGCTGTGCTCTTCGAGAGTAAACAGAGCCCCCGTGTCGCGGGCTGCAGCCAGAACGGCATCGGTGTCCAGGGGTTTGAGCGTATGCATGCTGAGAACCCGTGCCTCGATTCCTTGGCGGGCGAGCGCATCGGCGACTCTTGCCGCGGATTGCAACATACCGCCAGTGGAAATCAGAGTCACGTCGCTGCCATCCCGGAATAACACTGCTTTACCGATTTTGAAATTGATCTTTTCCTTGTGAACTTCGGGCTCTCCGGCCTTTCCAAGACGGAGATAGCACGGCCCCACATGCTCGACCACAGCGCGAGTGGCGCAGCGGGCTTCCATGGGATCACCGGGTGCGATTACGGCAATACCTGGCAGCATTCGCATGACCCCGAGGTCTTCGGTGGCGTGATGTGTGGCTCCCATTGACCCGTACGCAAAGCCGCCTCCCACGGAAACCACTTTTACGTTGGCCTGGTGATAACAGACATCGTTGCGAATGTGTTCCAGACAACGGAGGGTGGGAAAGTTGGCGATGGAGTAGGTGAACACAATCTTGCCGCTCATCGCCATGCCGGCGGCCATGCCGGTCATGTTTTGTTCGGCCACGCCGGCATTCACAAACTGCTTAGGCAGTTCCTGCATGAATTTTTCCACGACTGAAAACCCAAGGTCGCCAGTCATGAAAACAATCCGCGGATCCTGTTTTGCCAGTTCAAACAACTCGTTAAGGAATGCGGTTCTCATCGCGCACGCTCCAGTTCCGCTATCGCTATGTCAAAATCCTGCCCGCGCGGAGCGCGGTAGTGCCAAAGCAGTTTGTCTTCCATGTAGCTGACGCCTTTGCCCTTCACGGTGTGGGCCACGATGCAGGTGGGATGACCCGACGAAAAGGGCGCGTCAGTGAGCGCCTTTTCGATGGCTGCGCGATCGTGCCCATCGATTTCCCGAGTACCCCATCCAAACGCCCGCCATTTTTCTGCCAGCGGCTCGAGGTTGATGACATCCTCAACGCGGCCCAGGCTCTGGATTTTGTTGTAGTCCACTACCACTACCAGGTTGTCGAGTTTGTGATGCGGTGCAAAAAGAGCGGCCTCCCACACCGAACCTTCATCACACTCGCCGTCGCTTAACAGGCAAAACACCCGGTGGGGGTTGCCGTCCCGCTTAGCGGCCAGCGCCATGCCGGTAGCCACTGGCAGGCCGTGGCCCAAGGAACCGGAAGAGAGTTCGACTCCGGGGATGTTATGCATGGTGTGTCCGGCGTAACGAGAGCCGTCCTGGCAAAAAGTCTCAAGATCCTTGACCGGAAAATATTCGCACTCGGCCAGAACAGAGTAGAGCGCGGCGCAGCCATGTCCCTTGCTCAGCAGGAAGCGATCGCGCTTTTCCCACTGAGGCAACTGGGGATCAAAGCGCAGCACCTTCGCATATAACACGGCAAGAATATCGGCCATCGATAGCGAAGAACCTATGTGGGACGCGTTCGCTCGGCTGGTCATCTCGACGCAGTGGCGACGTATACGGTAAGCAAGTTCGGCGACGGGAAGCTTCGGTCTTTGTTCCATGTAAATTCACTCCCTGAGCTTTCAATTCAATCCGGAGAAATACTGCGAATCGGTCATGCATTGCGCGACCGCTCCCAGCAACTGCGCTGCAGGCACTCCGTCAGTTACGCGGTGGTCAAACGTCAGACTCAGCATGCAGGTGGGAGCTGCGATCAGGTTTCCGCCACGGACAATCGCGCGTTCAGCGATTCTGCCCACGCCGAGCACCACGGACTCGGGAGGGTTAAGGATGGGCGTAAATGCGTCGACACCGTAGGACCCGAGATTGGAAATTGTGGCGGTTCCACCCGTTACGTCTTCGGCTCGAAGCTGTCCGGCGAGTGCTCGCTTCCGCAATTCCTTGACGCGTTCGGCGATATCTGTCAGCGAAATTGAGGCCGCATTGTGCACCACGGGTACAAGCAAACCACCCGACACGGCAACGGCAAATCCCACGTTGATTTCCTCGAGCAGGAGAACGGCATCCTGTTCGATCACTGCATTCAATTCGGGATGCTTCTGCAGTGCCTCCGCCAAGATCTTCACAAACAGCGCGTCGTACGGCAGATCCGCGCCGACAGTGAGCAGGAGGCGCTTGCGCGCTGCCACCAGGGCTTCCGCCTCAACCTCTCGAGTAATGGTGAGGGAAGCGGCCGTGGCGAGACTGTGACGCATCCGCTGGGCAATAGTTCCACGCATGCCCGTAAGAGGCAGCCTCGCTCGGACACTTCGCGCCGAACCGCGGACGGCATGCGGAACGCTCGCCCGCGCTTTCGCTGCCATTACATCGGCTTCCACGATTCTTCCGCCCGGCCCGCTGCCTAAAAGACCAGACAAGTCGATGCCGTGCTCGCGTGCGAGTCGCTTCGCGATCGGGCTGGCGCGTAATTCCTGTATCTTCTGTATCTCTGGGCTGGCAGACTTCGGCACGACTGCTTCCCCCGCAGTCTCGGGCACGAATTCCCTGCTGCCTTCCGGTGGTGCTTCTCCCTCAGCGAGCAAGAAACCGATAACAGTTTCCAGAGGCAGGTCTGTGCCGGGCTTCGCAACCGGGTGAAGGATGCCATCGACAGCAGCTTCGACTTCATACGTCGCTTTTTCGGTCTCGATTTCCGCAATCGCGTCCCCTGCGCCGACACGAGTTCCGGCAGGCATCAACCAGCGGATCAGTTTTCCTTCCGCTGCATAACTTCCGAAACTTGACATGACGATCGCCTGTGCCATAGTCCCCTTAAGCGACTAACTCCCGCGCCGCGCACCTGACCTGCGCAGAGGTCGGCACGTAGAGTTTTTCCAGAACAGCGGCAAAAGGGACTGGAGTTTCCGGTGCCGTCACAATTTTGATCGGCGCATCGAGCCAATCAAAAGCTTTCTCTGCAACCCGGGCTGCTATGTCCCGAGCCATCGACGCCGTAGGTGTGTCTTCGTCCACCACGACCAGGCGATGGGTGCGCTTGACTGAGTCGAGAATCGTTGCCTCATCCAGTGGGGCCAGCGTCAATACGTCGATCACCTCGGCACTGATGCCATCAGCGGCAAGTTCCGAAGCTACTTCCAGACAGAGATGAGTCATTCGGCCGATCGCACACAAGGTGATGTCATGGCCGGTGCGAACAATTTCAGCTTGTCCGATCGGGATGGTGTAAGAATCTTCCGGAACATTGCCCTTGGCAGCCGAACCAAGGAATTTGTGTTCCATGACCACTACCGGGCCGCCGTCGCGGACCGCAGAAATCATCAGTCCCTTGGCTTGATATGCCGTGCTGGGGACGACCACTTTAAGGCCGGGAATGTGCGCGAGCAGCGAATAGAGCGTCTGGGAGTGTTGTGCGCCGGCGCCGCCACCATAATTCTGCAGGTTAGAGCCGCGCGTGCCATACGGCAGGCGCAGTACCATTGGCACCGCGACTTGTCCTCCCGTCATGTAGTGCATCTTCGAAGCTTGATTCAGCAACTGGTCGAAGCAGCAGCCGATTAAGTCGACAAACATGATCTCGACAATCGGGCGCAAGCCTGTCATCGCTGCGCCAACCGCAGCACCTACAAAACCCATTTCAGAAATTGGAGTGTCCAACACCCGCTGAGCGCCAAATTCCGTGATCAGTCCGCGGGTCGCTCGCAGGGTTCCGCCCCAGGCATCAACCATGCCAAGATGTGCCCGACCAGCCGCGCCAGCGATATCTTCTCCCATCACGATCACGTTCGGATCACGGCGCATCTCCAGTCGGATGGCCTCATTGATCGCCTGGCTGAAAGTCAATTCTCGAATTGCAATCGCCACTTGTTCAGTCAAGGATCGGCTCCATCACATAAACTTCGGTAAAGAGTTCTGAAAGCTCAGGGACGGGGCTCTCGCTGGCAAAGTTCACCGCTTCGTCCAGTAGGTCGCGGCAACGTCGGTGCATGGCGTCCAGTTCGTCTGAACGGAGAATCTGCTGTGAAACAACTTGCTCGCGAAAGCAGTCAATGCAGTCATGAGCCTTTGCCGCTGCTTCCTCTTCGGCCGTGCGATAACGAAGGGGATCGTCGCTCTGATGATGACCGTAATAGCGGTAGGTTTTGCATTCGATAAGGCTCGGTCCACCTCCCGCGCGTGCGCGGTCCACCGCGGCTTTAGCGTCAACATAGACTGCAGTCACATCCTGCCCGTCCACGACCGATCCAGGCATGTTGTAGGCGGCAGCCCGTTGGGCGATGCTCTTGGCAGATACGGCGTACTCGACCGGAGTGGCATCGGCGTATCCGTTGTTTTCACAAACAAAGATCACCGGTAAGCACCAGACTGCAGCCAGGTTCATGGCTTCGTGGACGGCTCCCTGACTGGTGGCTCCATCTCCAAAAAATGCCGCGGCGACTTGTCCGCTGCCTCGCACCTTTGCGGAGAGCGCTGCGCCGACAGCATGCGTAACTCCCATGCCGACTACCGGATTTACGCCTAACATCCCGATGCTGGTATCGGTAATATGCATCGATCCACCCTTGCCGCGATTGGTGCCGGTACTCTTGCCGTAGAGTTCCGCCATCATCCGCCGCACATCGGCCCCTTTGGCAATGGCGTGGCCATGGCCACGATGGGTAGAGGCGATCCAGTCGCTATTCTCGAGTGCAGCACAAACACCGGTTGCGACCGCTTCCTGCCCAACGTAATAGTGAACCGGTCCGGTGGGGACGCCCCGGCTTACCAGTTGCCGCAAGGTCTCTTCAAACTCGCGGATCAGGGTCATGCGCTCAAACATCCACAAGAGACAATCTCGTGGGATGGTCCTGTAGTTGGAGTGGTTTGCCATCGGTTTTTTGTTTTCTGCGGTCGCAGTTCCGGCAACGCCTGGAGTTGTGGGGAAGGCTCGAGACCGAATAGGGGAGAAACTACGAGAACGAGTCTAAGGTCTTGCGGCTGCCAAGTCTGTGATTGAAATCACAACGTCACAAAAAGTTTGCCAACCATCGCGAAGAGGCAGACGTCGCCTTGGGAACGCACAAATCACTATACGGACGGCCAGAGACAAAGCGTATCGATGCAGTTCGCAGAGTGCAGCAGCATCCCGACACGAGAGCAGCGAATTGTTCTAAAGTTCGATGTCCTATCAACGCCCCCTTTCCGCACTGCCCCTTTCGTCACCGACGCTCAGTTGCATTGATGTTACTTAATCGCCTCCGCACAAAGCTTGGCCCGGTAATGTAGTTCTCACATTATGCACTAATGGCGCGACAGGCGGGGAATGGCATGTGGCGTCAAAAAATCCGACATCGCCCTTGCCTAGACATGGATCGTCATCTTTAATGGCTGCGAGCTCGATGGATGTAAGCCGGGTGAAAAGAAGGCCAAACAGTTTTCGCGCCTAAGGCTACGCGCAGTGCGCTGTTGATCTTGCCGGCATTACCAAGGTGCATGAAGGCGACAGCCTCCGCACTACCGCACCATGAACTAACGACACCATGCCAAAGGGCAGTATTTGCATTACGATGATCAAGCCATTCAAATTCAAACAAGCTGAGTTTGACCGGCAACTAGAGCAACGAAGACTAGCTCTCGAGCCGAGCCGACATGGATCTTTTTGACTGCCGCCACGCCAGCAGGAAGGTTCAATGAAGCTGAGGATTATACAGTTCGCGATACTCGTCGCCGTTGTCGGTTTTGAATCAGCGGCGCATGCTCAAAATCCGACGTTGGCAGTCTTCTGCCTTAAGCGAATATGAAAATTCGATTTGCATTGACAGCTCTCATCCTCGCAGCGTTATCAGCGTTTGCTGCGACCGCTCTCCCCATCAAGGCCAGCGCAAACGGACGCTATTTCACGGACGCAAACGGTGTGCCGTGGATCATGATCGCCGACGCGGGCCACCACATCATATCTGCGATCCCGACCTCGGCGTATGCAGCCTACCTGACAGATCGGGTGAACGACGGATTCAATACGGTAGACATCTATGCCCCCTGCGGGGGCAGTTCAGGTACGTGCCTATCCAACGCTCAGGCTTTCGACGGCACGCTGCCATTCACTTCGGGCACCGACCCGACGAACTACGATTTGTCGACTCCCAATCCTGCTTATTGGTCCAAGGTTGACGGCCTTATGGCGACCGCTTCCGCCGACGGCCTGATTGTCATGCTGAATCCCCTCCCGTGGGGAAACAACTTCGCCTCGACCATGAACAACAATGGTTCGACCAAGGTGTTCAATTTCGGGGCGTTCATCGGCAATCGCTACAAGGGATATTCCAACATCATCTGGCAGGTTGGCGAGGATTTCGACCAGAGCTCCCTTCCCACCTCGGCGCAAGTGGCCCTTGTCGGGCAGTTGATGGCGGGCATCAAGAGTGCCGACCCCAACGCACTGATAACCTGCGAGCTTAACTACAACCGCTCTTACTCCACCCAGGCCAATTCCCTGAACGCTACCTATGCCACCGACCTGACCGCCAACCTCGTCTACGATTACTACGAGATATATGACCAGATGCTAGCGGCCTACAACGCATCTCCAGTCCTGCCTATCCTTATGGGAGAAGCAAACTACGAAACGGCCAACAATACTGGCGGACTCTCAGGAGCCACGAATGCCTTCATCACTCGGCAGCAGTCGTGGTATACCATGACCTCCGGCGGATCTGGATTCGTATTTGGCAACGAGCACATCAATCATTTTGACTCCGGCTATGCCTCCAGTTTCGATACCCCCGCGACTTTGCAGCAGAAATACATTCCCGCTCTGTTCTACCGGTATCCATGGCAGAACTTCGCTCCTGACCAGACACATGCGGTCGTAACTTCAGGCTATGGCACATATAATGCCAATAACCTGAACATGTTCACGGCCACCTATGCGACAACGACCTGGGACGGGGCCAACAATTCGATCACCTACACGCCCGTAGCGACGACGTTAAGCGTAAACCTGGCGAACTTCTCCCAACCAGTGTCCGCGGCATGGTACGATCCTACGGCGGGGACTTCCGCCCCCATCGCCGGATCCCCGTTCACCAACAGCGGCAGCCATGACTTCGCTACACCCGCTGCAGCTCATGGCGACGGAAGTTATGATTGGGTGCTGACGCTGTCAACTTCTCAGGCTATACCACTCCCGCCAACGGGACTTGTCGCCACGGTCAAATGAAAACCTCCTCTTAAAATGGATAGCCAGGCAGGTCCGGGCGGCCGGCTAAATCGCGACACTCTTAGCCACGGTCCCGAATCAAACTAGACCACATCACCTTCTTTCCGCATGGGACTCGACCTTTTACCGTTCACAGAGTGCCGCCGTTACACCCCCTTGAACGGGCAGCCTGTCACGTCAATTTCCGGAACCGCTTCTGCTCCTAAATATCTCCATCGACGATCGACGCGGACTCTTTGCACAGAAGCCGCTGCGATAGCCGGGATGGCTTTGCTGCAGGAGAACAGACGAAACGAACGGTACTTGCCGTCGTGACTTGCCCCTGCTTTCGTTCACGTAAGAATACGACAACTTTCATTTGTTCCGTCGCCGGTTTGAGCCGGGATGGGGGAGCGCGAGGGGCAAGGGACGGCGTTTGAAGGTGTTACGAAACCCACTGGGAAATCGATAATAAGAATACGAAGATGGCGGCCAGCGAGGGCATTGCTGGATGGCCTATATCGAAGGCGAAGAGCGTGGTCAGCACACCTTGTTTCCGACGACGTTGGAGGAGATGATTCCACAAGATCATATCTGCCGTGTGATCGAAGCATTTGTGGGCCGGCTGGACATGGCGAAGCTGGGTTTCATTCGCTCCGAAGCGGCTGAGACGGGGCGCCCCGATTACGACCCGCGCGATCTACTGAAACTGTATCTGTACGGGTACCTGTGGCAGATCCGGTCCTCGCGCCGGTTGGAAACCGAGTGCGAGCGCAACGTGGAAGTGATGTGGCTGGTCGGCCGAGTGGTTCCCGACCATAACTCGATCGCCCAGTTCCGACGTGTGCATCGCGAGGCAGTGACCGAAGCTGGCTCGGAACTGGTGTGTTTTGCGTATTCCGTGGGCTTGGTGCGTGGCGAGTGGGTCGCGATCGATGGTTCGAAGTTCCAGTCGGTGCTAGTGTGGATCGGATTCGCGAGCGCGAAGCGCTGAAACGTTACCTGGATCAGTCGGAACGAGCTGACGAACAGAGCTAAGTGGAGATTGATGAGAGTGCGGTGGCCGAGGCTCTGAAAAAGCTCAAGAACGAGCCGGAGCCAGAGGCGGGTTTCGTGAAGACTGGACGGCAACTCACGCCTGGTTACAACGTGCAAACCGCTGTCGATACGGAACACGCGCTAATCGTGGCTCAAATGGTCACCACCGATGCGAACGATCAGCGCATGCTGTTGCCCATGGCGGAAGCGGCAAAGCAAGCGATCGGTTCACCAGCTTCTCTGAATGTGATCGCGGATGGCGGCTACTCCAACGGCGAGCAGTCGGAAACCTGCGAAGCTCAGGGTATCGTTCCCTACGTACCACCCAAGCGCATGGTCAACAATCACGGGGTTGGCAAACTTTTCGACCGTACTGAGTTCGTCTATGACGAGAAGAGCGACACCTTCCGCAGCCCAGCAGGCCAGACGCTTTGGCGTAAGCAGTTCTCTAAAAAGGATCGTGCCGTGACGTATACGCCCCGACGAAAAGTCTGTGGCGCTTGCGTACTCAAAACCCGTTGCACCCTAGGCCCGCGGCTCTACGTTTCTCGCAACCTGCATGAGGATGCCCTTCAACGCATGCAACCGCGAACTACTGCGGAAGTGATGCGCTTGCGCGGGTTAACGGTGGAACATCCGTTCGCCACGATAAAGTACCGTATCTTCGGGCATCCGCGCTTCTTGCTCCGAGGAACGGGTGGAGCGCAGACCGAGATCAGCTTAGTAACGATGGTTTACAACCTGAAACGGATGTTGAATGTACTAGGCGGCAGTCCGCTCCGGGAAGCTCTAGCCGAGTAAGCCGTGCATCGCTCGAGACTGCCATGTCATAAAGGGAAATATTCTTGTCCTGAAACCCCTTCTCCTGCCACGATTTTTGGCTGGTTTCGTAACACCTTCCGTGAGTCCCTTGCTCCTCGCTCAGCTGTGTCGAAGCTTGCGGCCTGCTCCGCCGCGAACTCCTTCGGTGTCTTGTATCCCAAGGTGCTGTGGGGACGCTCCTCGTTGTACTCGATCCTCCACGCCGCGATCTTCCGCGCGTCGAACAGGTTTTGAAACCAGCTCACCGTCAAGCACCCATCCCGCAACCGTCCGTGGAAACCCTCGACGCGCGCGTTCTGCGTCGGTTTGCCCGTTGGATGTGGACCAACTCGATCCTTCGCTCCACGCACCACGCTAGAAAATGCCGGCTCGTCAACTCCGGGCCGTTGTCGCAGCGGATCGCCAAGGGCTGCCCGCGCTCGGTCACGATCCCCTCTAACACGCGAGTCACTCTCCGGCTGGCAAAACTCGTATCCACTTCCAGCGCTAAACACTCCCGCGTGTACGCATCGACCTCGCCCAACACTCGGATCGTGCGCCTGCACGCTACCGCATCGTGCACAAAATCCAGCGCCTGGTTCGCCGCAGTCCGCGCCAGCAGTGGCTTGCCTTCGCGCACGCAATGCTTCCGCTTCTTCCGCCGAATCATCAGCCCCACCTCCCGATAGATCCGATGCAGCCTCTTGTGGTTAACCCGTTCTCCACTTCGTCCCAGCAGGACATGCAGCCGCCGATATCCGAAGCACGGCTTCTCTCGCGCCAGCTCCACGAGCTTCGTCCGTAGCGACTCATCGCTGCGCTGGCACCGATAGGGATACGTCGTCCCTGCCATCCGCATCACCCGGCACGCTCGCCGCTCACTGAAGGCATACTTCTCCTGCACCTGCTCGACGGTCGCCTTCAGCTCCGCGAGCTCCACCCCGTTTTTTTCAATTACCCACTGCAGCGCGTCTTTGTCCAGGCTCAGATCCGTCACCAGCTTTTTCAAGCGCGCGTTCTCATCCCGCAACTGCTTCACTTCCTGCGCCTAGCTGACATCCATCCCCCGTACTTCGCCTTTCACGCGTAAATCGTGTGCTTGGATACGCCGATACGCCCACCTCTCGCGCGCCACGTCCTCCGCCTTCCGTCCCGCCTCCAGTTGCTTCAGCGCCCCGATCATCTGCGCCTCCGTGTGATTGCTCTTCGACATGCCCGCTTCCCCTTTCTTTCGCTGAAATCATACTCAGTTGTACCGAAAGAGGGGATCAGGTCAGTCGTCTACCCAAAGCTTCGCAGAGGATAACAACAGCGACCTACTCCACCAAAACTGGGTAGCGACCCAAAATCACAAAAACTGGACCAAAAGAAAGTAGAGGTATCTTAGGCAGGGGAGTCCTGGAGAGGAGAGGGAACGATGCCGAAGAAGGGACATACGGAAGAGCAGATCGTGGCGGTGGTGGGAATCAGCGAAGCGACCTACTACGCCTGGAAAAAAGACTACGCCGGGCTGGGGGTGAGCGAATTGCGTGATTTGCGGCAATTGCGCGACGAGAATGGTCGCTTGGTGGCCGATCTGAGCCTGGATCGTCAGAAATGCGGGGCGGGTCAAAAGGTTCCATTTAACATCCTAGGTAGTCCAGTTCTCCGGGACTAGGTCACACCGAAGACACCGAGGCCGCAGGAATACCTGTCTGAAATTGCTAGATTGGGTCGAGATCGAAGAGGGGCTTCCCGCAAAGAAAGTTTTGGATACTAGATCAGACCCAGAACCGCGGCGCCGAAGCGAACAGGTCGGTAAGGGAACTCACTTGGGTGAATGAGTTTCTGAGAGTTAAGAACCCAATTGCGACAGCACGTCTCAATCGGCGAGTGTTATCCCGAAGGTTGCACGCGCCGCACTGAGGACGTGAAACAAGCTTTATTGGCGGTTTTGCAGTCTGACGCTCCGACCGCCTAACGCACAGCCTTGCAGAGGCAGTGAAAGCGCCCGCCTCTCATCACTTCGCGCGGAACGCAACCATTTGCATGATCCAAGCGTTCGCTGGACTGTCCGGCGCAGTTGCGCTATAGCTCCCGATCGCGGTCACGAATTCGTCTTCAGCAATGTCGCCGTCGGGTACGGTCAGCAAGCGACTGGTAAAGCCGCTGCCAGGGCCGTTGGTGGTGCTCTGCACAAGATTTGCGCCGAATATGAGATCGTTCGCGTTAGTCGTCGTCACAGATCCGCTACTGCTGGTTGAGCTGTTTCCGCTGCTGGCCGCGGTTACGTCCACCGGATTCACCGGATCTGCGCCTCCGTACTCAAGGACGCGAATGTCGGGAAATGCGGCAGCAACGGAAAAGGTCACGGTAACGACGTTCGCACCCGCAGCCGCTGGAGCGATATTCTTGGCATAATAAACGGACTGAGACTCTACGCCGCTGATGGCGGTCGGACCTACTGCGAGCGTGTATACATTCCCCGCAGTGTCGGTCACACTACTGACTGTAGCTGTGGTGTCATTCCACCCTACGACAATGACATTTAGATTGCCCGCGGTCTGCGCGGCAGTGTAGGTCACACTCACCGCTACGGGAGATGATTGCGGATCAGCATAATTGCCCTGCACATAGTTGATATATGAAGTGGCAACTGTAAGCGTAATAGTGGCGGTTTGCTGAATTCCAGCACCGATGCCGGTCACCGTGATCGGGTAGGATCCTATGGCCGTCCCCGATGCTACGGTGATTGTCATCGTCGAGTTGCCCCCACCAGGAGCCGGAATCGTGCTCGGATTGAAGCTCACTATGGCCCCCGTAGGCATGCCAGAAGCCGTGAGCGCAATGGCTCCGCTGAATCCGTTGCTGAGGGTGCTAGTGATCGTGGACGTCACTTGACCTCCCGGAACAACCGTGGGATTGGCCGGTGAGGCCGACAGGGCGAAGTTGGGTGATCCATTCGTAAGCGTGGTAGCACTGACAATACTCGTGTACGGACCCAGGTTGCCAGCCGCATCTGTGGCCCGCACCCTGTAGAGATAGGTCGTGCTTGCCGAGAGGCCTGTGTCGCTATACGAAAGCCCCATCGCCACAGCGACTCGGAAGAAGAGCGTACAACCAGCCCCTTGGCATCGCTCAATGTAATAGCCGGTCACGCCGACATTGTCGGTAGCTGCTGTCCAAGTCAGATTAATTTGGCTCGAACTTGGGGAAGTCGCCGCCAAGCTGCCGGGAGCAGTCGGGGGCTGAGTGTCCGGAGTTGCTGCGGTAGCGCTGGCCACATTTGAATACGGGCTGAGATTCGAGACCGCGTCCGCGGCCCGCACTCGATAGTTATAGGTGTTTCCATTCGTCAACCCAATATCTTTGTAAGTAGTCGCCGTCGGGGTGCCAACTTGGGCGAAGTTTGTGCAATTCGCACCCAGACAGCGCTCCAGCAAGTAATTGCCGATTGACCCGCCGGTCTCGGTCGATGCCATCCACGACAGATCGATCTCGGTGCTGGATGGTGACGTCGCAACTAAATTCCCCGGCAAAGATGGAATCGTAGCGGGCGTGCCAAGGTTCACTATCGATGAATACGGTCCCATATTCCCACCCGTATCCTGAGCCCGCACCCGATAGCTGTAGTTCATCGACGGCGTAAGGCCCGCGTCGTTGAATGAGGTCGCTGTAGGGGTGCCAATCTGGACGAAGCTGCTGCAACCCAAACCTTGGCAACGTTCTACCAAGTAATTGCTGATGACGCCCCCCGACTCGGTCGATGCTGTCCATGTGAGAGAGGTTTGGTTTGGATTGTTTGCCACGGCGACAACCGCAGCTTCCCAAGTCACCGGCGAGCCAAGTGTGAAAGTTGCAGCATACGTTCCTGGGGTAGCTGCAGGACCATTCTCCGCATCAAGGAAGATCGATGACGCCGTTGGTTGCTGCGTAAAGCCCGTACCTGGTTGGAAAACGGAAGCAGCCGAGACCTTTGTGAAACCAATGAGCAAATCATTCGTGTCAGATGTGGTCGCGCTTGGGCTGACAACATTCACACTTTGTGTTCCGTTATCACTGCCAATGAGGGATATCGCATCTAGCGGCGATGAAGTATTCGAACCTTTCACCACAAACACCGACATAACCAGCGGCAAACTCTGCGACAGGTTCATGGTGATGGCCTGACCAGCACCAACGACGGGTTTCGGTGCATACCAGAGTTGCGACTCCAGATCGAAACCGAGACTAGTAGTCGTCGGCCCGGCTACCGAAATCCAAGTGTTGCCAAAGTTATCGCTGGGAGTGAAAGTTACGCCAAAGTGGGAAGAGGCAAACAGCACAATCAAATCCCCGCCAGTGCTGTCAAAAGTTGCTGTCGTGTGACTCGTTTGGAAATTAGAATTGTAGTAGCCCTGAACATTGGCAACAATCGGGCCAGTTCCTGGACCAGCTGTCAGCCCGCCTGGAGCCGTCGGTGCACTTCCATAAGCGAAGCCATTAGTCAGGCTTCCACTCTGACTGTTCACTGTGACCGTCACTGTGACAGTTCCCCTTCCCGCCGGCGTCGTCGCCGTGATCGTAGTGTTGTTGGTCACTACCACATTGGTCGCCGCTGTCCCGCCGAACGTCACCGTCGCTCCCGTCGCGAAGTTCGTCCCTGTGATCGTTACCGCCGTTCCGCCGAGGCTCGATCCGCTGTTCGGGCTCACACTGCTTACGGTCGGCACCACCACATAGGTGTAGCCGCTCGTCAAGCTTCCACTCAGCGCTCCCGGGTTGGTCACCGTTACCGTCACCGCTCCCGCGCTGCCCGCCGGTGTCGTCGCCGTGATCGTGGTGCTGTTCACCACCACCACATTCGTCGCTGCCGTCGCCCCGAACGTCACCGTCGCGCCCGCCGCCAAGTTCGTCCCCGTGATCGTGACCGCCGTTCCACCCAACGCGGTCCCACTGCTCGGACTCACACTCGTTACCGTCGGCGGCGCCACGTAGGTGAACCCATTGGTCAGGCTTCCGCTCTGACTGTTCACCGTCACCGTCACCGTCACCGCGCCTGCCGCATGCGCCGGAGTAGTGGCTGTGATCGTCGTGCTGTTACTCACCACCACATTGGTCGCTGCCGTCCCGCCGAACGTCACCGTCGCTCCCGTAGCGAAGTTCGTACCCGTAATCGTCACCGCCGTCCCACCCAGCGACGATCCGCTGTTCGGGCTCACACTGCTTACTGTCGGCACTACCACGTAGGTGTAGCCGCTCGCCAAACTTCCGCTCAGCGATCCCGGGTTGGTCACCGTTACCGTCACCGCTCCCGCACTGCCCGCCGGCGTCGTCGCCGTGATCGTCGTGCTATTCACCACCGCCACATTCGTCGCCGCCGTCCCCCCGAAGGTCACCGTCGCGCCTGTCGCGAAGTTCGTCCCCGTGATCGTCACTGCCGTCCCACCCGCCATGGTCCCACTATTTGGACTGACGCTCGTCACCGTCGGCGACACCACGTAGCTGTACCCATTAGGCAGGCTTCCGCTCTGACTGTTCACCGTCACCGTCACCGTCACCGCGCCCGCACTGCCTGCCGGCGTCGTCGCCGTGATCGTCGTACTGTTCACCACTACCACGTTCGTCGCCGCCGTCCCCCCGAAGGTCACCGTCGCGCCTGTCGCGAAGTTCGTGCCCGTAATCGTCACCGCCGTCCCGCCCGCCGTCCCGCCGTTGTTGGGCGACACGCTCGTCACCGTCGGCACCACCACATACGTATATCCGTTCGTCAGACTTCCACTCTGACCGCTCACCGTCACGGTCACCGTTCCCGCTCCCGCACTGCCCGCCGGGGTCGTCGCCGTGATCGTCGTGGCATTCACCACCACCACGTTCGTGGCCGCCGTCCCTCCGAACGTCACCGTCGCCCCCGTGGCGAAGTTCGTCCCCGTGATCGTGACCGCCGTTCCACCCGCCGTCGATCCGCTATTCGGGCTCACACTCGTCACTGTCGGCGGTGCCAGATACGTAAATCCACTGGCTAAACTTCCGCTCAATCCGCTCGGATTCGTCACCGCTACCGCGACCGCTCCCACTGCTCCTGCCGGCGTCGTTGCCGTAATCGTCGTGGCGTTCGTCACTACTACATTCGTCGCCGCCGTTCCCCCGAACGTCACCGTCGCGCCTGTCGCGAAGTTCGTTCCAGTAATCGTCACCGCCGTTCCGCCCGCCGTCGTCCCGCTATTCGGACTCACACTCGTCACGGTCGGCGGCGCTACATACGTGAACGCACTCGCCAGACTTCCACTCTGCCCACCCGGATTGTTTACTGTCACCGTCACTGCGCCCGCCGCTCCCGCCGGCGCCGTCGCCGTAATCGTCGTGCTGTTGGTCACCACCACATTCGTCGCCGCGGCCGCTCCGAACGTCACCGTCGCCCCCGCCGCGAAGTTCGTCCCGCTGATCGTGACCGCCGTTCCACCCGCCGTCGTCCCGCTATTCGGACTCACACTCGTCACCGTCGGCACCGGTCCCGACACCGACGAGAACGTCACCATCTGCATCACCCACGGTCCCGTCGACACCAGCGTCGCGGTCGCACTGTTGCTCCCTGCCGTCGTCACGATCTTGTCTTCCGCCAGATCACTGTCCGGATTCGTTATAATCCGCGACGTGAATCCGGTGCCCGCCGACGTGTTGCCCGTCGCGACCGTGTTCGCTCCAAAAATCAACTCGTTCGCCACCGTCGTCGTCGCCGCTCCACT